>Ga0302320_10018750_pt1 | contig 13936 bp, 17 predicted proteins | sample Bog_T0_3_FD_202130 | JGI IMG/M metagenome (GOLD analysis project Ga0302320, IMG submission 202130) | Peat permafrost microbial communities from Stordalen Mire near Abisko, Sweden - Bog_T0_3 | ecosystem: Environmental > Terrestrial > Soil > Wetlands > Peat | place: Sweden: Abisko, Stordalen Mire... | reverse complement strand
GTAGCCAAATAGGGGCCGCAGGTTTCCCACAAAGTTTTTAGCGTTCCATCCGGCCCGCGGCCGGGACTAAACGAAACCTGCCAGGAGAGAAAAGTGAACAAAGCGGACCTTATCGATCGCATTTCGGCTGGCAGCGGCATCAGCAAAACTCAGGCCTCTGCCGCTGTCGACACCACCGTGGAAAGCATCACTTCCGCTCTGAAAAAGGGAGATCGCGTCGCCCTCATCGGCTTCGGGACATTCTCCATTTCGCAGCGCAAAGCCCGCAACGGACGCAACCCGCAAACTGGCGCCACCATTAAGATCGCAGCCCGTCGCGTGGCCAAATTCACACCCGGCGCAGACCTCAAGAAAGCGGTCAACCGCGGCAAATAAAATTCGTCGACAAACAAAACGGCAGGGGACAGCCCTTGCCGTTTCATTTGTTTTGCTGTCATTCGTCGTCCCGCGCCTTGCAGCCGGACGATTCATTCCCTGACCGCCCGCGGCTAAGAGCGTTCGAGAGATTTGCGATCCCATCTCGCAAGGTTAGCTGAGCCCTCGTAAGTGCTTTGCAGAAACTCAAAGAGTGCCGCGTCCGGGTTCTTCGCCTTCCGCATATCTTCGTAGTGAAGAATAAATTCGCCAAGCTGCGAGTCATACGCCGCTGCGGCTGGGCTGATTGTGACTTTGTCCAGTCCTGATGGAACAGGCGCGGCATAGGCATAGAAAGCCGCCTCGCCAAACCCTCCATTGCCCGGCCAGAAGCCCGCGCTGATCACTTCGTGCGAGTAGGCTTCGCGCATGATTGCATCTGCGCCAGGACGTTCGGGTGCTCGCCGTCCCGAGAAGCGCGTCACCGCAAGGTCGAAGCTGCCCCAGAAAAAATGCACCGGGCTGATCTTGCCGATGAAGTCCGACGAGAATCGCTGAAAAATCTGGTCAGCCCGAACCAGAATTCTCCAGAAGCGATGAACAAAGATTGGATCATAAGACGCATGCTTCGTGTCTTCCGCAAACGGAATCGGATCTTTGATCTCCACCGGCACCGGATGAATGTGTACCGAGACGCCCAACGCAGCGAGGCATCGGAGATATTCATCGTAGAACGATGCCACCGACTGCAAACGCAACGGCATCGTCAGACGCGGTCCTGAGCTCAATCGAAATCGCAGATCATGGCTGACGAAATCGAACTCGATTTCGAGCATTTCGTTCCCATAAGGCATGGCCGAAGTATTTAAGCCGCGAGCGCTTACGTACAGCGGAACATTCCACCAGTGCGCCTGCATCGGGCTGAGCGCGAGTCGCGTCTTGCCGACGATCTGTGTCCACAGATGAAGCGTGTCGGCAGTATCGCTCCAATCGCCCCACTTGAGATCAGGCCAGACAAGTTCATTAGGTGCGTTGAGCATGTCTCTCACTTTACATAAATATATGCGCAAATGACCGGCACCCCGGTTATGCGGGGCAACCCGCTCGGATCTTCGAACATCCAGCCCACTAGGAGGCTAAGTCCATGCGAATAGCCACAATATTGTCTGTCGTACTTTCCATCGTGATGTGCGCATCTGCGCAAGACGCCGGAACCCTTGCCGCACAGCAAGCGGCTCAAGCCGCGCAGCAAGCCAATACCATGGCCACGCAGGCAGCGCAGCAGGCGGCGCAAAGTGCCCAAGCCGCTCAAGCGCAAGCCACACCGTCCACGCAGTTCACTTATCCGGTCGCGGCTCGCCCTAAGTTTTCAGCGAAGGGTGGCACCTACTCTTCTCCGGTCACGGTGAAGATCAAAGATTCGGCCCGGGGCGCGGTCATTTACTACACCACCGATGGCTGGACGCCCACCACCTCTTCGACCCGCTACACCGGGCCCATTACGATTTCATCCACAACAACGTTGCAGGCGATGGCAATCATTCCCCAACTGCCTTTATCCCGAAGCCGCTTAGCGACTGCCTCATATAAGATCAGCGGCGCACAATGGCCAGCCCCGACGGTCCCAAGTGCGGACGTCAAAACTACGGCGACACTGGATTTAGCCAAACCGATGCTCCCGCGTGGCATGACAGTGCCGCTCGTTTTTTCTTCCGATGTCACTTCCAGGACAGCCGATGTTGGAGACAAGATTTCCCTCGCGCTTGCCGATGACATTAAAGTGGGCAACGTCATTCTGGTGAAGAAAGGCACGCCGGTGGTCGGAACTGTCACCGAAGCCGACAAGGCGCGCAGCTTCGGGCGCCCCGGCGAAGTGTTTTTTCAGGTGGATTATCTTCAGATCGACGGCACGACTGTTAAGCTGAACGGATCAGCCGCGCTTGAAGGTCGCGACAAAGTGGGCACGGCGATCGGGCTTGCGGCGATTCCGCCCGGAATCGGCGGCTTTCTCACGCGAGGCGATGAGGCCGAGATCGCCAGCGGAACACCGTTCCTCGCGACCGTGGATGCCGATACTCCTTTATCTCCAGCTAACTGATTCGGAGACTATTGACTCGCGGTGGGCGCAGGCGTCGCCAGCACCAGATCATGCTTCGCCTGGCACTCGCTGCCGGGATCATAAGCAGCGGTCCCACTCAATCCGTTCAGTGTTGCATCGAATTCCAACGGCGGTCGCCTCACTCGCGAAGGAAGTCCCGTGAATTTCGCTTTCCCCTGCTGATCGGTGCCGACTTCGAGGTCGAGTTTGTGGAATCCGCCAAAACGATAAGGGATGTGAACTTTAACGGAAGCGGCGTATGCGGGCTTGCCATCAGGAGTGGTCACCGTCAGCTCCAACGAACACGGCCCGGCTCCTCCGTCGATTTGCGAGAACTTCTCCCCGGCGTTCGTTGTGTTGGGTGCATTCTGAGCTAGCATCGCCGAGACCAGCAGCAAGCAGAATGTCAGCGACAGACAGCAGGTGAAAATGAGCGGGGATTTCATAAGGCCACTACTGCGATTATAGGCGTGTCGCGGCAGCGAAGCATCACTGGCCGACGTAATACCCGGCGCGCGTCTGCACCGTCATATCTTTCTTCTTCACGGTCAGCGCCAACTTATGAAATCCCGGCTCGGCGGCTTTATCCGGAGTGAACGCCAAAATGTATTGGCTGCGCAGCTCTTCTGCGATCGACGTATAGACCTCGTCCACTTTTTGTTTCTTGGCCTCGAACATCATCCCGCCGGTTTCTCCGCATAACTGCTGCAATATCTTTTTCCCATCGACATGAGTTTGCTCCGGACGTTGTCCACCACCTCCACCGGGATAGCCCCCACCCCCGCCAGGATATCCGCCCCCGCCACCCGGCCAGCCTCCGCCGCCCATGCCGCCGCGCCGTCGCCCCATGCCAGGATTGTTATAATTTTGTTCCGCGCCCTTGAAGTAGATGGCGTAAACCGCAGTGTCAGAGCGCTGCGCCGCTTCGATCGCACTGTTCAGGGTCTCTTTGCTGCCGCGATCGACGCCATCGGTCAGCACGATGATCGCCTTACGTCCAGGCTGCTTGCGCAGCAGTTCATCCGAGGCAAGAAACACTGCGTCATAAAGCGTCGTTCCGCCGCCATGATGTCCGCCCGAATCATCGCCAGAGCTCGCCGAGGCAAACTGCGGTGCGGCCACTTTGTCCAAGGCGTCATGCAGCTTATCTTTGGCGTCGGTGATGTCCTGCAAGAGTTCGACTTCGCGATCGAACTGAATGATGAAGGCTTTATCCTTGGGATCGGTCATCATCTGATCGAGGAAGTGCTGGCTGGCCGTGCGTTCCTCCGGCAGCACGTCGTGCTGGCTCATGCTGGTGTCCACCAGCAGGCCGAGCGTCAGCGGCAGATTCGTATCGTGGCTGAAATAGTCAATGTGCTGCGGCTTGCCGTCGTCGCTCAGCACAAAATCATCGACCGTCAGATCGGTGACAGTCTTGCCATGCTTGTCACGCACCGTCGTCGGCAGCATAACGGATTTCACGTCCGTCTTAATGGTCGCCGCGTCGGGGGTCTGCGCCAAAGCGCATGAGCAGAGCGCCAGAATCATTAGGCTTGGCAGATGATTAAGAGGCAGGCTTCGCATAAGCAAACAGGGCTCTCAAGTTGTAAAGTTTATGAACCGGGAAAATCGGTTAGATGAGAGATGGTATGCCCCGCGCCGCGCGTGGCCTGTAAAGAATCGTAATTGGCAGCGAGAGTAATTCCGCCCGAATAAGCCTGCCGAAACGCAATCAAGCAGGCGGAGGGGCAGCAGGTGGAGCAGCTGCCGGCTCAATCCCACCACCCGCATTAACTAAATCCTTCAGTTCCTTGCTGGGCTTAAAGAACGGAATCTTCTTTGCCGGAACCTCTACCCGCTCGCCAGTCTTGGGATTGCGCCCCACTCGCGCCTTGCGCTGGCGAGTGCGGAAGCTGCCAAAGCCGCGAATTTCAATCTTGTCCCCGACGTGGAGCGAGCGCACCACGCTGTCGAAAATCGTCTCCACAATAGTCTCACTATCCTTGCGCGTCAATTCCGCGAGACGGGACACTTCATCAATCAAATCTGCTTTGGTCATAAGCGCGGCTCCCTAAACTTCATCCGTAATAGAAGATCGTAAGCCCGACGGCTCCGTTACCTGTTGTAAGTAAGGATAACCTTCTCAAATTTCAGGCCTTCCGCGCAAGCGGCACGGGGGGGAAGCTCAAATGCGAAGGTGAAAACCTGAGCTTGTTGACCAAGAGGACTGAGTATATACTTCGCGCTATCGGGCCTGCAGCGGAATCGGCGGCAGTCAGCCACGAGCCAAAGGATGAGGGCAAATGACCCCACGACCCGGGGAAGGAAAGCGCGCGAAGAAACGGACGAGCATCAAGCTAGGCGAGGAACTGGAAGGCAAACTCCGATCATATACCGCAGCGGCCAGCACCGCTTCGTCGGTCTGGGATAAAAACACGACGGCCGTTTCGGCTGCCGGTGCAGCCAGTTTTGCTCTGCTAGCTGCTATTCCGTCCGCCGCCGAAGTAGTTTACACGCCGACAACACAGTATCTGGTCGGCTCGCAGGGAAGGCAAAGCCTTAAGCTCGATATCAATAACGACGGCCAGCCCGACTTCGCTCTGTGGGTCTCTCAGTATGTCGATGACAGCTCCGGCGTGAAGGCTTTTACCTCCGCCGGAGCTTATGGTTTCGGATCGAATGCCGTTGTGTCTAGCGCTAAGAATTACGACGCGGCGCTTCCTCTCGGCGCCAAAATCGATGTTGCAAGAAACTTTCGCGTCGATGGAGTGATGGCGGCGTGCGGCAGCGCCGATGGGCGGCACAGCCGTCGCGGACCCTGGGTCAATGCCCAAAACCGCTACCTCGGACTCAAATTCCAAATTGACGGATCTACTCATTACGGTTGGGCACGGCTGACTTTTCAAGGGTGTGGCGTAATCGCCGTAACCGGCTATGCTTACGAAACTGTAGCCAATCGCCCACTCGCTGCCGGCGTATTGCCTTTTGCGAACGATAGCGATGCGATTCCGCAATCGCGCCCTTTGCAATCGCAGCAGGCATCGCTCGCTCTACTTGCCGCAGGTGCTTCCGGAACGTCTCTCTGGCGCAGAGAAAATGTCGCGGGAGAGTAATCAAAAATGACCGATCAGAAATCTCGCAAACCCACCATTGCGGATAAGCGAAAAGTCGCACTGTCCCGCAAACTTGAGCGCCGTTTGCAATCCTACGTCGCAGACGCCACTGGGATCGCAGCGAGCTGGGATAAAGTCACGCTGGCTGCCGGTTTCTTAGCGTTCGCCGCGATGCCGTCCTCTGCTGAAGTGGTTTATACGCCGACAGATCAGGAACTCGTGGGAATCTACCGACATTCCCTCAGGCTCGACGTCAACAACGATGGACAACCAGACTTCAATCTCTGGATCGAACTGTATTTCAATGCCAGCTCGGGTGTGCAGCAGGTATATTCCTTCGCGGGCGCTTCGGGGCTTGCTTCGAATCGCGTGATTAGCAGCGTGAATGAACAATACGAGGCAGCGCTACCTCTGGGCGAGCCGATCGGACCAGCGCAAAGGTTCCAAGGTTCGGCTCGACTCATGGCATATTGCGAAGATTTCAGCGGCCATACCTTCAAGGCTGGGCCGTGGGTCAACGTGCAAAATCGCTATCTCGGACTTAAGTTCCAAATCGATGGCGAAACCCATTACGGTTGGGCCCGCATGAGTGTAGGCTGCGCTGAGATCACCTTGACCGGCTATGCCTTTGAAACAGTGGCGGATCAGCCGATCGCGGCGGGAGTGCTACCCTTCGCGAACGATGGCGACCTGCAATCGGTCCCCAGTTCCGGTAAGCCAGCCTCGCTAGCCGTGTTGGCGGCCGGAGCATCCGCGCGACCGTTATGGCGCAAGTAAGATTCGATCGCTGCTCGCCAATGGCTAGCGTTTCATTCGGCCGAGGACCATGACCGCGTCCAACTGAAACGATAAATCATCCTGCAACTGGAAGTAGTTCCGGACTTCTTCTGGAGCACCCGCCCAGAAGGCCCGCAAGGCAGTGATCCTCTCCGGCGAAGTCCCCACTCGCCCCACCCACGCCGCAAAATCGATGGACAATCGCCACTGACGCTTTACTTCTGCGTCGAAGCCAACATCTCCCAAGAACGCCCGCCATTCCTTGATCGTGTAATCCCGAACATGCGATGGATCGCGCAACACTTCGAATGCTTGTAAATGGGTATCGAACAACGGAGGCCCGGCAACCACATCGATAAAGCAGACTCGGCCTCTCGGCTGCAACACACGCCGGACTTCGCGCATCGCGTTCGCTACGTTTCGCCAATGGTGAGCGCTGTACCGGCTGATCGCCCAATCGAAGCTCGCGTCGGGGAAGGGAAGTTCATCCACCGATCCTTTATGAGTGCGGATGTTCGCCACGCCGCCGGTGATAGCATGGCTCGCAACCACATCGAGCATCGCTTGCGTCATGTCATACGCCACCACTTCTTGAGCAACCGGAGCGACGGCGAAGCTGGCATGACCTGCACCGCAGCCGAGGTCGAGCACCTTCGGATTTTCCGTGGCTGCGACCGCTTGGCGCAAAAGCTCAAGATCTTCGCCACTCGCGTGTACCGGACTCTTAAAGTACGCCTCGGCGTTAGGCCCAAAGCTCTCGGAGATCAAAAGATCGTGTTGCATTTGGACACTCTTCACTTCTGCGAAAGAATAATCACCGAGTAATCGCCGATAGGAATCGTCGCACTATACGGTTGCCCGTCGTAGGGAGCATTGCTGGCAGTCACCGAACCGGTCGGACCTACGTTGCCGAAGTCGCTGCTGTAAGTCTGGCTGTCACTATTGAACAGCACCTGCCAGATGCCGCCGTAAGGCAATCCGATTTCATAGCCGCCGCTAAAGACGGTCGCGCTGAGGTTGACGACGACAATCACATCGTCACTCCCCGGCGAACTCTTGTTGTAACGGTCATAGACCATCACGTCGTTTGTCTTGTCCTGCTGATAAGTATTGAGATCAGTATCGACCAAACCCGGCGAAGTTCCGCCTGCATCGGTCCGCAGTCTCACGACGGCGCCGTAGAGATTGATAATCCCCGACCAGGTCTGCGCGTTGCTCCATGTCAGCATTGTCTTGAAATCGGCCCAACTGGGATCGAGAAATTCGTCCCCTTGATAAACCATGGGCACGCCCGGAGTCGTAAACACAAGAGCTGCCGCCAGGCAGGCTTTCTTGCGCGCCGTCCGACTGGTCGGGTCTTGCGGATCGACGAGTTGGTACAGTCGGGATCCAGCCTGATCCAGTTCGTCTTGCGATTCCACGTAGATCACACTCTGCAGCGGGCTATTGTTGAAGTTCGAAGTCATGCCCGCGATCACATCGCTCATACTGATCGCACCGGTCGACGGAAAGTCTTTGCGAATGTAGTAGCCCAGCGTTGCATTCCATTGCGAGTCGAAGCCCAATCCACCGCTCGAAACCGGAAGCGTATCCTGCGCCTGCGTCTTGCTGAACGACAGATCTTCCGCAATCTTGAAGGTTGCAGGCCACGTTGTGTTGGCATTTTGCAGCAAGGCGACGCCGTCCGGCAGCGCCACTCCCGGCTTGCCCGTGTGCGGATCCTTTGCCCCGCCCTGCCACGCGTTGTAGATGTTCGATACGGAATCCCACCGCAGCCCATCCGCATGATATTCGTCGAACCACATCGCAATCTGGTTCGAGATGTACTGTGCCACATCTGCATTCGAATAATCGGGTCGTGATCCCCAGGGCGAGTCGCGCCGATCACCGGTCGCAACCGCATCGTCGTAAAAGTAAATTCCGTCGGGATAGTCCGAAGTATGCCAGCCATCGAAGCGATAGTCGTTTAGATCGAATGGCCCCCAATGGTTGTGCACCACATCCATGATGACGGCAAGCCCTTGCTGATGGCAGGCATTGACAAAGGCCTTCAAGTTGTCGGGACCGCCGTACTCATCATTATCGACCGCATACTGATCGGTGGGTGCATAGGGATTAGCGTAAATACCATCAAACTGGGTGACGGGCAGCAACTCGACGGCGTTGAATCCCATGCCGGTGATCTCGCTGAGCTTGCTGATGGAAGCTTGAAAGGTTCCCCACGTTGAATTGTCCGCATAGAACGTTCCGGTATCCAGTACATAAATCGCCAGTTTATTCAGAGGAGGCGGAGTGAAACTCTGATCCTGCCAGACGTAAGCTCCCGGATCGTAAGTGATGGAGAATCCGTCATGCGCCGCAGTTACCACCCGCGCGTTAGGATCGCGCCGCGTCACCGTACCAAACCCAGGGCTCGTGATCACATAGTCATAAAGTTCATTCACGCTCACACCCGGAACGTCCTTGCACCAATATCCCGTGCCGCCTTGCTCCACCAGAGGAACGGATTCGTTGGCGACCGGTCCAATTACGCCCACCGAACTCGCGTTAGGCGCCCATACCCGAAAAGCTACTCCCTGATACGGTCCGCCAGCCGGATACGGAATCGACCCCACCCCGTTTCCTGCGTGCGGACATTGGGCAATCGCTGTCCTCGCCAGTGAGCTGAGAGCAATGGAGCCTAGGACTACAAAGATGAGGCTTCGGACCGAGGCTGGAAACATGAAGATATACCGCTTAAACAACCGTCTGATTGTAAAACGGGAGGGGATGTTTCCAGAAGAAAAATAAAGGCGGTGGGCGAGGATTGCCCGGCCCCGAGAGGCCGAGCAATCTCTCCGGACTGAGTTGGTCGTAGCTTAGCTACCGATGATCCTGGTCCCAGTTGTGCTCGGTTTCCCAGCGATGGTCTTTACCATTCCACCACTGGTGAAACTTCCCCCAACACTTCTCTCGTTCGGCATTCAGATCGCGTCGGCGATCATTAGCCTCACGGCTGTCCGGACCTTTCCGTTGTACTGCTTGATCGAGTCGTCCTTCGGCTTTTTCAACAGCGTGCTGGCAATCGGCGCGATCGTCAAAGGCGCGAGCCTGCGGGGCCGCGATCGAAACAGAAAGGAAAAATGCCGTGGCCATCACTGCGGCGGAAACCGCTTTTCCAAGTTTCAACTTCCCAGATATCGTCTTCAAGAGAATCTCCTATCGTGTTTATGGTCGGGAACCAACACGATTCTAGGATTTCCAGGAACTGTCTTTCGATAAGGTGTTTGCCGTATGAGTAGAAGGGAATTGCTCTAGAGTCGTTAAGGTCTCACCGCGGCCTAAAACTACTTCCACAAATAATAGAAGCCAGTCTGCTGATCCAATACCTTTTCTTTCGTGGGGATCCATGGCGATAGGTCGCCCATAAGAAGGTCAAGCAGCGTATGCCGCTCTTTCTCCGGATGTACGAGAGTCGGCTCGCCTTTGATACCAACGGCCTTGGCGGTGTCGTCGACCGCAGCCTGATAGTCCCCGACGGCATCGATCAGATGCAACGGCAGCGCCTGTTCGCCGGTCCAGACGCGGCCATCCGCAATAGCCTTGATGTCTTCAACCTTGGCGTGCCGTCCGTCCGCGACGGCGCTGACGAACTGCCCATACATATTGTCGATGAGCGACTGCATGTATGCGCGCTCTTCCGGAGTCATTTCCCGCGAAGGGTCGCCCGTGTCTTTGAATTTTCCCACCGTCAGCACTTCCGGCTTGAGCTTGACCCATCGCATCAGATCGCCATAGTTCACCCACTCGGCAATCACGCCGATCGACCCGACCACGCTGCCGCTGTCGGCAAAAATTTTATTCGTTGCCGACGAAACGTAATACGCTCCACTCGCCCCCACCGTGCTAATTGACGCCACAATGCGCTTCTTCTTTTCATCCCGCACCCGCTTCACCGCCCGGTAAATCTCTTCCGAGGCCGCCACGCCGCCACCCGGCGAGTTCACATGAATAATGATGGCCTTGATGGAATCGTCGTCCGCAAACTTCTTAAGTTGCGCGTTAAACGTCGTCGAGTCGAGAATGACGCCGTCAAGATCGATGACCCCAATTTTCTCGCCGAAATTCATGGCCGACGTCGACTCGCCGGAATTATGCAGAACTAAAAAGGCCAGCGAGAACATGGCAAGAATGAAGAGAAGAAACGCGCCGCCGCCCAGAATGACCCAGAGCCAGGTGCGGGAACGAGGAGTGTCCGGCATGAAAAGAGTTTACCATCGGGCAACCCTGTGCGCGGAACCCCGCATTGGCGCTTGACAAAACGCGCTGCGTGCTTAAAGATCGGTTCATCTGTAGCATTCGTTTTCTCCCAAAGGTGCCAGGCTATGAAGAATGTGTACGAAGTATTGCGTCAAAAGGAATTAGAGTTGGCTCGGCTGGAAAAGGAAGTGGAGGCGTTACGAGTTGCGGCGCCGCTGCTGTCTGAAGAAAAAGAGCCCATGATGGTCGAAGCCATGAACAGCAAGCCCGCCTTGACCGGAACCACTGGGCCGCAACAACCCATGCGCATTCCGCAACCGGCAGTCAGCAACCCTCAACCGGCAAGAGCCGTAGGTTGGGAAGACACCGCCAAGCGCTGGCCATAAAACGCCGTTGTCAAAAAGTACTGCCTCCCCCTATATTCTTCGCTGTAAACGCCGTGCCACGTTGGCATGAAAGTTTTCACGTCTCGGCTTCGCCCGCTTCGTCTATTCTCTGACCCTATTTCGAACGCATACGCTGCTTGCGGAAGCCATGAAGAATCATCGCACTGCTGACGGCGAAACACCCGATCGCTGCGAACGCTAAAGCCAGTGCCAGTTGCGGACGCACAGAAAAGCGGTCGGCGAACAGTGTCCCTAAAGCGCAAGCGATGCCAAGAAGATTAAGCAGCAAGGGTGGCTGCACCGCTGCGCCGGTCTTCCGGTTCCGCAACCGTAACTGGAGAAGCACCGCCGCCGCGCCGATGGCCGCGACAATCACAATCGCCATCGGGCTGAAGAAGGCGCGCCGGCTGGTGAACGTGACAATCAAAGCGAGCGCGCCGCACAACAATCCCGATGCGATCACGGTCTTACGCCGGGCTGAAGGCACGCTGTTCGGGGGCGAGTCGTTAGTCGAAGTAGGCATAGGCCGATGCGTCTAGAAAGCCATTCTAGACTGCGTCGCGCCAATCGCAAGCGTCAAACTTCATTCCGCAACGTCAATTGCTCTTTCCGGCAGCAACCGCACGGCTGGGCAGCCATTCGGCGTGCAGCTGGCCTCCGTGGTTTACCGCGTAAAGCACCAACTCGACGCGGCTGGAAATCCCCAGTTTGTCGAAGATCCGGAATACATATTTCTTGATGGTGTGCTCGCTCAGCCTCAACTCGCCGGCGATTTCGCGATTGCTAAGACCATCCGCAACCAGGGCAACGACTTGTTCCTCCCGGAGCGTAAGCAGCTTCAAGCCATTCGAGTTAACCACTCGCAAGGATGGCACTTGCGCCACCGATGTGAGTAAATGTTGCAACTGTTCCGAGTTCGCCCACACTTCCCCTTGATGCACGCAGTGAATGCACTTGCACAGCAAACGAATGGGTTGGTCGGAGAAGGAGAACAATCCGCGCGCTCCCGCCCGGAACGCGCTCAGAACCAAATCGCGATCATACCTGTCCAGCAACAGTATCGTATTCACGTCGGCACGCGCCAGATGAAGCCGGCGCAGTAGAGACATGTCGAGCGCACCCGCGCGCGATGTGTTCACCAGCACGATGCTGATGCTCTCCGACGCAAGCAACTGGAGTGCGACTTCGATCTCGAGATCGCACGTCGTCACTTGGAATTCCGGCCGCCGGTTGAGGGCTCCCGCCAGCAGCCTGCGCTGGGTCTGATTGGAATCCAGAATCAAAATCCCGATGGACGCAACCTTCGACCTCACCACAACTTCTCTGGGCAGGGACAGAACCGCCTCCATAAAGCAACCGGAGCATCAGCTAGATTGTATGCAGCCGTGGGTGGCTTGGCTGTGACGCATCCCCATGCACGCTCGCGGCAGCGTGTGGAAAACTGCCGCCGGGGAGCGCAGCCTACACCCGGGCTCCCGCCAGACTGCGATGCTATACTTAGGTGTTTCCTGCGAAATGTCGACTCGAAGCTGAGTATTGCCATCCGCTCGCAGGATGCGTCGGGGAGTGGCTCAGCCTGGTAGAGCACCTGGTTCGGGACCAGGGGGTCGGAGGTTCAAATCCTCTCTCCCCGACCAATCTTTTCTTGGAGTTGCGGTGTCCGCTGTCCCCTTCAATGCCTCGTTTGTGACGTGCTTTGTGACGTGACCCTCCCCTTTGCCCCCCTGTGAAAGCGCTTCGACGGCTTGCCGTTTAGCGTCGAGTCGAATGTGGGAGTAGTGTTCGAGCATCTGCCGGGACACGTGTCCTGCAACGGACATGATCGTTCTCTCGCTTGCATTTGACTCGGCAAGCTCTGTGATCGCATGGTGCCGAAGATCATGAAATCGCAGCTCAGTAAGGCCAGCATCCTTCCGCAAGGACCTCCATGCCGAGCGCCAGCTCTTTTGCGGAGCTCCGGGATTGATTTTTCCGTTTTCGCAAGCCGGGAAGACATAATGGTTCGGCTCAATGCCAGCAGCCTTCTGAGCACGATGGTAGAGCTCCATCACGGCTTCAAAGGCTGCGCCATTTAGAGGAATTAGTCTCCTGCCAGCATCGGTCTTGCTCTGCCGAACAATGATCGTCCGTTCTAAGAAATCGACATCCTTCCACTGAAGCCCCTTCACCTCGCAGGCCCTCATCGTCGTATTAAGGGCGAGAGTCATGGCTAATCGGGCGTTCTCCCAATCCGGTTTCTTGGCTGCGGACTGCTGGAGAGCAAGTTTCTCTTCTGGAGTCATGGCGCGACCAACTTGGTGATGCACAGGCAAAGGCTTGATCTCGTCGGCGAAAAGGTGCGGTAGCCTTCACTACAAGCCGCCCATCAGCCGCTCCGAACCAGGGACAACGTCTTGATCATCTACATCCACCCGCCCTCGTCTAAGTAGGAGAACTGTTGCTTCTTCTCTCCCACAGCCGTAGGATAAGAACCAGCACAATGCACCCAAGTGCGAGGGCGAGAGCGGAGTACGAATGATAGAAGAGGAAGCCTATTACTCCTCTAAGGGCAACAAACGCGAATAGCCCGACTAAGACACCCCTCTTGTTACTCGCCAAGAAAAGACAAGCCGCGGCGACAAAAACCGATAGCGCACCGATTGTCAGCCAGCCCGGGGTCGGCTGCCGCCGCGACAGACCGGTGATGCCGAAGAGTGTCGCCAGCATCAGTAGCAGACCCAACCTGACATCCTTGTAGTACTCAGGCTTCTCCGCCCCGCGCCTCAAGCCTAGGACTTCTAGAAGAAGCATTTAGTAACCTCCTAAAACTGGTCCCGACAAACGTAGGCAGCTCCAACGAACACGCCAGCGTCATAAACGAACTTCAACTCGCTTCCCGCTCGCAGCAAGCCGCCCCCTACTTTACCCAACAGTGTTTCAGCGAGGGGCTGAGTCAAGGCTCCCGATTTTCCAAAGTAGAGGGTGTAAATAAAACTGTGTAAACGGCC
>Ga0302320_10018747_pt1 | contig 13937 bp, 14 predicted proteins | sample Bog_T0_3_FD_202130 | JGI IMG/M metagenome (GOLD analysis project Ga0302320, IMG submission 202130) | Peat permafrost microbial communities from Stordalen Mire near Abisko, Sweden - Bog_T0_3 | ecosystem: Environmental > Terrestrial > Soil > Wetlands > Peat | place: Sweden: Abisko, Stordalen Mire... | reverse complement strand
GCGTTCACGGCCGAAGAAGGCAATGGAGTGCTCCGGCGCGAAAACCAGACGCAGATCGTTATAGCGCTTGTATTGATAAAGATCGTACCGGCTGCCGGAAAAAAGCCGAATCACATTGCAGACATTCCCGGTCTTTGCCGCACAATCGCGCTCGATTTTTTCGATGTTGGCGTTGCGATCGCGAAGCACCTGTGGAGACGCCGCCAGGTCTTTCGCAAGTCCCTTGGCCGTATCGTCGGTCTTGACCGCATTTGCGCCTTTCACCTGTGTGGTGACGTCTTCCATGTTCAAGAGCACGCTGGCTTCGAGGCCAGGGCAGGCCAATTCGGCGGATTGCGTGGCTGCATAAAAACCGTTTGTCGTGTAGTCGTGATCTTTACCACTGACTTTGGCTAAACAACCGGTGAGCAAATGCTGGTTCGTGAGAACAAGACCGGTCGAAGAAACAAACGACCCCGAGCCCACGCCGTTATTCAGGCGAACCGTCGCGAGGCGCAGGTTTTCGGCAATAGCGTCAGAAAGATCGGAAATATTCGAAGATCGGCTCCGTTTTGCAGAATCACCCGAAGCGCCGGTTGCTCCGCTGGGGGCGCTGGCTCCAATTGCCGCCTTAGGCCGTTGATTCCACAGCCAGATACCGTCTTCCGCCCGGGCTGTCGATGAAATGATGGCGAAAGCCGCAAAGCCGGCCAGAAGGCAAAAATTCAGCATGCACTGCGTTGATTTTCACCCTTTGCTAGTTCCAGGTCAACTGTCTCTATTCCGTAATTTTATGCCAGAACGGCATAAAACCGGTTGCATCTTATTCAAAACATTCACGATGGTGTCGCATGAAGCTCATGGCACTGTAACGTAGCCGGCCTATAACTGAAGCATGAGGTGCGACCTCCACGTTCATACGATCCACTCCGGAAAGTGTACTGTGCCCGGTTTCTCGCGCTTTTGCCTCGAATCTTACAACGAACCGCAGGCACTCTACGAAACGCTGAAAATGCGCGGCATGGACCTGGTGACCGTCACCGATCACGATTCGATCGATGCGGCGGAAGAATTGCGGAAGTATCCCGATTTCTTTTTGAGCGAAGAAGTAACCATGACGCTGCCGAGCGGCACGGAAATGCACGCCGGTGTTTATGGCATTGCGGAACGGGACCACACAGAACTGCAGCGGCGCCGTACCGACGCGGAAAGCCTGCTGGCCTACGCTCTGGAAAACCGGCTGTTCGTGACCGTGAATCACGCGTTCTCTAGTCTGACAGGCCGCCGCGCCGAACAGGATTTCACGCTCTTCGCGCACGATTTTCACGGCATCGAAGTCATCAACGGCCACATGCTGGAATGTGCGAATACGCTCGCCGTGGCTTTCGCGCTCCGGCACCGCAAACCAGTCACGGCAGGGAGCGATTCGCACACTTTGCACGGCGCTGGAAAAACATTCACCGAAATCGTTCACGCGCGCAATGCGTCTGAATTCGTGACAGCGCTGCGGCGCGGCCACGGAGTTCCGCGCGGCGAATCAGGCAATTGCATCAAGCTCACCCAGGCGATTTCGGGAATCGGCGGATCCCTGGTGCGCACGAATCCGCGGGCGGCGGTGTTAGCCCCGCTGTTTGCGTTCGTACCCGTGTTCGCGGTGGCCAACTACTGCCGCGAACGCGCCTTTGCCTGGCATTGGGGCCGGAAACGGCCCGGACATGAACCGGAAGCCGGATTGCTGGCCTATCAGGGGGCGGCCTGATGACACTCGCACGCGCCAGGGAAACCCTGTCGGCGCCGGATTACGGCCTGATGCGACGGCTCAATCGCTGGCGCGCGCCGCGCTGGTTCCGCTGGTGGATGCTGGGCGCCACTCGCGCGGGCGATGGCTGGCTATGGGGCGCGATCGGTATCGCTCTGCTGGTTTCCAGCGCGCCGCAGCGATTGCACGCTCTCGAAGCCGGTGGATCCGCTGTCGCAGTCGGTATTCTGATTTTTCATCACATCAAGAAAGCAGTAGGCCGGGTGCGGCCGCGCGATATCGAACCGCATTGCTGGGCGCGCATCGTCACTCGCGACCGGTTCTCGTTTCCTTCGGGTCACTCGACGACGGCTTTCGCTGTTGCCTTGTCGCTGGGATCCTTTTATCCCGAGGCGAGGCCCCTGCTGCTGTTTCTCGCGGCGAACGTGGCGGTGTCGCGCGTGATTGTGGGGATGCATTTTCTGAGCGACGTCATTGTGGGCTCCGGAATGGGAGCGCTGCTGGGTTATGTTGCTTTTAAGCTCGCCGCCTAGAGGCTTCGCCGGACATATGTTCCGGGAGGCAAAGGCGTGCTCGGTGCACGGTCGGGGGATTCCGCGAGAAATGGAGTCCCTCCGGCTCGGGCTCCGTTTTTTCTAATGATGTGAACCCGCGAGGATCAGTTCCACTCCCCCAACCACTCCCCGCGATGGCATCGCAACAGACAGAACCTCCTGGTAGTCGGCGTTCGTGATGTTCGTCAGCTGCAGGTAGGGCCGAACCCGCCCGATGGCATAGCCTGCGGACGCGTCCCAGACTGTGTACGGATAATGCTGCAGCCGGTTCACAATGCCGAGCCGCGTGCGGGCGATCACGCGGCTCCCGATCGAACCGCGCCACTGCGCCACTGCGCTCTGAACCGGGTAATTGAACGTATACTTGCTCATCAATACGTCGCCGTTCTCGCTCAGGCCATGTAATGCCGTGAAAGCGAGCCCGATCCTCTGGCCCCGCACGGGAGCATAGTCCGCCGACGCTTCCACGCCGGTGAAATGCAGAGTGTCGAAGTTGGTTGCCACCCACACATCGTTCACATTCGCGCGAACGTAATCGATGTCGTTCGAATCGCGCCGCTGGAAGACGGTTACGGATGCGTGCACCTTCTTAGTCAGGTAAGCGTCCATGCCGGCTTCGTAGCTCGTGGCGCTTTCCGGTTTTAGATTGGGGTTGCCCAGATCGCCGGGATCCGAATAATAGAGTTCCGTGAAACTGGGCAGGCGAAAAGCCCTGCTCACGGACGCGCGCAATTTGAATTTCGAATTCAGCCAGGCCGCGCTGCTGACCGTGGGACTGGTCGCCACCTGATGGGAGCCATAAACTTCTTCCCGGATACCGGCCGAAAATGAGAATCGTTTCGCAAAACGCAGGTCATAAACCGCATATCCGCTGCCGCGCGTGCGGGAATGCACGCCGAGATTCGTACTGTCGATGGACTCCGACAACCCCTCCGCGCCATAGCTCAAAACCGCATGATGTGGCAAATTGTCATGCCGGCGAATGCTTCCCTGCCAGTCATCGAGGAGATGCCGATTTAAATAAATCTGCGGGTCGTAACGAAAGAGTACGAACAAATCGGTGTGCCGGCGCCAGGCGAAGTTGGCCTCGGTCTTATCGCCCAGATTCTGATGGATGGAAGTGAACCAGGTCTTGATCCGTTCCCACGACGGGTAAGGGCCATAGAATTGGTTCGCGCCGTAGGGCTTATCGCTATAAGCCAGGAGAACGCTCGTGGCGCCGAGCTTCGATTTCAGCGTGCTCAGCGAGCCCAGCGACAGATTCCGGTAATCGCGGTCCCAGGCAAATCCCTCGGAAAAATCGCGCTCACCGGAAAGTTCCTCGGACCATCGAAGTCCGCCGAAATTCGTAATCACGTGCTCCTCGTTGGTGCCGAAATTCCCGAATCCAGTGTATATGCGAACATCGGGGCCTTCGAGCGGTTGGGTCAGCACGTTAACCACGCCTCCAATCGCATCCGATCCGTAGAGCGTGGACCCCGAGCCTTTCAGCACTTCCACGCCGGAAAGCATCTCGATCGGGATGGGAAGGTCCAGATTAAAGTGCCCGGTTTGGGTGTCGTTGATGCGCAGGCCGTTCAGCAGCACGAGCGTCTGCTCGAACGACGCGCCTCGGATCGAGAGATCGGCCTGAAAGCCCCCAGGCGCGCGCTCCTGAAGGTCCAGCGCCGCATCGAGGCCCAGCAGATCGAACCACGAATCGTAGAGCGGACGCTCCGTCGCGGGCAGCGGCAAGACCCCGACGTCCCGATCTGCCTCGTCGAGCGGTGCAGGCTGAGCGACACCGGTGACGATCACGCTTTGTTGCAATGGCGGAAGAGGTGCCGGCGGTGGTGACGATGGTGGCGACTGTGTTTGCGCGCACACAATACCCGTTGCGATAGTGAGGAGGACCCAGAATTTCATCGGAATTCCTACCGTACCATGAAGTTTGACGGAATCTTGTATCGTCCTGGGTAACCCGGAATGTAACGTGGATGTCTGGCTGGTCTCGCTCGTAGACGATGGCGAGATTGTCCTTTCGGCGGATGAAGAAGACCGCGCTGCCCGGCTGCGCTTTGGTACCGATCGGGCGCGCTGGATACAGGCCCGTTCGGCACTGCGAACGATCCTGGCCGCTTTTTCGGGCATACCCGCGGCGGAACTTCGATTCGTTTTGGGGCCTCACGGCAAGCCAGCTGTCGCGGACGCCGGCGGTGTCGAGTTCAGCCTTTCGCACGCCGGTGACTGGGCAATGATCGCGGTAACGCCCGGTGTACCGGTAGGGATCGATATCGAGCGGATTCGCGAAAACGTGAACATGGCCGCTTTGCTTGCCCGGCTGTCAGAGCAAAACGTGCCGGACGGCCAGACCGCGCTTTTCAGCGCCTGGACCCGGCGGGAAGCAATGACCAAGGCCCTGGGCGGCGCATTAATGGAGACGCCGGAGGGCGATCTCCGGGTCGTGAATCTTGAGGCCCCGGAGGGCTATTGCGCGTCGCTCGCACTGATCGGCCACGACCCCCTAGTCCGTCGTCGTATGGGCGCCAAAGCGGTGCCGGAACATTAAAAATCGACGTTCGCACGACCTCCTGGAACATTTTTGCAACTAATATCCAAGGTGTATCACTCAATATTTACAAGGGTGGACTGTACACCGGGAACATTCCGTGGTAAATATGAGGTATAGCCATCGGACTGTCGGCGCGGTCTCGCCCCGAATGCCCGAAGACTGAAGAACTGTCATTCCTTATACAGTGTGCCTGGCTTCCCGTCTATATCCAGCGCGAGTGCGAATCTAAAGCAGGAGTTTTGAGCCTTCATGGACTCCGATCGTAAATACAGACAACACGGCTACAACGACAGCGGTAACCACACACACGGTAACGGAAATGGCCACGGCAACGGCAACGGACAAAAGCCGAAGCCCTCGGGTCCGCGCCCTTCGCTGGATATTACCGGCCCCAGATTGCCGCGCCTCGTTCAGGCCGTCACCGCGTCCCGTTGTTACAGTTGTGCCGCAACTTTGCCGCCCGGCACCGATTTCACCGGCTCCTGCCCGAAATGCGGAGTTCAGCTCCACTGCTGCAAGCAGTGTGTGAATTTTGAGTCGTCGACCCGTTTTCAGTGCCTCAAGCCGATCCCGGTTCGCATCCCGATTAAAGACCAGGCTAACGAGTGCACTTTGTTTTCGCCGCGCGTAACGGTAGCGCGCGAAGTGTCCGGACAAAACGCGGGTCGGCCTCCTATTCCCGGCGTCAACGCTCCCGCGCCCCGAAATGCCATGGACGCGCGCGACGCGTTCGACCGGCTCTTCAGGAAATAGTCGACGCCTGTTTCAGTCGCGCCCGCAGTTCGGCCGTTGCTTCCCGATGGCACTTCAGGCATAGCGTGCGCATATTCGCAAGATCGCACTGGCCGCCGCCTTCCGCCACCGGCAGCATGTGATCTGCATCCCACAGCGATTTTCGGCTGCGTTCGGTTAGTCCCCAGTCTTTCAGAAATTTTCGCCGAGCCGCAAAATCGAAGCGCCGCATATCCCGCCGCAGCGCCAGAGTATCCGCGCCGCAGTTCGCACAAATTCCCCGGTCGCGTTGCAGCACCTGTTCCCGCAGGTAGCCAGGATCTGTCCGTAGCCTCCAGTCGTGAACGCAGGCATCGGAACAAAATGTGCGGCGTCTGGCGGGAATTTCCTTTTGGCACCACCGGCAAAGGGGGCGGCCGGTTTCACCGACTGGCAAATCCCGCGGCTTCGCCCACCCACCCGCCTTTGTGCGGGGTTTTCGTTGGTCAGTCATCAGCGCGGTCTCATAGCGCCCATCCCAAACGCCGCGTCATGCACCTGGTTATTCCGATCCACGAAAGCACTTGCCGCAAAGCCCGCTTGCGTGGGCGTACCGAAGCGCAGGTCGATCAGCGATATGCGCGTGCCGCCATCAGGATCGGGCACCGGCTGAGTGATCCACAGCGGATACTGGACAAACTCCAGCAGCATCTGAAACGGATAGATTGCCATGGCAGCCTGCATGGCCGGAGTGCGCGGCGGTTTGTAATACGTGATGGCATCGGTCGGATGAAAGTTGGATTCCAGATCCACCGGCACATCCACATAAGCATTGCTGAGTTCGGCGATGCCTCTCCACTCAAGCGGATTGGCTGTCGGAAACGCACCCACACGGCGCGGCGCGAGCCTGTTGTAAATGTGCGCATCCACAATGTTGGTGGCGCGTTCGTGGAAAACGCTGCGTGAATAATCGTAAACCGTCAGGAGAAGCAACGCCGCAATTGCCCACCCCGCATTCCCCTTTTGCGGCCCCGTTTCTCCGATTTCCGATCCAACCAGCCGGGACAACGCGGGCGCCACTACTCCGAGCAGCAACATTGCCCAGATGGCAAAATCCAGGACGGGCGTAATATCCCAATGAGACCAGTGGCCTGAAAACGGAAGCAGCAGCCGCACACCGTAGACATTCGTCAGATCCAGCAACAGATGCGACGCGACGCCCAGCAAAGCGATCCAAAATGCCGGCCACCAGCGAATTTTGCCCCTCACGCAAATGGCCACGACGGCCACGCTCAACAGCGCCATCACCGGAGCTCCTGCCAAAGAATGCGTGATGTTGCGGTGCCAGTGGAGCCAGGTGGGGCGTCCCCAAAACCAGGAGATGACATCGGAATCCGGCGCATTGGCCGCCAGCGCCAATATTGCCGTGCCATAAGGAGTAGCGCGTTTGAATCCGGCGCGGGCCAGAAACAATCCAACCAGTGAATGCGTCAGGTTATCCAAACTGTGAGATTAGCGCGCTACTGTTTACAATGACCGGAATTCTCAAACAAGTCAGCCGTTCGCCGGGTGGTTTGCCCAAGCGCGCCATCACCGAGCCGGTCATGTTATCGGAGGCCTCCGTCGATGGCGACGCCTGGCGCAACTCTGCTATTCACGGGGGACAGAATAAGGCTGTCCTCATGATCTCGGCCGAGTTTATCGACGATCTGGCGGTGCGCGGCTTTCCCGTATTTTACGGCGCGCTGGGAGAAAATCTGACGGTCTCCGGTCTCGATCCGCATCTGTGGCGCTTCGGGCAGCGGTACCGCGTCGGACAGGACGCGATCATCGAACTGACCACCATGCGGACTCCCTGCCTCAACCTCGATGTTTACGGGCCGGAGATCAAATCGGAACTCTACGATGCGCGCTGCAATGCGGGCGACATTACGTCTCCGCACTGGGCGCACGGCGGCTTCTACGCGCGAGTCATCCGGCCCGGCGTGATTCAGGCAGGCGACGCCGTTGTTCTCGAATCAGATATCGCCTGAAGCGCTATTTTTTCTTCTTTTTTCCCGCAGCCCTTCTCGCTGCAGGGGGCGCCTTCGCCATCGTCACAGGCTTGGCGGGCGCATCGGCGTTGTTGATGTCTTCGACGGCCTTCCACGATCCATCAGCCTGTTTCTTATAGACCGTGACGTACTTGCCCGATTCGGTCTCAGGCTTTTTTGTCTTCGGGTTGGTCATCGTCATGGAATACGTGCCTTGTGTATAGCCAAGGTCGCCGCTCTTCGACGTCACTGTGTCCGAGGTGGTAAAAGTCAACGCCAGATTCTTGTCCGCCACCAACTGCCCCAGTCCGGTGCGGATATCCGACTTCCCTTTCATAATGGGCATGTCTGGCACTAATACGGAAGCGTCGTCGGCGTAATGGCCGACAATCTTATCCAGGTCTTTCGACGCCCAGTCGCTTACCCAGGCTGTCTCTCCGTCTTTGATGGCTTTCTGATCGGCTGCGGATGTGTCCGCGGGCGGCGCCGGAGTATCCGAACATCCTCCCAGCCACATCAGTAGCCCGAAGGCACAACACATCAAGCATCCGCGTTTCATCGGCAATACCCTCCGAACGAATGCTACAGCAAGGCGGGGTTGCAGTCAAATGACCGGGCAGGCTACTGTGGTTTTTCGCTCAGGAAGTAAGCACTTTTCAGATCTTCGATACGGCTTCTGGTGACCCTGAGCAGGCAGGCCTCCCTTGCGGACGGACCGCCGGTGCCGAGTCCCCAGAGCGAGTATTCGGCTTCGCAGGCGGCATCGCGGTAGGCGACCCACTTCCGCTGAGCGTCTCTGAGGTTCGCAAGATCCTTCGGGCTGTGTTCAGCGGCGCTTTTCAGAGCCCTTTGATAAATCGCGTTCAGGCTGGCGTCCTCGGTTTTATAGCGCGCGTACAGGCAGGCCGTCGTCTCCGCCGTTGTGCCGGCACAATCGTCATCAGCGCTTTGAGCTACCAGCGGCGTAATTAAGAAACAGCACGTCAGTAGAAAGATTCGCATCTCTCCCCCATCGTATCCGTCTTAGCGGGCATGTGGGAGAACCGCAGTATCTGAGCGACCCGAACCGGGGATAATCGGAGTAGTGCCGAACCTGCCCGCCTCCCATCTTCTGGAGGAGATCGAATTCCGCGATATCCAGCGCGTGGCTCCCGCTCTTGCCGCGCTCGAACGGCTGCCGCCCGATGTTTTGCGCGTCGTCCAGGCACTCCTGCACTCGCTTCCCAACCGCGACGATACCGTCCATTACCTCAAACGCCTGATTGTGGAAGCGCCCGAAGCCGCCCAGGCAATTGCCAGCAACCTGATCGCACTGCGTTATGCGCTCACCGTCTTTTCCTTCAGCCGGTTCCTCTCCGACTCCATCATCCGCCATCCGCAATGGCTGCTGGATATTTCTATCGCGCACGATCTCCATCGCGGCTTCCTGGCCGAAGACTATGAGGAAGCGCTCGAGCGATCCCTCGGCGGCGCTACTCCGCGTCCGGTCGATCTGGCGATGTTCCGCCGGCGCCAGTTGCTGCGCATAGTCCTGCGCGACGTCCTGCGCTATGCCGATCTCTCGGAAACGGCCGAGGATCTGTCGAATTTGGCCGATGCTATTCTCAACGTAACGTGGCGCGCCGTCAGACGCGACCTCACCCGGGAGCGCGGCAAACTTTCGACTCACGATGGGGCGGCTCCGCAGTTTTCCGTCGTCGCGCTCGGCAAACTCGGCGGTCGCGAACTTAACTACAGTTCCGATATCGATCTGATGTTCGTCCACTCCGGCGAGGGCGCAACTCCCGGAGATGGGTCGCTCTCGTCCAAAGAATTTTTCAAGCTGGCCGCGGGCCGCATGACCGAACTGCTCTCCACCTATTCCCCGGAGGGAATGTGTTACCGGGTGGATCTCCGTCTGCGGCCCGATGGCAAGCTGGGGGAAATCTGCCAATCGCTCGAAAGCGCCCGGCAGTACTACGCCACACGCGGGCGCGACTGGGAGCTCCAGATGCTCATCAAGGCACGCGTGGCCGCGGGCGACCCGGGGCCCGGCACCGAACTGCTGGAATTCGTGGAGCCTCTGATTTATCGCACCACCACGGACTTCCGAACCGTGGAGGCAGTCTCCGAAACGCGCGCCCGTATTCACGAAAAACAAGCGCGAATCAAATTCGCCAGAGCCGAAAACGCACGCATTCGGCAAGCCCGCCCGGGCATCGAACATTCGCTCGACGTCAAACTCGCCAAAGGCGGTATCCGCGATATCGAGTTCCTCGTCCAGTGCCTGCAGCGTCTGCACGGCGGCCGTGAACCCTGGGTGAGGCATGGCGGAACGCTGCTCGCGCTTTCCCGCCTCCGCGACAAAGATCTGCTGTCGTCGGCCGAGTACTCGCGTCTGGCCAACGCTTATCAGTTCCTGCGCCACGTAGAGCACCGGCTCCAGTTCGATGAGGACCGCCAGACACATACGCTGCCGCTGGATAAAGAGGAAATCGATCTTCTGGCGCGCAAAATGCCTCCGGGCCAGCCCGGTCTGCCATCGGCCGGAACCCTTCAGCGCGAACTCGATCACCATTTCACCAATGTGCAGGATCTCTATGAGCGCGTGATCCATTCTCACCGCCCGGAGACGTTTTACCTGTCGTATGGGCCCATGCCCTATGAACTCGCCGAACCACTGGCCAGCGAGGCCGGGTTTGTCGATAAGCCGGCGCGCAGTGAATTCCCCAGCGTCAACCTGAGCCGCTTTTTAGAGCTGCGCGCTCCGATGTTCTGGCAGCTGATCTCGAGCGGCAATGTCGTACGCAGCCAGGACAGCTTCGAATCGTTCCTCGAAAAGGCCGTGGCGAATTCCGCCTGGCTGGACCTGCTGGAATCGAACGGGGAAGTGGCACTCTGTGTGATCGACCTGTTCGAACACAGCCAGTATTTTGCCGATCAGCTGGTTCGCCACCCATCGCTGCTGCGGGAAGTGGAGCACGCCTGCAGCCACAAGCAGGGCCGAACCGGTTTCGTCGCCCCTCGGGACGCCGCCGAGTTGCGCCGTTATTTCCGCGAACAAATGGTCCGCATCCAGGCCGATAGCGTCTACCACGCTGTGCCCGTGTTTCGCACTCTGCAGCGCACTTCGGACCTCGCCGATTCCACCGTGGCGGCCGCCTACGATGTGGCTCTCGCGGAAGCGCTCTCCGCCACGCCGCCGTCCGACCCTGACTACCGGCCCACAGGACAAATGATGGTGATCGCGCTGGGCCGCCTGGGTATGCGCGAATTCGATCTGGCTTCCGACGCCGATCTGAATTTCGTGATCCCCGACAGCGATGCCGGTGAGACGCTTTTCTGGACCGAAGTAGCCGAACGGCTGATCAGTGTGATTGGCGCTTATACCGGCGATGGCGTCGTGTTCACTATCGATACCCGCCTGCGTCCCAATGGCCGTGAAGGCGCGCTGGTGCAGACGGAAAGCACGTACAGGAAGTATTTCGCGCGCCACGCCCAGGCATGGGAAGGCATTTCCTACATGAAAGCGCGCGCCATCGCCGGCGATCCCGAACGCGGCACCGCCTTTCTGGGCGACCTGCAAAAGATCGACTGGGAGCGTTATGGCCAGGCCCGGCGCTCACGGGAGGAACTGGCGCACATGCGAAAACGCCTGGAGCGCGAGCAGGGCGTGCGGAACCCGCTCAAAGCCGGCTCCGGCGGCTATTACGATATCGACTTTATCCTGATGTATCTGCGGCTGCGCGACGCCGGCAGTTTCTACAAGGCGCTGAATACGCCGAAGCGGATCGATGTCATCGTGGCGTCCGGCAACCTCAGCCCGGAAGACGCCACCTTTTTGAACGAGGCGGCCACAATTTTCCGGGCCATCGATCACGGCTTGAGAGTCGCCACCGGTCACGCCGAAGGCCGCCTTCCCACCAACCCCGCCCAGATCGCGATTCTGACTGAGCTGGTGCATCGCTGGGTTCCGCCAGCCCTGCACCAGGGAACCATCGAGTCCGTGATCCGGCGAATCCGCCGCGAAACGCGGGCGTTTTTTGAGCGGGTTTTCAGCGGGGAATAGCTCAACTAATGCATCTGCTACTACGGGCGAAAACGGGATCGGTTCAACGCTGCTTGGCGACGGCAGTCCGATTGCGAAGCCCGATCGCCGTCACCCGCCGACCTCCGCACAACGAGGCCTCCGGCGCGTTGTCTCTTTGAATCAGACCCGCCAGAACCCGCAGAGCCTCGTTCGCCTGGCTGGCCGTAGGAAATGCGGCGGCAACGTCGGGCTCCAGCACTACGACCATGCTGTCAGCTGAATAACGCGGTGCAAATTTATTCGGACGCGAACGGCTAAAGTCATACTCAGGCAGAATCTCCTCGCGGCTGACGCCTACCGGTGCCGCCTTACTGTTCTTGCGTCTTGTGCTTTTCATATTCTCTTCGTCCCCGACCGGTGGCCCGCCGCACACTGACCAGCCGTCCCGATTCCCCGCGTTCCGTAAACATCACAGCGAGGAATTTTCCATTGGGGGACATTCCCATCTGAGCGGATCTGCGTTCCTCGCCTGAATGTCGCAGGTCGTCCGCGATCCAGCCCGGCAGATCGCTAAACTAAATACCGTCGAAAATTCGCGGCCGCTTTCCGCGAATCCCACTCGAACCTCAGTTCCAAACGCCATTATATCGGCCGTATCTGGCGCCCATATCGGGCAGCGCAACCCGCTCCATATAAAATGGGAAGGCATAATGGTCCGCGACGGCATCTACTACGCGCTCGGGTTCACGGCTGGCGGCGTCCTCATTTCGTGGGTGCTCAGCCCGTGGGACGCCCTGCCGTTGTTCCTGCTGGCCGCGTTCTGCGCCTGGTTCTTTCGCGATCCCGAGCGCCCCATCCCGGTTGGCGCGGTCGCCGTCTCGCCGGCCGACGGAAAGGTCGTTTCCGTGGTCAGCGAAGGCAACGGCCGTACCCGCATCAGTATCTTTCTGAATATCTTCGATGTCCACGTGAACCGCTCCCCCATTTCCGGCATCATCACGGATTTTGTCTATCAGAAAGGCAAATTCCTGGTGGCCAGCCTGGAAGCCGCATCCTCGGATAATGAACAAACGATTATCACCGTGCAGGCGAAGGACGGCACTACGGTCGTTTTCAAGCAGATCGCGGGCCTGATCGCCCGCCGGATCGTTTTTACCAAAAAACAGGGAGATTTCGTGCAGGCAGGCGAGCGCATCGGCCTCATCAAATTCGGCTCGCGGATGGACGTCATCCTCGGACCCGAGTGGTACATCGAAGTTTCTCCCGGTTCGCGCGTCAGCGCCGGGTCCAGCATTCTGGCGCGCCGCGGGGGCGAATTCGAACTGACCCTCGCGATGAAAGCGGGGATCAAGGAACCGGCGCTATGTCAGACGTAAATCCATCCGGCGTTGTTCAGCCGGAGCCGAAGCCTCCGTTGCGCCGCCCACCGCCCCGCGCCGCTTATGCCCTGCCCACTCTGTTCACGGCGGGCAATATCTTTCTCGGGTACCTTTCCATCGTGCGCACGATCCAGGGCGCGCTGAGTTTCGGCTCCCATCCGATACTCGCCCAGCAGGATTTCGAAGTGGCCGCCAAGACTATCGGACTCGCCGTCGTTCTGGACGGCCTCGACGGCCGTATTGCGCGTATGACGAATACAACGAGCGAATTCGGCCGCGAGCTGGACTCGCTCGCCGACGTCATCAGCTTTGGCATCGCCCCCGCAATCCTCGCCTACATCTGGGGCGTCACGTTTGTCACCAGCACCGTCGGCGCTTTCACACTCAGCCATCTGCAGCGCGCCGGAGAACTGGTGGCCTTCCTGTTTCTCGCCTGCGGCGCCGCCAGGCTGGCCCGTTTCAATATCCAGAAGAATCCGATGCCGTCCAATCCCGGAGCGCCGCATCGCAAATACTTCGTCGGCCTGCCAATCCCCGCCGGCGCCGGCATGGTGGCCACTGTTATTTTCGCGTCTAACAGCACGCCGATCACGGATTTCGGCTGGTCCATCGCATGGCTCGCGCTTCTGGGGCTCCTCTCTTTCCTGATGGTGAGCGCGTGGCGATACTGGAGTTTTAAAGAGCTGAATTTGTCGCGGCCGCGTTCGCCGTTGATTCTGGTTCTTATGTGTCTGGTGATCTACGGCATCTGGAACTGGTCCCAGGCCGTGCTGCTGATCCTGGCCACCATCTACGTCTCGAGCGGCCTGTTTATCCGCGTTGGCGGCCTGCTGCGGCGCGTGATGCGGCCCAAATCGAAGCCGCCGGCGCCCAAACAAACCCCGGAGGTTCAGATTGGCTGAAATCATCGCGCTCGTCGGCAGTGAAACGCTCCTCGGCAGGGAAGTTCGCGACGTGTTCGG
>Ga0302320_10018746_pt1 | contig 13937 bp, 8 predicted proteins | sample Bog_T0_3_FD_202130 | JGI IMG/M metagenome (GOLD analysis project Ga0302320, IMG submission 202130) | Peat permafrost microbial communities from Stordalen Mire near Abisko, Sweden - Bog_T0_3 | ecosystem: Environmental > Terrestrial > Soil > Wetlands > Peat | place: Sweden: Abisko, Stordalen Mire... | reverse complement strand
TGTCTGTTGATTCGAAAGATTCATGTACAGCCGGACGGCCTGCACGTCCATCGACGCATACATGTCCCAGTTCGCGCGGTCTGGGTCGCGCCCGTAGGGAAGTGCGAGGAACAACCGGCGCACGACGGTGTCTGCATCGAGCGCCACGTTAAAGAATCCGCAGCCACCCTTTTCGCTCACGACCGCGCCGGTAAAAATGTCTGCGTTTGCTTCTGCTCCGCTCGGCACCAAATCCAGCGTTTCGTATTTTTCGATTAGGTGCGCTAACTGCGGAGGTGGTCCCTGATCGTTGGGCGGTCGAAGAGCCCGTACTTGCGGAAACGGGAAAAACGCCATCAGGTTTGCGTATTGGTCGAGCGCTGCGGGCGACACACCCTCGAGATCGGTCTTCGAATATAGAAAGTAATTGCCCAGCACCACGCCGCCAAAATTGGTGATCGATTGCGCGAATTGCTTGTCATAGTTGTACTGCTCCTCCTTCGCCGCCACCGCCTCGCGTATGTCCGCGCCCACGGCCTGTCCCTTCCTTGCGCGCGCCGCCAGATCCGATGACAAATCCTGCAGCGGCAGCACCGTCTGATCCGGCTTACTGAACGTCATATCAAAAGTCACGACGCGCGCGCCGTCGTCATGCAACGCGTTGAGCAACTCGGCGAAATGAATTCGCGGGAACGGCCAGCGCCCGAGTACCTCCTGCGAATGCTGGTCGATGTCCACGATCGTGATGCGAGGATCGATCGGCGTGCGCCCACGAAGCTGAAAGCGGGCATCGAGGCTGGAAAGTTCCAGACGGTACACGAATTCGAACATGGGCATGCGCCGTTCGCCCAAAAACGTCCCGTAGTAAATCGCGAGAGCGGCAAGCGTTACCAGAAAACTGATCAGCAGGGAAATGCGATGCCTTTTCCACTCCTGAAACAGATTCGGAATCGCGGTTCTGTTTGGTTTCACCATTCGGTGTGCGCGTGCGCGGTCCGTGCCCTGCCGGAAATCGAATTCGCGCAAGGCTAACAAACGCCTCCGCGGGATTCAAGGCGCTTGGCTGTTTCTATCACGGAGGTGCCACCGCGCCGGTCGATTTCGCAAATTAGCAGCGTTGTTTGTGCCACCTCGCGGCTCTTTCGCTATACTGAATCGAAGTTTGGAGACAGTTCTCAGGCCGCGTCCCGCTGGCCCCGATCTCGATGCCCCAAGACCGCCAAATTTGGTTTCACACAGGATCGGACGCGGAAAAACTTGTCGCGCCTCTGGCGAACAAGTACGTGTTGCGACCCATTTTGAACAATTCGGGCGAATGGGCTGAACCATCTGCTCACCCCGCTCCGAACGTCGTGGTCTTGCTGGACGAATCAGGAAGCGGTTCTGCGATTCCCTCCGGACTCGCGAAATCCGCGTCGGCTCATCGCGTAATTCGTGTCCTCGCGTTGAACAATGGCAGCGCTCCTCCGTGGTTGGATGCCACCCCAAGTGCAAGCCCGTTTCTATATGTCGCCTCCACCGCGCCACCGCGCGTCGTGGAAAGCACCGTAGCAGCCGCGTTTGAAAATCTCGATCTTGCTTCGAAGGAACACAGGGCGCGCGCAAGCCTGGCGCAGGCGGAACTCCAGCGCGAACAACTCAATGAAATCGGCGTCGCGCTGTCTTCGCAGCGCGATATCGACGTTCTACTAAATTTGATTCTCGCCAAAGCCCGCGAAATTACCCAGGCGGACGCCGGATCGCTCTATCTCGTCGAAGAGATCGCCAACAACGAGCGCCAGCTTCGCTTCAAACTTACGCAAAACGACAGCATCGACTTTCCGTTTAAAGAGCTCACCCTCCCACTTTCCGAAAACTCGATGGCTGGATATACGGCTTTGCGCGGGGAGGTGTTGAATTTCGACGACGCGTATGCCATCCCTCGCGATTTGCCATTTCATTTCAACGACCATTTCGACAAAGAATCCGGGTATCACACCGGATCGCTTCTCAGCCTACCGATGCGCAACGCCAAGGGCGAAGTCCTCGGTGTCCTGCAGCTTATCAACGCGAAACGCGATCCCTCCGTGGGCCTGAAAGGTGCCGCGAAGGCTGTGAAGAACGTAGTTCCGTTCGGCCCCCGCGCCGTGGATTTAGCGCTCTCGCTCGCGTCGCAGGCTGCCGTCGCTTATGAAAATCGCAAACTCTACAATGAAATCGAGACTCTGTTCGAAGGCTTCGTCAGCGCCGCCGTAACCGCGATCGAACAGCGCGACCCCACCACGTCCGGCCACTCGCAGCGCGTGGCGCTTTATACCGAAGATCTCGCCAGGAATGTGGACGCGATTGTCACGGGCCCGTACGCCGCCGTGAAATTCGATTCCAATCAACTGAAAGAAATACGATATGCCGCTCTGCTTCACGATTTCGGAAAAGTCGGCGTCCGTGAGGAAGTGCTCATAAAAGCGAAAAAGCTTTACCCGCTGCAGTTGGAACTGCTAAAGCAGCGCTTCGATTACATTCGAAAAGAAATCGAAGCAACCAGCGTTCGGCGCAAGTTGCAAGTATATCTCGAACGAGATCGCGGCAGGGCTTTGGCGGAAGTGGCGCGCCTCACCGAAGATTACGACCAACGCTTGAAACGCATTGACGAGTACCTGCAGTTCATCATCGACTCTAACGAGCCAACGTTGATGGAGGGCGGCAAGTTCGACAAGCTTCGCGAAATCGCCGCGCAGTATTACATCGACCAACGCGGCGTCGAGCGGCCCTACCTGAGCCCCGACGAAGTGAAGATGCTGCTAATTCCAAAAGGCAGCCTCGATTCGGCCGAGCGTCTGCAAATCGAATCGCACGTTGTTCACACATTTAATTTCCTGAAGCAGATTCCTTGGACCAAGGGCCTGCAGGGTGTCCCCAGCATCGCCCGCGCTCACCACGAAAAGCTGAACGGAACGGGCTATCCTTATAAATTGCGTTCTGAGGAAATTCCGCTTCCCGCGAAGATGATGACGATCTGCGACATCTACGACGCGCTCACGGCTTCCGATCGTCCGTATAAGCGCGCCGTGCCCGTCGAGCGCGCCCTTTCGATCCTGAAAGACTGCGCGAAGGACGGGGAGATCGATCCGGAATTGTTGCGCGTTTTTCTCGATGCGAAAGTGTACGAACGGGCCAAAGGTCCCGCGGCCAATTGATGCGCCGCACGCGCGCGTTTCGCGCCGCATATTGCATGTTTCTCGCCGCGGTTTCCGGTGCATCCGCTGCAAACGCCCAATCGACGGCGGCTAACACATGGGCAGTCACCATCGTGCTTCCGTCAAAACTCATCGCCGGCCAGCCCGCGACTCTCGCGGTTCTGGGCTTGGACGGCCGACTGGCGGATGGAATTTCAGTGGACGTCGGCGCGGGCCAAAAGCTCAAAACCGATGTATCCGGCCGAGCGACTTTCACCGTCCCTTCGGGCGCCAAGTATCTGATCGCCAGTGCCTCCGGTGCGTCCGTCGCAGCGCTCGTCGAAGAGAATGCCGCTGGCCTGAACAATTTCTCTCTGAAAGTTCCGCCGGTAATTTCACAACGCGACCAGTTTCCCATCTGCGGCGGTGGATTTCACGGGGATGCCTCCAAGAATCACGTCACCTTTGACCGCGATCCCGCTTTCATTCTTGCCGCGTCGCCGGAATGTCTTGTTGTCGCCGCCGGCACCCGCGCCATCCCCGGACCGGTGAAAATTTCCATCCAGTCCGCACCCGCGCAGTGGACCGCCGACTCCACGGTCGTGGGGTTGAATTTCGATCCGCCGTTTCCACCGCCCGTTCCGGAGAAGCGAAGCCGCCTCGTGCTCCATGCGCAAGGCTCCGAGGCGGCACTGCGCGTTCTCGTCGAAAATCAAACGCCCGGAATCCTTCATTTCCTTCACGGCGACGCGCAACAAGTCGTGACCTCCGGTGGCCCGCAGAATGTGGCCGAAATAGAGGTACAAGCAATCGCGATGGGCGATTTTTCGTTCAAGGCCCGCCTGCTTCCTGAACCGAACGCCGAAAGCGCCCGGCGGTTCCTCGAGGCGGCGCGAACGTTGGCGTCGAAAGAGCAAAAAGATGAAATCAAGCCGCTCATCGACCATTTACAGCATCATCCGCACGACACTTTCAAAGTCTGGATCGAACTCCGCAAAATTGATTTACTCACCGCGGCCGGGGACTACCGGACTCTACTGGAAGCAGCTCGAACCGCACTCGACTAGTGCGGATCTTGGAGCGAGAGGGCGCGAATGCTGAACAAATCGTTCACCGCGAAATTGCGGAAGAGCCCGAACAAAGGCGGGTGGACTTACGTGATCTGGCCCGAATCGGTGCGTTTCTTCGGGACACGCGGTTTGGTAAAGGTCGGCGGGACCATTGACGGTCGTCCGTTCAAAGGTTCGTTCATGGCCATGGGTAAGGGGGTGCATATGCTGCCCGTTAAATGGGAGATACGACGCGAGATCGGCAAGGAAGCAGGACAAACCGTGACTGTGCATTTGAAAAAGAGATTCGCTTAGCGTACCCGGGCCTGCCTCAGCTCGCGAATGCGAATCGCCTTGCCCAAACGTAAAAACTCTCCTGTGCTAAACTGCTGTTTACACTGACTGCACTGTCGCCCCTGTTAAAAATATGACAACTTTCGCAATTCTCGCCGCCGCTGCCGCGCTGGTCGTCGGCTTGTTGATCGGCTGGCTGGCAGCACGGGTGAGCGTGAGCGGCACCCACGACTCGCAGCTTCGCGACCTCGAAATCGCGAAAGCCACTGCGGAAAGCGCCAGCGCCGAGGTTCGCAAGCAGCTCGAAGCCTTGCGCTTCCAATTGGAGCAGGCCCGCGGGCGCATTGAAGAAGAAGGGATCCGCCGGTCGAGCGCCGAAGCTTCGCTTGTTAAAACCCAAGAAAACCTCCTCGAACAGCGCCGCGTTCTGGACGAAGCTCAGAATAAATTCTCCGACGTTTTTCGTTCGCTGGCCGCCGAAACTCTTACGGAGAGCACGCAGCAATTCCTGGAACTCGCGAAATCCCGCTTGGAAACGATGCAGGGAGAGGCGACCGGCGAGCTCGATAAGACGAGACTCGAAATCGACGCCCTTGTAAATCCGCTGAACGACACGCTAAAAGAACTGAAGTCCGAACTTCTGCGCGTGGAATCGTCCCGCCAGGAAGCCTACGGCCAACTCACCTCGCAGGTTCATGCTCTCAACGATTCGAATAAGCAGCTTCGCGACGAGACCGGCAGCCTGGTGAATTCGCTGCGCCAGCCGCAAATCAAAGGAAAGTGGGGCGAGCTAACTCTCCGCCGCGCCATCGAGCTGGCCGGACTGTCCCCGCACTGCGATTTCAACGAACAGTACCGCGTCGAAACCGAAGACGGCCAGCTTCGTCCCGATTTGATTGTCCACGTCGCTGGCGGCAAACACATTGTCGTCGATTCTAAAGTGCCGCTTCACGCGTTCCTAAGCGCCATGTCCGCGCAGAACGAAGGCGAACGCCTAGCTTCGATGAAAGCGCACGTCGATCTCGTGCGGAAACACATCCGAGATCTCTCCAGCAAGTCCTACTGGAGCCAGTTCGACCAAACGCCGGAACTCGTTGTCTTATTCATGCCCGCCGAAGCGTTTTTCAGCGCGGCGCTCGAGCAGGACCACGACTTAATGGAAGACGCGATGCGCCAGCGCGTGATCCTCGCAAGCCCAACAACTCTCATCGCGTTGTTGCGCTCGGTAGCGTACGGGTTGCGTCAGGAAGACGCTTCACGCAACGCCGAACAGATCGGCAAACTCGGCAAAGACCTTCACGATCGCGTGGTCAAGTTTCTGGAGCATATGGAGGGCATGCGCCGCGGCTTGGAAGGCGCGAACGCTGCCTACAACAACGCCGTCGGTTCGCTCGAAGCGCGTGTCCTGCCAACCGTCCGCAAATTCAAGGAATTGGGTGTACAAGCCGGCGAAGAAGTTGCCATTGCAGAGCCAACTGAAACTTCGCTTCGGTCGCTTTCATCGATGTCGTCCGAAGAAAATTCCTGACGCCTGAACTTGTAATACTCCTGCTGCGCTAAAAAATCACTTTCAACGCGAACTGGAAAGTCCGCGGATCGGCCGACGAAGTGGGTGTCCCAGCCGTGCACGTATTCGACGTCGGATCGCACAGCGGATTCACGTCCGTCACGTTTAGTCGATTCAACATGTTGAATCCGTCAGCGATGATCTGCAGGTTCACGCGCTCGTTGATCGCAATCGTCCGCGCGATTCGCAAGTCGATCTGAAAAAAACCTGGCTTCGTGAACGCGTTTCGTCCCAGTGTGCCGACGCATCCATACGGCGGCGACGCGACAAACGCGGGGAAGGGACCAAACGGCTGGTTCGAAGTATCCAAACAAGACGTCGGAATCGTGAAGTCCACGTTTTTGAGAAACGGCGAATCAACGATGGGCAATCCCGCTGGTACCTGTCCCTTTTTGTAGGCATCCGGCCTGTTCGTTGCCGTCCCGAAATCGAGGTTCGTATCGGTTCCGATAAGCACGTTGTACGGACGGCCGGACGCAACCTCGATTACCGGCGCGACCGTGAAGTCTGCGAGCGCTTTCTTCCAGAACCCTTCGTCGTGCATGCGGTACGGACTCTGCATCACGGCGCTGGTGATCCAGCGATGCCGCTGATCGAAATCCGAATTGCCGCGGTCGCCGTTGGGGTTGCTGTTGTCCTGGGGATTCAGCAACGTCGAAAGATCCGTCGAATCGTCGATCGTGTGCGAGTACGTCCAACTCGAAAGTAGCTCCGTTCCGTGCGAGAACCGCTTCGTCACTGTCAACGTGAACGCGTTGTAGAGCGAATTGCCCGTGGATGTTTCCGGGTTTACGTCGCTCCACGGCACCTGAATCCCGGAGAATCCGGTCGGCAGTCCCGCGATGCTCGCCAGTCCCACGAGCGTATTGTAGCCACCCGGCACCAGTCCGGCGAACGATGGATTCGGTCCGCTTTTGCGGAAGAAATTAAACACCGCCGCGCTCGCCACAAACCCAACCGGCGTTCCGGAGCAATTCTGTCCCGTATAGCCATAACCCAAAATGCTCGGCGCCAGTGGTTCGCCTGTAGGCGTCGCGAATGCAATGCTTCCTGCTCCCGGCACGTTATACGCCGGGATTCCGCCCGGGCACGCTGTGTTCACGGTGGATGGCACTGCCACACCCTGCGGATTTGATGCCGGCGAAATGTAGCCCGTTAGCTCGCCGTTGTACGCGTTTTCCACCAGCAGCGCTGGATTCGCCACGTTGATGTTGATCGTGCGGTCCAGATGCGTTCCATGCGTGTACGTGTAGCCCGCGCTCACTTTCCAATCGTTCGCAAGTTGCCGTTCTACGGTCAAGTTCGCTTGTTGCGCGAGTGCATTCTGAAAATTCTTGGTGATGGGAATCGTGTAGGGAAGTAGCGGCAGTGGAAACCCAACCGGATTGCTCGCACTCGGCAGGAAATTCTGGTTGTTGAACAGAGAATTTCCATACGTCGTGCTGAAACGCTGCTCGTTCGCCTGATAGCACATCTGCGGAGTCGCGGTGTTCGTCGAGCATCCCGTGATCGCCCCGGTCAGCGTCCCCTGAAAAATCGACGCGGCGTTCAGCGCAGGGAAGTTCGCAGGATTGTCGAGCGATGCATACGAGGGCGTGCCTCCAGCAGCTTCCAGCAAACTGGATTGTGCTCCGTCGAACGTCGTCGATAGAAATGCCAGCGCCAGCGCTGGATGGTCATAAAAGAATCCGTACCCAGCTCGAATGATCGTCTTGCCGTCGCCGAAAGGATCCCAAGCGACTCCGATTCTCGGCGCCACATTGTTCGAATCCGTCGGAATTCCTTCCACCACTCCCAGCGCTTTCTCGGCAATTTGATTGATGCTCGTGCTCGCTGGAAAAATCGGCAAGAACTCGATGTCGTACCTTACCCCGTAATTCAGCGTGAGGCGCTTCGAAATCTTCCAGCTATCCTGCGCGAAAACTCCCAAAGATTTATCGTCGAACGGACGGTTCGTCGAACCGATGCCCTGGTAGAAACTCTCTGGCAATCCGAGACCGTACGCTTGAATCGCCGAAAATCCAGGCGCATTCGGCGAATTAATTCCAAACGAAGAAGCCGAAAGTCCGGCAAAATCGTAAACGCCGCCGTAGTTCAACGTGAACGTCTGATCCTTCGTGGTTCCTAGCTGAATCAGATTGAAGTCGGCTCCAAACTTCATCGAGTGCGTACCCTTTGTCCAACTCAGGTTGTCCGTGAACTGATAGCGCTTCTCCGTCCGGTCCTCCACCGAAAACGGCTCCCGTCCGAAGAAGGCGTAGCCCGTCAAGTCGATGGCCGGATCGCCTCCGCCGGGTAAATCGGAGTAGCCGTAGTGCAAGCCTCGCCGCGCGAATTGAAAGCGCGCTTCGTTAAAGAGCGTCGGACTGATTGCCGTGGTGTGCTGCGCGATAATCGCTAGATCTCGGGTCTGCTGATCCGACGTGCGCGAACCCGCGTTCTGCCCGAAGTTTTGGTTCTGTGCGTTCACCTCAATTCCCGTAATTGTCGAGGGCGATACGTCCGCGCGAATGAACGAACTGTTCGCGGCGTTCCAGATATGGTCCAGCCGCAACGACCACAAACTCGTTCCTTCCGACGTAGGGAAATTGCCGATCACAGAGGCCAGCCCGTGATAGGAAGTCGGCAGCGGTGCGGGACTTGCAAATCCGAAAATATTCGGAAAGAAATTCGCGGGGAACCCGGGCGTGTTTCCGAAAATCGCCACCGCTGACGATCCGACTCCCAAGGCGTACACGTTCACGCGATCCGCAAAAGGGTTTGCCGTGTTGTCCACGAACGTCACCTGCGGTTGCGTCAGGTAGCCCGACGTCGGCGTTCCCGTAGGCAAGAAAGGCTCGATGTCACCAGGCACAGCCGTCGGCACCAGGCCGAAATTGTCCGCGCCAATGCTCGAAAAGCCGGTCTCTTGCCGCCGCGTAATCTCATAGCTGAAAAAGTAAAACGTTTTGTCTTTCTGAATCGGACCGCCAATTGTGGCGCCCGCCTGCACCCGCGTGTAGGACTGCTTCACTGGTACCGTTCCAAAGGTTTGTGTCGTGGGGTCAAACGAAGCCGCCACGGAGAATGGATTCTGCGCCTGGATCGCGGAGTCGCGCAGAAACCCGAAAACATCGCCATGCACCGCGTTCGAGCCGGATTTCGTCACGATGTTCACCACCCCGCCCATCGCGCGGCCGTATTCGGGCATGTAGTTGCTGGTGATCACTTGAAATTCCTGAACCGCTTCCTGCGATACCGTTGCTCGTACGCCTCCCGTCGTATCGTCCACGGCGTCCGCACCGTCGATGGATACTTCATTTGACCGCGCCCGTTGTCCACCGAAATTCAATCCGCTGGTTGGCGCCGCTCCGATCGACGGTGTTTCGTCACGCGCCGCTTGCGAATTCAGCAGCGTAAAATTGATGTAATTCCGGCCGTTGATCGGCAGATTGTCGATCTGGTTTTGCGTAATTGTCGTTGAGATATCGGTTTTACCGGTCTCCACCAGATCTGGATTGGAAGTCACCGTCACCGTGGCCGTCGCAGTTCGTACCTGTAGTTTCAGGTTGTATTCAGCCAGCACCCCAAGTTCGAGCGTCAGTGATTGGTTCGTCAGCGTCGCGAATCCCGCCGACTCCACCGTCATGGAATAGGTGCCCGGTTGCAATCCCACGAGCTCGTAACGCCCGCTCGCATCGCTCGTCGTCGCCCTCTCCGCGCTCGTCGCTGCATTCTTGAGCGTGATGTGAGCGTCCTTCACCGGCAGGTCCTGTGGATCTAGTACCACGCCCGACAGCCGCACCGTATTCACCTGCGCCGCCGCACTCTTGGGAAGCGCAACTATCCACATTGCAACCGTCATGATCGCGACGATCAAGCTACGCACGCGCATGTCTGCCTCTTTCCCGCCAGAATTTGTTGGTGATGTTTGTATCAACGCGGCCGCTCGGAGTTCCTATCGGAGTTCTCACCGGCCGGGGCTCGCACAGATGTGCGACTTGTACTCCTGGAAGTGTGGGAATTCAATGAAAATCTCGCGGCGTGGGAGAACGGTTTGCTCAATTCGTCAGACGTACGAATTTGCGCGAGCTGCCGCGAGAGTCATTTGCACCGCAGAGCTTTGAGCTGCGAAGAAAACTGGAGGTTATTCGCGGGACGCCGAAGTCGTCAGTTGCACCAGCGTTTTCGGCGGAGGCATCGAGGCTGGATCGAGGGTCTGCGGCGCGCGCCAGAAATCCATTGCCGCCACCTGATGCACACAAGAAACGGTGCATCGCGGCGCGCATCCCTTCTTCGTTAAAAATTCACGTTGGCGCTGTTCATAGCTGTACTCCGCAAGTGGTATTCCCGGGTACCCGCGCTGTTGCGAGCAATAGTGAACCAAGCCATCTTCGCAAATGTAGAGGTAGCGCGAACCAGCGCGGCACCGCCAATCATTTTCCTGGCCTTTCGCGATACGATGCTGAAACTGATTAATCCTAGTAAACGAGGCCTTCCCCAGCGCCATGATCTCGTCAAAGATCGATTGCTCGCGGTTGCCGAGCGGCTGAAGTTGCCCGTTTCCGTCGTGGATGATTCCAACCGTGGAGGTGAATCCCAGCTCGACCGCCCGATGCGCCACTTTCAGCGCGTCCTCTGAATCCACGACGCCGCTACCGAGAACCGAATTGATGTTCACCTGAAACTCGGCGTGCTCAGCCAAAAGCGCTAGCTTTTGATCCAACACTTTCAGGCTTTTCTTCGACACGTTGTCAGGCTTCACGTTGTCGATGCTGATTTGCAGATACTCCAGCCCCGCCCGGTTCAGCCGTTCGATGCGGTCCGTCACCAACAGATAGCCGTTCGTGATCAACCCCGCCATAATTCCGTTTTTGCGAATCCGGGCGATAATCGCGTCAAGATCCGGATGCAACAGTGGTTCGCCGCCACTGATCGTAATTACGGACGTTCCCATCGAACCAAGACGGTCAATACGCCGGAACATTTCCTCGGTCGGCACCGGATTCGAAAAATCGTCGTATTCGTTGCAATACGTGCAGGCAAGATTGCAGCGGCGCGTGGGAATAATGTGAACCAGTAGAGGATGCTTAGTCGAGGCAAGACCCTTCACCAGCATGCGGGCTTCGCGCAGCTTGCGATGGCCAGCGAGCAGCTTCTTCCGAATTGTCTTCTTCAATTTCAACTGATTCTCGACGGCGTCGTTGCCAAAATCCTCGGTTTTGCCCTTCGAACAGTATGCCATATGTCGCGGGCTTTCCCGGGTCGCGTCGCCTCCGTTTCCGGTCCAAGTACGTGAACCGTCACCGGGTTCCGTTTCACGTTTCGCTGCCCGTACGGGTCTTTTTCTGGCAGACTCGTTCCTGCCTAATTTCAGGAGCCGTTACGTGAAAAACCACATCTTGCTCACCGCACTGATTTTCTTCGCCGCACTGCCATGCCTTGCCCAACAGCCCCCCAGTGCCAGGTCCGGCTTCGCCCTGGCGGACGGCGATCGCGTCGTATTTTACGGCGACAGCATCACCGAGCAGCGCCTCTATACGACCGACATCGAAGAATTTCTTCTGACCCGTTATCCCGACCGCCGCTTTGACGTATTTCAATCCGGGGTCGGCGGCGACAAAGTCAGCGGTGGCCATCTGGGGCCTATCGACTTGCGTCTCCACCGCGATCTGTTCAGCCACAATCCTACCGTCGTGACGATCATGCTCGGCATGAACGACGGCTTCTACCGCCAGTACGATTCCGACATATTCACAAGCTACGCGAACGGCTACCGCTACATCGTGGACGAAATTCAAAAACGAGCACCGGCGGCGCGCATCACCATCCTAAAACCGTCACCTTACGATGACGTCTCCCGCGCAGAAATGCTTCCCGGCGGATACAATGCGGTGCTCATTCGCTTCGGCAATTTCCTCGGCGAACTTGCCACCGAAAAGAAAACCGGCCTCGCCGATCTGAATTCGCCCGTGGTGGACGCTTTGAAAAAAGCCAAAGTCGAAGGACCCGCGTTCGCGACTACGCTGATACCCGATCGCATTCATCCGGGTCCCGCAATTCATTGGCTGATGGCTGAAAGCGTACTGAAATCCTGGAACGCAACCCCGGAGGTCACCTCCGTCACTGTGGATGCGGCCACGGCCGTCGTCGCTGCCGAGTTCAATGCGGACGTCACGCACCTGGCCAAAACTCCCGCGGGACTTTCCTGGACGCAGCAGGATCACGCGTTGCCGCTTCCTTTCGGGCCGCTCGATGCCGATCCACAGACAGAGCTGGCGCTTCGATCCTCGGACTTGATCACCGCGCTCGACCAGGAAACACTGAAGGTCACCGGGCTTGCGGTCGGATCCTACCAACTGAAGATCGACGACCGTCTGATTGGCACCTATTCTGCGGAAAAATTGGAGAAGGGAGTCAACTTAGCACTGCTGGAAACTCCGATGCTCGAACAATCCCGTCGGGTCGCGCATGACACAGATCTGAAAAACGGCACCGATCGGCCGTGGTTTGAAATGAATGCGAAGTCCCCGGACGAAATCGTGCCCGAAACTCTGAAAGCTCTCGCTGATGCTTCTGACAAAGCGGCGGCGCAAGCTAGGAAAGACGCACTCCCTGTACCGCATCGTTACGAAATCGCCGCTGTAGAGGCGCCGGTGACGGCTCCGATCCCCAAAAAGCGCAAGCACGGCTAGTCATTTTGCGAAATCCGACGGCGCTCATCGTTTGGCGAAGCATGCCACTAGTCCGACCACCGCTCCGGCATTCGATTCCAGCGATGCGCCTTAAGCGTTTTCAGCAATTCCGCGCTGAGTGGCTGTGCATCACTCGCCTTCACGTTGTCACGCACATGTTTCAGCTTCCGCATTCCGATGATCGTCGTGCTCACCACGGGATTTGAAAGAATGAAGCGCAACGACATTTCCGGCAGCGTCATCCCCGGTGGCACGATCTGTTTCAGCTCTTCGACGCGCAAAATCGTCTTGGGCAAGTTCGCCGGTCCAAAATATTTCGCGCGCCAGTCGTGCGGCGGAAATTTCGTATCGAGCGTCATCTTCCCGCCCAGGCTTCCTTCATCCAGCGGTACGCGCGCGATCACGCCGATGTTCAAGTGCTTGCAAATGGGGAAGAGGGTGTCCTCCGGCGCCTGGTCGAAAATGTTGTAGATCACCTGAACCACATCCACCAATCCCGTGTGAATCGCCTCGATTCCGTTTTCTGGTTGCCAACGGTTCAGACTCAGTCCAAACGATCGAATGATTCCATCGCTCTTTAGCTTCGCGGCGGTATCTTGAAACTCCGCTTCATGCGACCAGCGGTCTTCCCACACGTGTAGCTGCAACAAATCAATCGACGGCGTTCGCAGCTTCTCGCGGATCTTCCCCGCGTACTCGAATACGTAATCCGCCGGAAACACGTCGTGATACTTCGCGTCTGGGGCGGGCGGCCACTTTCCATCCTTCGGTGGGATTTTTGAAGCGGCGTAGAGGCGCTTCGCCTTGTTTCTCTCGATAGCTTCGCCCAACAGCCCGTCGCTATGCCCATCGCCGTAAGCCCACGCCGTGTCGAAGAAATTACAACCTTCGCCAATCGCGGTCTGCATCGCTTCCAGAGATTCCGCGTCGTCAGATCCGCTCCAGCCGCTCATTCCCCACAATCCGTGCGCGATGTCGCTCACCTCAAAGCCGGTCCGCCCTAGCTTGCGATATTTCATCGGAATCTCCCGCAACGTTTATACATCAGCCTCTGCGCCGCGGAAAATGCCGCACGCATCGCTGCGGCGAGCTGCAATTTATATCTGCTAGAATGGCCTCATCGGGGCTGTAGCTCAGATGGATAGAGCGAGGCACTCCTAACGCCTAGGTCGGCGGTTCGACTCCGCCCAGCCCCACCATTTCTTGGGGGTCCAACCCG
>Ga0302320_10018745_pt1 | contig 13937 bp, 13 predicted proteins | sample Bog_T0_3_FD_202130 | JGI IMG/M metagenome (GOLD analysis project Ga0302320, IMG submission 202130) | Peat permafrost microbial communities from Stordalen Mire near Abisko, Sweden - Bog_T0_3 | ecosystem: Environmental > Terrestrial > Soil > Wetlands > Peat | place: Sweden: Abisko, Stordalen Mire... | reverse complement strand
CGCGCCCGATCCTGGTCGGGAGGAGCACGTCGGGCTTGGAACGAATTTCCATCCCCCGGGGCAGAATGGGATGGTTGGACGAGACGATGCGGCAATGCATTGCAACCAGAGTTGACGGTCCGATCTCAACCCCGCCGTGCCCGAAGATGACGACCGATGGTCCGAGGTAAACATCCTCCCCGAGCCTGATCGAGCCTCCGTAGGGGCTGAGAACGACCCCGTTTTCCAGCACGCATCTGGGACCGATGGTTATGCTCCCGCGGCGGGACTGGGCGAAGCCCAATTGCGCGTCGCAGCCGGCCGCCAACGAGCAGCCCCGCCCGATTTCAGAGCCCGTGGCGCGAGCCAGGAAGATTCGACGGTTGGACGCCCAGCGGCGGAGGAGAGCCAGGACGCGGGATGTGAAGGTGAGCATCATGCGCGGCGGCGGCGCTGGGATTGCAATCGAAGGATCCATAGGCTGGGCAACCAGTGTTTCAACAGGCGAAGCAGGGGATTGCGCGTTGTCGGCGGTGATCCGCCCATCCTCCTGCAGATCTGAAGCGCCTCTGTCGCGCCGGCCGGATCGCCGAGGGAAACGAGTTCCGCGGCGGCCCTTTCGGCTTCGTCCGCAATGGCCTTCGAGATTTCGGCAACGGGTGGCCAGTTTGCATATTTTCTGAGGGCGGCCAGACGGCAACGCCATCCCCTGAGGTAGTTGTTGCTGAAGCTTCCCTGCCGCCTCAGCGCCCATGTCAGAACCTCGGGCACATGGTGGAATCGCGCTTTTGAGCGGGCCATCCGGACGTGGACGTCTGCGTCCTCCCAAATGGCGAGCGATTCATCGCATCCTTCGACCAGGTTCCAGGTGCTTCGGCGAATGACACTGTTGTTCAAGCTCATCGGCTGCCGAATGAGGTACGGGAGCGGCGCCCTCGCAAGCTCTGCCGGATTGTAGCGCCAGCGGAGCAGGGGTTCCCGCGAAGTTTCGTCGACCCAATCGGCGTCGCAGCTCACAACGTCATGCCCATTGTCGCACCACGGGGCGAGGCGCTCGACGTAACAGGGTGCGATGAGATCGTCGGCGTCGTGGACATGAATCCATTCGGTCGCGGCGGCGACTGCGAGCCGGTTACGGGCATGAGCGACGCCGCGATTCTCCTTCCCGGCGATTACCTGCAGGCCGAGCGATCTCGCGACGGCCGCCGTGTCGTCGGTGCTGCCGTCATCGTAGCACAAGAAACTTGCAAATGGGACCGTTTGGGCCGCCACGCTCTCCATCAGTCGAGGCAGAAACCGGCCTGCATTGTGGCAGGGAACCAGGAGCGTGATGGCTGGCGGGGTCATTGCGGATACACCGGACCAGGGGCTTGTTCCATCGGCGGATCGCATGGCGCTTACGGCGGCGGAGGGGCGGCCTGCAGGCCGCGCAAAGCCTCCGCGATTTGCGGAATCGCGTCGCTTCCGTTGGCGACAAGCAGTGCTCGATGGTGATGCCCGCAGGATTGGGCCAGCCGTGCATACCAAGGATAATGGGGCTGCAGGAATATCTCGAGGACACCGGTGCCCGGGGGGCAGAAGACCATGTTGCAGAAGGCGGCACCGTGAAAACCGACCAGAACCCGGGCCTTGCCACAGGCGGCCGCCCCCTCGGCGGGTGACAACTGCTCTAGGCGAACAGGCCGGGCTCCGATCGCACCGGCGACCGACGGCTCCCAATCCACCTTGCGAACATGCGTGCCGGCGCGGTCGAGCCAGACAACCTCCGTGCCGGCTTTCGACGGCACGGGGGGCAGGCCCGGCAGGTGCCTCAACACCTCGACAGCCCATGGACTGGCCTCGAAATGCCGGACGAGCCGGTTGGTGAAGATCAACTGGTCGCATCGCAGGTGCGACAACTCATTCAAAACGCGCACCTTGGATCCAACCCCCCACGCCTGCAGCCAGCGCATCTTCCATTCCTCCCCGTAACGGGAGATGAGCACATGATCACAGGCATCCAACAGTTCGCGGGCCAAGGCGAGCTTGGGCAGAGTCTCGGTGAAGAAATGGTAGAAGGTTTGTCCGCCAAGTGAAGACAACAGCAGCGAGACCCCCGGCAGGCGCTCGGCCTTGGGGAACCCGGGCCGGCTGAAGAGATCGTGCTGCAGGAACGGACCATCCCAGGTTTCGCAGCTTTCGGCGACAAACTGGCGGGCCTTGGGTGCGTAAATCCACCCGTGATTCCCGTAGACGCCGGCATCCGCCGCGGCAAAAAGGAGGCGGTCCGGTTCGCAGGTGACATAGGTGCGATCTTCGCCGGCCAGCCTGCCCAGGGAACCGTCGCAAAAATGGGTCGGCCGAACGACGAAGGGCCGGCCTGCTTCGCGCCGAAGAATCCCGCTGAACGGGCCGCCCGCTTGAAAAACGCCCGGCAGGTACTCCTGGTTCGGCGGATAAAGCCCGGCGAACGGCCGAACGCCATAAGGCAGCGCCGTCAGCCAGCGCTGGTAAAACCGCCTAAGCAGCCGCGGAAGGCCGGCTGGCTTGAAAGGAGAAACCGTCATAGGCCCAGGGCGCGATAGGCTGCGTCGCGCCCGCGGGTCATGGCGATCTGCAGCCGCCGTTCCGGGCCGGCCATCCGGCAAAGCTGGTAGCGCCAGAAGAGACGCTGCACAAAGCTCGGTCTTGGGCGCTCGCGAATCGGGCGCCGGGCGTTCTCAAGAATGACATGGGAGGCGGCCACGCCCTCCATCAAGCGCTCGAAATAAGGAAGCGTGAGGCGCTCTTTCGGGATTAGGTGCGTAAGCCTCAGCCGAGTGAAAATACCCGTGCCGAGGCCAAGATCGCATGCTGTCAATGCGAGATCGGTGTCCTCTGAGGAACTGTGATTGGAGCCTTTGCGTCCAAGGTTGAAACGCGCTGGATCATTGCGAAGCTTCTTGGCCCATGCGTGCGCGACGGATGTGCGCACACACAAGCCGGCGCCGTTTGGCGCCGAATCATAGTGAGTGACCGAGTTGCTCCACTGGTCCTGCGGGACATCGCGCAGAGCGAGGCATTCAAGGTGCGTCCGGGACCATGGTGGAGGCTCGGTTTCGAACTCGCCAAATGCCTGGCCCCCCCACGCGCCCAGCCAGGGATGTTCGCAGGCGATCGCAAGCGCGGTGCCGAGATAGTCCGGTGCGAGCACGTTGTCATCATCGACAAAGACGATCAGTTCACCCGAGCTTTCAAGAATGCCGCGGATCCTCGCCGGCGTCAGGCCGAGCATCGGTTCCGCGATGTGGCGTGACTTTGAATGCCAATTCAAGTCGCAGGACGCACTGACGGGTTCTCGCGACGCATTGTCCACCAGCAAAAGTTCCCAAGCGTCCTGGTGCAGCGTCTGCTCTCTCAGGGAGCGCAGGACACGCTCAAGATAATTCGGGCGCGGATTGTGGGCGCAGATGACGGCCGAGACTTGAACGGCGACGCTCATTCCCGGGATCGGATGAGGCCGGCCCAGCGAGCCCACGCGGCGGTCAATGACATTCCGGACCTCAGGTTGTACCTCGGGGCGTAGCCAAGCAGACGCTTCGCTCTTTCAATGCAAACCACGGTTTTTGTCTGGTAAAGACTCCACAGGAAAAGGTCGGGGAGCACCAGGGACGGGTCGACGGCACGCCGGCCCTGATTGGCCGACGGCGGATCGAGGCGCCGTGCCAGCCTCGTCTTGAAGGATTTTGGAAGCAGCCTGCGCAATCCTCCGTAAGTCCATCGCACCGGCGCGATGGATAGCAATTTGGATCGGATCTGCGGGCGCCGCCAGACGCCTGCGAGCAGTGCAATTGGGAGTGTCTTCTCATCATTTGCGCGACGCATGGTCTCCCGGAGTTCCAACGTATCCATGGGTGTGACCGATTCGGTGCCCGCCATCTTTGCGTAGGCTCGGTAGTAATCAGCCCAGGTCGGGGTTTCGGGTCCGGATATGAGGAAGCGTTTGCCCAATGCCTGTTCCCGGCCGGCTGCAAGAATGCACGCTTCAGCGACATCGTCGACGTAAACAGCGTTGCAGATTCCCAATCCGTCGGCGGGCAGGGCGAGGAAACCGGCCTGCACTTGGCGGAGCGCGCGTATTGTCCAGTACTCGCTGAATGGGCCGTATACGATGGTTGGTTGCAACACGGACACCGGCAGGCCCCTCAGGCGGTGCAGCTCCAGCATGACATTCTCGACAGCGAGCTTGGTGGCGGAGTAGGAATCGGCAATTCGTCCGGGCCGGCTTGCCTCATCCAGGCGCCCGTCCGCGGTCTGTCCGTACACCGCGACGGAGCTCATATGGACGAAGCGACGAACGCCCGCCGCCACGGCGGCTTCGCCGAGGTGGCGGGCACCTGCAACGTTCACTTGCGGATTGCCTCCGCTGTAGGCGAGATGAAATACGACGCTCACATCCTTGCATGCGCGGACCAATGAGAGCGGATCTCCGAGATCTCCGCCGCATAGCTCCACCTTGAATCGCGCCACGCGGGCGCAGTGCCCAAAATGGGGAGCGAGGATGCGCACCCGCATTCCATGTTCCAGCACGAGCTTTTCGACCAGGCGGCCGCCGATGAAGCCCGTCGCCCCTGTCACCAGAACCAGGTCTTCGGGTTTCATGCTAGGCAACCTCCTCCGCGGGTGTCTTTGCCCATGGCAGAAGCCAGGGACGCTTGTTTGCGTAGCATTGTTCGATGAGTTCGATCGATGCGAGAGCATCCCTGCCGCCAACGGCAGGGCGTCCGCGCGAGCGCACTGCCTCTGTCCAGTCGCTCAGCTGCTCCACGATCAGATCGAGGTACTGCTGATCGCGGGTCGCTGATTCGAAGGCGGCGTTTCCCTTGACCGTGAAACGCGATTGGTTCATGCGAACCGAAAAGGCGTTTCCCCCCATGGCGACCTCGATGCGGCCGTTTTCGGCTTCGATGATTGCCGTGTTGCGCAAGCACTGAGTTCGACAACACCCCGGGCGCCCGATGCCATTTGGAGTTCGAGCATGCAATCTGCCTCGACGCCGCCGGAGGCATCGTCGCGGTAATCCAAGGTCTTTGCGGGGCCGAGCCACCATAGCAGTGAATCGATGGTATGGGCTCCGGTATCCATCAGGACGCCGCCGCCGGCCGATTCCCTTCTGAAAAAGAAGTCGGAGGCCACGGGCCAGTTGTACGGGCTCCCTTCCCTGAAATCAAAACTGTGGATCGCCCCCAATGCGCCGCCGGCGATCAGCTCATGGGCAAGGCGATGCGCCCACTGGTAGCGACGCATCAGGCCAACGGCGAGAAGGCTGCCGGTGCTATCCGCAACCGCGATCATCCGGCCCGCCTCGGCGGCGGTCGTGGCCATCGGCTTCTCTACGAGGACCGACTTGCCAGCCCGCAGCAGCTCGCTGCAGGCGCGCTCGTGCAGCGTGTGCGGAAGGGCAACGATGGCGCCGTCGAACTCGTCGGCAAACATCGTCCAATCGGGGGCGGAATGCGCGACTCCGAATCGCGAAGACAGCAGTTCCCGCCTTGCCTGGTTTGTATCGACAAGCAAGGTCGCTTGACAGCCGGGCACACGGGCAAATGCCGGCAAGTGCGCAAGCTCGGTCACGGCTCCGCAGCCAAGAATTGCAACGCGGACCCGAGGAGGTTCATTCATGATGCTTGGACTCAAACACTAGGTTGATCAATGGGCCCAATCCTTCGGGAACTGGAGGATCGGGCGCTATTCCACCGGGAATCGGCTTCATTCCTCACGCGCATCATCGCGGTGTTGCGCTTCGGCGCGAACCCGCGAGCGCAGAACGACTGACAAGAGCGGCGCAGGCTTTGCCTCAAGGTGGCGGGGAAAAGGTGATGCGGTCTGATCAATTGGGACGCCCCTGAGGCCGGAATCTGCCTGTTCAGCGTTCCTGGCGCATGCTCCAGGCAAGCGGCAGGCGGACGGTGCCGGGACGAGGCCTTATAAAGTCGTTGTCTTCCGCGGACGCCGAAACAAGCAGCGTGAATGCATTGTGGATGTGGTCGTACTCGAGGAAGTTGGGTCCGAAACACGCAAGACGGACGCCAAAGTTTCCCCGTGCGAGGAAATTCGGATCGAAATCGACTGCAAAAGCATACTTCCCTGCCTCCAGGCGCGACACGTTCAAGCTGTCATAATGCATCGTCGTGAACAGGTCGTTGTTCCAGGGATCGATCAAGGTGATGCTAAGAATCGCCAGGGGAATGGATTCCCGGACGGCGAGGTCGAGTTCGACGCGAAACGGGCGTCCTTGGACGGCGGCGGAGATCTGGCTGCCCTTGAGGTCGGCCAGCCGGGCGGCAGTGAAGCGCGCCGCGCCATTGCCGCGGCGCCTGACCTCGTCGCTTGCGAGGTTGCGGACGCCGGTGAGAACGTCCATCTGCTGCGCATACTCGGATACGACATCCGACACGGGGCCATACTTCAGCATCCGGCCGTGACTGAGGTAGATTGCCTTCTGGCAGAGCGCAATGACAGCACCCAGATTATGGCTGACAAATAGAATGGTCCTGCCTCGTTCGCTCGCGAAGTCCCGCATCTTTCCGATGCATTTCTTCTGAAACTGGGCGTCGCCAACGGCGAGAACCTCGTCGACCACGAGGATCTCGGGTTCGAGGTGGGCTGCGACCGCAAAGGCCAATCGCACATACATGCCGCTCGAGTAGTGCTTGACCGGCGTGTCGATGAACGAGTCCACCTCTGCGAAGGCCACTATCTCGTCAAATTTCCGACGTACTTCGGCCCGCGTCATGCCTAGAATCGCTCCGTTGAGAAAGATGTTTTCCCGGCCGGTCAACTCCGGATGAAAACCGGTGCCGACCTCGAGCAGCGAGGCGATCCTGCCTCGCATAATCGCGCGACCCGACGTGGGCTCCGTTATCCGCGAAAGGATCTTTAGCAGCGTCGATTTGCCCGCACCGTTGCTTCCTATGACGCCGATCACCTCTCCGGGCTGGGCGCTGAATGACACGTCGCGCAAGGCCCAGAAATCCTTCCCGTCCGGGCGGTGTCTCCCTCGGGCGCGATCCCAGTATCGGCTCAACTCCTCGCGCAGCGAGGTCGCCCCTATTGCGCCGAGGTGATAAAGCTTTGAGAGGTTCGAGACTTCTATGATCGGGCGGCCCATGAGGATTCTAGATTACGTCCACAAAAGTCTTTTCGACCCTCTGAAAGACAAGGATGCCCCCGGCAAGAATGACCAACGTCATTGCCGCAGAAAGTGAAAAAAGGCCCATTGTCGGTGTCCCCGCCCCGAGCAGCATCATTTTTGTCGCCTCCTGCGGGAACGTCATTGGATTCACGGCGGCAACCCAGTACCAACGGGAGGGCACCCTGGACAAAGGGTATACCACCGGCGTCACGTACATCCACAGTTGGAGGGCGAAGCCTGCGAGTATCCCAAAATCACGGAACTTGGCCGTAAGCGCCGCGATCCAAAGGCCGGTCCCGAGGCTGAGGAGGCCGACCTGGACGAAGACAAGGGGAAGAAAGGCCGCCGATGGGGCCATGCCGAAGCTGCCACTGCGCGGGCCGAGCTTCTCCACTGTGTAAAAGACCAGAAACGTGCCGATTTGGATCGCGAGCGGCATCAGGTTCGAGATCACCGACGAGAACGGGACTATCAGCCGGGGGAAATAGACCTTGCCGAATATGCCCGCATTGCTCGTAAGGCTGCTCGAGGTCGACTGGAAGGTCTGCGCAAAATAGTTCCAGGGCAGGAGGCCGCAGAGGTAGAAAAGGGATGAGGGCACGCCGTTTGTGGGTATGCGGGCGACCCGGGAAAAGATCACCATGAAGACAATCGTGGTGAAGACGGGCTGGATGACGAACCAGAGGAGGCCGAGGACCGTCTGCTTGTAGCGGGAGGCGATATCCCGCCACACAAGAAGCCAAAGGAGGTCGCGGTAGGCGTGCAATTCGCGCCACTGTATGAAGCGAAGCCCGTGCGTGGCCTCGATCACGGTTTCAGGTGCGGATTCGGTCGTCTTGTTCACGGATTGTCGGAAAGCAGCGAGGCAAGCTTTCGCTTGAAGTTCGGAAAGGAAAACTTTCGCGCCTGTTCGAGAATAGCGCCCTGATCCCAGTCTCGGGAAAGGGCGCCAACGCAGGCATGGGCGATGCCGGGAACATCGCCGAACCCGACGAGGACGCCGGTGTCCTGGGAAATGACCTCCGGGGTTCCGCCGGCGTTGGCGCCGAGGCATGGCCGGCCGCGGGCCATGGCTTCAAGGAAGACGAGCCCAAACCCCTCGTTTTGGCTCGGAAGGGCGAAAAGGCGGCAGGCGCCCAATTCCGCCTCCAGGGCCTTGTCATCGAGGAAGCCCAGGAACTCCACTGCGCCGGGTGGAAGGCCCGATCTTAGGGCGAGCGCCTGAAGCCGCCTCGAATCCTCGCCGCGGCCGACGATTCGCAAGCAGGCCTTGGGCACGGCCTCGCGGATCGCGGGCATTGCGGCGATGAGGTGATCCAATCCCTTGTAGTAGTCGTTTCGGGATAGGCGGGTTACGGATAGGATCACGGGGGGACACTGGTCCAGGGGCGCACCGGCCGCGATCTGAAAACGCGGGTCGAGGGTGTTTGCGAGCACGACGGCGCGGGAGGCCGGCAGCCGGCAGCGCTTCAAGAGCTCGCGGCGAGTGAAGTCGCTTACGCAGAAAATGCGCTTCGCCCCGCGCAGCGCCATCCTTTCGATCAGGGGGAGGCGGCGCCACACCTCGATTCCGTGGGCGACAAGGTAATAGTCGAGTCTGGGATTGAGGCGTTTGATCATCCAGGCCACGGGCAGCAGCGCGACGTGGCCGCAGACAATCCGGGTGCAGCCACGGCTCATCCTGAGGCTCTCCCGCACGAAACGGAATTTCTTTTGGTTGCAGACGAACCAATCATCGAGGCCGTTCGGCGCGTAGCGGCGTATGTCGCCGGAGTCCAGCACGGGGTCGTTGAGGGCAATCAGCCGAACGCGGCGGTTGGATTCGGCGTCCAGTTCGCAGAGTGCCTTGAGATAAAGCTGCGAAATCCGCTGAATTCCTCCCACCGAAGAGAACAGTTCCGGAGCCATGAATAGAGTGCGGGCCCGGGCGTGCACCAATTTGGGTTGAGCCGGCTTCTCCAAGCGGGCTGCGGCGCCGGAGACGCCGGGCCTTGCCGCAGGACTTGGGACAATGTCGACAGGGGCAATCGAGCCTGCGAGCGGTGCGAGAGTGCGCCGGTTTACGAATGCGATCAGCATGGCCAGGCTCCAGGCCCGCGACCATGCCCGGCGGTCGCCATGCTCGGCAAAGGCCCGCCAGCAATTCTGAACGCCCTTGCGCTCAAAGAACCCGCTGCGATCGACGCTCGAATCGGAGAAAGCATGGTCGAGGAAGGGCTTGAGCTCGCCGCGCATCCAAATGTCCATCGGAAGAGTGAAGCCGCGTTTCTTGCGATGCCGCATCCCCGGGGGAAGAATGTCGGAGACGGCCGCGGCAAGCGCATCCTTCGGGTGGCGGGGAGTCGACTTGTCCGACGAGTCCTGGGTCCAGAGCCATTCGATCAGGGGGCGATCCACAAGGGGAACGCGCAACTCGATCGCGTGACGCATGCTCATGACATCGCTGTCGCGCAGGAGGACGTCGGCCATATATGTGCGCAGCTCCCATGCGCTCTCGATTTCGAAGGGATCGCAGCCGGCGAGATCGGAACGAAGAAAGGCGAGTTCGGGATGAAACGGGGACTCGCCATCGATCGCCGCCAATGGACCCGCTCCGAGCAGGGACCGGCGGACGGGTTCCGAGAAGACCCGTCTTTGCATGGACGAGACTTCCTGGATGTCACTCGCATAGGAGAGGATGTCCGCGAGCTTGCGATAACGCGTGGTGCCCCGGTGAAAAGCGGCGACGATCGACCGGCGGATGGGCCCGGGTACCGCCCTCCACGCGGGGAGCCAGCCCGTAATGCGGGGCGCATCCCGAAAGGACGGATAGCCGCCAAAAAGCTCATCTCCCCCAAGCCCCGACAGCGCGACGGTGGCCCCGCCGGACTTTGCCGTCTGGCTGATGAAATAGGTGTTTAGCCCGTCTCCAGTGGGCTGGTCGCAGGCTTCGACGAAACGGTCGATTTCGGCGGCGACCTCCGAACCGGACAGGATGCGCGTGGTGTGGTCGGCTCCGAGATACCTGGCCGTGTCCTCGGCCATCGTGGCCTCCGAAAACCCGGGCTCGGCGAAGCCTATGGTGAAGGTGCGAAGGCGATCGCCCGAGGTGCGTGTCATCAGGGCGGCGACCGCCGCCGAATCGAGGCCTCCGGAAAGGAATGCGCCGACCGGCACATCCGCGAGCGTGTGGGCGCGTATCGTGCCCTCGAGACGCGAGCGGAGTTCGCGCGTGAATTCCATCCCGCGCGGTCCGTTCTTCCCGGGACGGGGAATCGAGCGAAAGCTCCAGGCCGAACGGATGTCGAAGCGGTCGCGCTGAAATCGGGCGCTCTCACCCGGGCGCAGGGAAAAGATGCCGCGGTAGATCGTGCGCGGGGCTGGAACGGCGAACCAGGCTAGGTAGTCGGCGACCGATTTTGGATCGATCGACGCCTCTTCCGGCGCCGCGGCGATGAGGCCGCGGACCTCGGAGGCAAAACGAAACAGGGAACCCTCGTGGCGGTAGTAGAGCGGCTTGATCCCGAGCGGATCGCGGGCGATGAAAAGGGCCCGTTCGAGGCCGTCCCAGACGGCGAAGGCGAACATGCCGCGCAGGCGCTTGAGGCAGTCCTCGCCCCAGTGGGCATAGGCGGCCAGAAGCACTTCCGTGTCGCAGTTGGTTCGAAATGTCCAGTGACCGGCCAGCTCCGCGCGCAGATCCCGGTGGTTGATGATCGAGCCGTTGAAAACGAGGCTGAAACGGCCGTCCGGGGTCCGCATCGGCTGATGCCCGTTGGCCGGGTCGAAGATCGACAGGCGGCGCATACCGATGGCGGCCCCTTCGAGCGATTCGAACCCCGAGTCGTCCGGACCGCGATGCGCCATGGCATCACACATCCGCTCCACCGCTGCCAGGCGGTCAGCCGGCGAGGCTTTTGGATTTATAATGCCTGCTATGCCACACATTTCCGTAAGCTTCGCCCCGTCACTTCCAACGGGAAGAGACAGAGACAATCAAGAGAATGAGGACTCGGATAGGGAGTGGTTTAGCCTGCATCCATCACAAATTCCGACGAAGCCGGCCCAATCTCGCCGGCGCCAAGGGCCGCTGGTTCCCTGCGCTGTGCTTCTAGCACAGCTCGGTCGCCTTCGGTCCTTTTCGCTCGACGATCTCGGGCAATCTTCATCGGTTTTGTGATGGATGCAGGCTAGGGGAAAACCCTTGGATGACGGCAACTTCAACCCATTCTTGGTTTATGTGCAATCCCGTTGAAGCTTAGTAGTTTCACGGGTGCAGAACCCGGGCGGGCTACGCGCCGATCGACCGGGCTATTTCGGCCGATTTTTCCGCCGAAAACAGCCTTTCAACGAGAAGAAGGCCAAAATCGAGGGCTGTCCCCGCGCCCCGGGATGTCACAATCCTGCCGTCGGCCACAACCCGCTCGTCGGAGAGGATGTGGGGCAATTCGGCGGCGACCGAAAAATGGGCGGTGTAGCGGCGCTCGGCGAGAAGCCCGGCGTCGTTGAGGACGGTCGGCGCGGCACAGATTGCGGCGAGCCAGCGCCCTGCCGCGGCCTGGGAGCGGACGAGGGCCGGGACCCGCGGGTCCGACCTGAGATGGCGCACTCCGGGTCCGCCCGGCAGGAGCAGGCAGTCAAACTTTCGGCTCTGGACGGTGTCCAGGGTCGCGTCGGCCTGAATCATGATCCCGTTGCGTCCCTTGACGCGAACCGTCGGCCCGAGGGAGGCGACGGTGACCTCCGCCCCTGCGCGGCGGAGGACATCAATGGGCGTGATTGCTTCGATCTCTTCAAAATCGTCCGGGAGGATGGCTAGTACTGTGGGCATGGGAAGGATCGGGGTTAACCCGGCTGTGCTGCGCCGGGCATTTCAGGTTGGACAGTCTCCGTCGATAGGCTCCTGCTCAGGAGTCAGCATTAACGTTACAAGACTTTAATTCCGCAACCCTGAATCAACCCATGCCAGGCGTCGGCAAGCTTCTCAAACAGGCCCAGAAGATGCAGCGCTCGATCGAGGCGCTTCAAACCCAGCTCGAGGTGAAGGAGATCGAAGTCACGGCGGCCGGAGGCGCGGTCAAGGTGAAGATAACCGCAAGCGGCAAGTTTCTGGCCGTTGCGCTCGATCCCGAGTTTCTGAAGGAGGACGCAAAGACGGTTTCCGACACCGTGCTCGCCGCGGTGCAGGATGCGGCGAACCAGGCGAAGACCCTTCACGACGCCGAAATGCAGAAGATCACCTCGAGCCTCCAGGTTCCCGGCCTTTTCTGACGACGGATTCGTCGTAGAGCATGTCTGCCGTCGAGAATCTGCAGAAACAACTGAAGCAGCTGCCGGGACTGGGCTTTCGGTCCGCCGAGCGGATCGCCCTTCATCTTTTGGTTGAGAAGCCGGAGCTGTTGCCGGTGCTGATCCAGGCCCTGACCGAGGCGGCCCGGTCCGTGCACCGGTGTGCGCGCTGCGGCAATCTTGCGGAGGTGGAGCTTTGCACGATCTGCGCCGATGAGCGGCGGGACCGCCGGCAGGTCTGCGTCGTGGAGCATGTCCCGGATCTTGTGGCGCTGGAGAGGAGCGGAGCCTGGCGCGGAACCTACCACGTCCTGCATGGCCGCCTGTCGCCGGCGCACGGCGTGGGGCCGGGCGATTTGAACACGGCCTCCCTGCTCGGTCGGCTGAAGGCGGGCGAGATGGACGAACTGATCCTGGCCCTGGCCAACGATGTCGAGGGGGAGGCGACCTGCCACTATTTGATTGAACAGATTCCGGCGGATCAGCCGGTGAAGGTGTCCCGGATCGGGTTCGGCCTGCCGAGCGGGGGCGGGGTGGTCTATGCGGACGCCGTGACGCTGAAGAGCGCCCTCGATGGGCGGCGGAATTGCCGGTAGGGCCTACGGGATGTTGTAGACCTCGACCAGGGCGATGCCGGCTGAGGCGTGGTCGGCGCTCGACACTTCGGCCGTATAGCCCGTTCCGGTCGGAAGGGTCACGACCATTGCGCAGTCGGCGGAACCAGGGGCGATCGTACTGGCGTAGACGCTGTTCATGATCGCCGTCGTCGCGGGCTGGATCTCCGCCGCAACGGTCGAATTTCCCGGAACCGGGGTATTTCCCCATCCCGCGTTGGTCGCTATGACGTTTCCGGAGGAGTCATACAGGGTCAGCATTGGTCTGGTCAGGTTCTGGCCGGGAAAGCTCGCAGCCTCCCCCGGTCCTATAGCCCGGATGAGCAGCGTCTGGAAGGTGCTGCCAAAGATATAGAATCCGGCGTCCAGGTACTGATATTGACTGCCGCCCGATGCCCCGCCCAGTCCGCCGCTCGCTCCGACATAGCCACGCGTCGAGATGTTGGTCAGGTGGGAGGCCGGAGTGGCTGCGGGATTATTGATGTAGTCGTAAAACGAATCGTAGTCGTCCACCTCGACCTGCGCGACGCCGGCGCCGCCGGTGGTCGCGCTTGTCACGTCCGCCGTGTAACCGACGGATCCGCTTCCCGGTACGCTCATGAAAATCGCCGTGTCGTTGGAATTGGTGGGGAACACTGGGGCGAAAACGGTGTTGAACGCGTTGATCAGGATCTGAGTGCCTCCCCAGGTCGTGTTGGTGGCGAGCGGGCCGCTTGCGTTATTGAAGGTCAGTTTCGGACTGGCGAGGGTCAGGCCGGTGAAGCTATTGGGGTGAAGGACCGCCAGATACGGGCCGACGCCTCGGACCACAACATTCTTGAAACCCGATCCCTGGATGTAAAATCCCGCGTCGAGATCCTGGTAGGCACCGCTGCCCACATAGCCCGTTGTGGACATATTGTATAGGTAGGAGTTTATCGTGA
>Ga0302320_10018744_pt1 | contig 13938 bp, 12 predicted proteins | sample Bog_T0_3_FD_202130 | JGI IMG/M metagenome (GOLD analysis project Ga0302320, IMG submission 202130) | Peat permafrost microbial communities from Stordalen Mire near Abisko, Sweden - Bog_T0_3 | ecosystem: Environmental > Terrestrial > Soil > Wetlands > Peat | place: Sweden: Abisko, Stordalen Mire... | reverse complement strand
GTGTCATGCATGGGTTGCTCCCGCTTTCGTTTTCGCAATCCCCTATCGGAAACCGCCGCGCCTCGGTGGTCAAGCTTTGCCCGCCCGCCGCGCCCTCCGGCGACCCGTATTGCCGGGAAACCGTTGCGGTCCTAGGAAGCTCCCGCCGGCACTCGAACTGGCAATGAAACCGGGAGGTCCTTACCCATGCGCATCGCTTCCGCTGCCCTGCTCGCCGCCGCCCTCGCCGCCCCTCTGGCGCACGCCCAGACCCCGGCCACGCCGTCCCCCGCACCGGCTCCCGTCCCCGAGGTCATGCCGTTCGACATCCCCTACGGCGCGCCAATCGGCATCGACATCGCGCAGAAGGCGATCGCCGCCGCCGCGGCCGAGGCAAAGAAGCACAACTGGAAGATGGCGATCTCCGTTGTCGATCCGGCCGGCAACCTCGTTGCCCACGCCACGATGGACGGCACCCAGTACGCCTCGATCCCGATCGCCCAGGCCAAGGCCCGTACCGCCGCGCTGTTCCGCCGCCCCTCCGGCGCCTTCCAGGCCACGGTCAACGGCGGCTCGCCGAGCGGCCTGTCGCTGCTCGCCCTCGTCGGCGGCGCCGCCAGCGAGGGCGGCTTCCCGATCGTTGTGGACGGCAAGCTGATCGGTGCGATCGGCGCCAGCGGCGGCATCTTCACCCAGGACGCCGCCACCGCCAAAGCCGGCCTCGAAGTCGCCGGGGGCAAATAGCGGCGGTCCCGCAAGATCGAAAGCCCAGCTTAGCGACCTGGTCCGAGCGCAATGGCAGCCCGAACGGGCCGCCCAGCGCTCCGCCAGCCTGACCCGCGCCATCCGCCAGCTTGCCACGCGGCAGAATCTCCCCGCTTGTCCCGCGTAACCATGGGCGCTACGCAGGCGTTCAAGGCGCAGGCAAGCGAAGGAATACGATCGTATGGCAACCCGACCGGTCATGTTGGTCATATTCGACGGCTTCGGATGGCGCGAAGAGTCCGCCGATAATGCCGTTCGTCTCGCCAAAACCCCCACCTTCTCCAGCCTCTGGCAGTCCTGTCCGCACGCCTTCCTGCACACCTCCGGCCACGACGTCGGCCTGCCGGACGGCCAGATGGGCAACTCCGAGGTCGGCCACCTCAACATCGGCGCCGGCCGCGTGGTCAAGCAGGAACTCGTCCGCATCGGTGATGCCGTCGCCGACGGCTCCATCGCCCAGGCGCCCGCCTTCACCGCCCTGGTGGACGCACTGAAAACAACCGGCGGCACCTGCCACCTGATCGGCCTCGTCTCCCCCGGCGGCGTCCATTCCCACCAGGACCACGGCGCCGCCATCGCCGGCTACCTGCACCAGGCCGGCATCCGCACCGTCGTTCACGCCATCACCGACGGCCGCGACACCCCGCCGCAATCCGCCGCCGAATACCTCGCCACCCTCCAGTCCGCGCTCCCCGACGGCGTCGCGGTCGCCACCGTCATCGGCCGCTACTTCGCCATGGACCGCGACAAGCGCTGGGACCGCGTATCGCAGGCCTACGCCGCTTTGGCCGATGCCGAGGGCGCCCGCTTCGCCACCCCGCAAGAAGCCGTCGAAGCCGCCTACGCCACAGGCAAATTCGACGAGTTCATTCCCGCCTCGGTGATCGGCGACTATGCCGGCATGAAGGACGGCGACGCCATCCTCTGCTTCAATTTCCGCGCCGACCGCGTCAGGGAAATCCTCGCCGCGCTAATGGACCCGCATTTCGACGGCTTCCCCCGCAAGCACGTCAATAGATTCGCCGCCGCCGTCGGTATGACCCGCTATTCCGACGCGCTCGCCCCATTCCTTGGCGTGCTCTTCGCCCCCGACCACCTCAGCAACATCCTCGGCGAGGTCGTCGCCAACGCCGGCAAAACCCAGCTTCGCATGGCCGAGACCGAGAAATTCGCCCACGTCACCTACTTCCTCAACGGCGGACAGGAATCCCTGTTCAAGGGCGAGGACCGCATCCTGGTCCCATCCCCGAAAGTCGCCACCTACGACCTGCAGCCGGAAATGTCCGCCCCGGAACTGACCGACAAAGCCGTCGAGGCTATCAATTCGGGAAAATACGACCTGATCGTGCTGAACTTCGCCAACCCCGACATGGTCGGCCACACCGGCATCCTCGCCGCTGCAATCAAGGCGGTCGAAACCGTCGACACTGGCCTGGGCCGCATCGCCGCGGCGATCAGACACCAGGGCGGCGCCCTGCTGCTGACCGCCGACCACGGCAACTGCGAGTTGATGAAGGACCCCGAAACCGGCGGCCCGCACACCGCCCACACCACCAACCCCGTCCCCGTGCTGCTGATGGGCGGCGGCGCCAAATCGATCGCCGACGGCCGCCTCGCCGACCTCGCACCCACCCTGCTCGACCTGATGGGCCTGAAGCAGCCATCCGAGATGACCGGCCACTCCATCATCACATGATCCCGGCGCCTGGCACAGCCCGCGAACGGGCAGATTACCACTCCCCCGGACCCTCGGAAAGTCAGAAAATACAACCCAGAATTGTATAAATTCCCTTCCCTCGAACCGTATTCTATGGTTAACTCTCCTCACGTTCCCGTGTCACACGAGAACGTGCCACGAATTCTGATACCGGATTACCCTGCTCAGCGGCCGATTTCGGCGCACCGGCATGGTTCTCCGGCACGAAGGACCGCCATGCAAGTTCTGGTTGTGGAAGACGACGTCATGCTGGCGGATTGCCTCGCCGAAGCCCTACTCGATCATGGCCACGTCGTCTGTGGAGTCGTCTCTACCGTCGCCGACGCCGTGGCGCTCGCCCGCCGCTACCACCCCGATGCCGCCATCCTGGACATGAACCTGAACAGCCGTGAACGCGGCAGCGACATCGCCGACCAGCTCGCCGCCTCCGGCGATCTCGGCCACACCGGCATTCTCTATGTCACCGGCGCATCCGACCGCGTCCAGCAGGAAGTGCGGGTCGGCCATGCCTGCCTCAACAAGCCATACACCCACGCCTCCCTGGGAACCGCGCTCGAAATCGTGCGCGATATCGCCTGCGACGGCACGTCCTCCCGCCCCCTGCCGCGCGGCCTGCAGCTTTTGCGCCAGGCCGAACGCGCCGCATCCACCACGCACTGACCGCCGCCGGCGCTCAACCTACCGCCGCACCGCCGCCAGCCGGCCCCCGGCAATCGCCCCGCGCGGCATCCACAGCGCACAGCCCAGCGCGGTCACCGTCGAAACCGCCGCCGCCCCCGCCAGCACGTAAAGCCCCGCCTGGAAATTGCCCGTCGCGTCCCGCGCATACCCCACCGCGATCGGCCCCAGATAGCCGGCGAAGTTGCCCAGCGAGTTGATCAGCGCCAGCCCTGCCGCCAGCCCCGCCCCGGTCAGAAACGTCGACGGCAACGGCCAGAACGGCGACTTCATTCCGTAGAACCCCACCGTCGCCACCGAGAACGCCGCCAGCACCCAAAGACTGTCATGCAGCAGCGCCGCCAGCAGCATACCTAGCGTCGCCAGCCCGCAGGTCACAACCAGCGTCCGGTAGCGGTCTCCGGCGCGATCCGAGACATGCCCGCACACCACGATTGCCACCGTCCCGAACACATACGGCACCGCCGTCAGCAGCCCCGCCTGCGTGTTGGAAACCCCGATCGCCTTCAGAATCTGCGGCAGGAACAGCACCGTACCCACCCCCGCCATGCCGATCCCGGCAAAAATCACCGTCAGGATCAGCACCCGCGGGTTGAGCATCGCCGACAGAACCGAGTGGCTCCGCACCTGCTCGATCGCCTGCGTCTCCCGCCGCAGCGCCGCCTCCAGCCACGCCCGCTCCGCCAGCGTCAGCCATCCCGCCTCCGCCGGCCGCTCCGTCAGCCAGAACAGCACGCCAACACCCACCAGCGCAGTGGGAATGCCCTCGCCGACGAACACCCATTGCCAGCCGTGCAGCCCCCAAACCCCCTCCATCTGCAGGAACGCGGTGGAAACCGGCGCACCGATCGCGGTCGCCAGCGGCAGCCCGGTCAGGAACCAGCCGACCACCCGCCCGCGATGCTGCTGCGGGAACCAGCGATGGAAATACAGCAGCAGGCCGGGAAACAGCCCAGCCTCCGCCACGCCGACCAGCACCCGCACGATGAAAAAGCTCGTAGGCCCGGTCACCAGCGCCGTTGCCGCCGACAGCAGCCCCCAGGACACCATGATCCGAGCGATCCACAGCCGCGCGCCGACCTTTTGCAGGATGATGTTGGACGGCACCTCCAGCAGGCAGTAGCCCCAGAAGAACGCCCCCGCCGCCAGCCCGTACACATACGCGCTCAGCCCCAGGTCGCGGTTCATCGTCAGCGCCGCGAAGCTGACGTTGATCCGATCGACATAGCAAAGAATATACAGCAGGAAGCAGAACGGCACCACGCGCAGATAAACCTTGCGCAGCGTCCGCCGCTCCAGCGCGCTCGGTTCCGGCGCGTCACCGCCGCCGCCCAAGGCCTCGGATGCGTCCATCGTCGCCGTCCCCCCCGCCCGTCATTCTTGTTATCCACCCACGATGTCATCCGGATGCCCGAGACCGCAAGGACAATCAGCGGACATCCCCAGCGTGACCGGGCCCCGCACCCGGCGCACCTCACGGCCTTGTGAGAGACCGTCCGCCCACCGTCTGCCGGCCCGCCTCGCCTTCCACCTCCAGACTCCCCGTTTCCACCGCCAGACCGACTCGGCTCGTTTTCGGCCCTCGGTTGCCGCCTGGGCGGACCGGTATAGAGTGGATGGATGGATATCGCCCAGACCGCCGCCACCCGAATGACCACGACGGATCTGCTGGACCGGCTGGTGCGCTTCGATACCACCAGCCGCAATTCCAACCTGAAGCTGATCGGCTTCGTCCGCGACTATCTGGATGGCCTCGGCGTGCCGTATCGCATCAGCACCGATCCGTCCGGCGGCAAGGCCAATCTGCATGCCATCATCGGCCCGCCGACCGCAGGCGGCCTGGCCCTTAGCGGCCATGTCGATACCGTTCCGGTCGACGGCCAGGCCTGGACCGCCGACCCCTTCGCCCTGCGCCGCCGCGACGGCAAGCTGTATGCCCGCGGCAGTTGCGACATGAAGGGTTTCGTCGCCGCCTGTCTCGCCGCGGTCCCCGACCTCCAGGCGATGAATCTGGCGCGCCCGTTGCACCTGTTCATCAGCTACGATGAGGAAATCGGCTGCCATGGCGCGAAACGGCTGATCCGGGATCTGGACGAATCCGGTCTGCGTCCCGATCTGTGCGTGGTTGGCGAACCCTCCGGCATGCAGCCGGTGCTTGCCCACAAAGGGAAACTGAATGTCGACGTTACGGTGCTCGGTCTGACCGGTCATTCCAGTGAGCCATCGAAGGGCGTCAATGCGGTGCTGGCCGCCGGGGAAGCGATCGCCTGGGTCGCCCGCGAAGCCCGCCGCCTCGCCGCCGAAGGCCCGTTCGAGGACGGGTTCGATCCGCCCCACACCACCATCCATGTCGGCACCGTCACCGGCGGCACCATCCTCAACATCATTCCCGAACACGCAATTTTCACCATGGAATGGCGCTTCATTCCGGGCGATTCGCCGCACCGTCACCTCGAACGGATGCAGGCCTGGATTGCGGAAACGATCGAGCCTGCGATGCGGGCGGTGGCGCCGGGCTGCGGCTTCCGGTTCGACATCGCACTGGAAATGCCGGGCATGGCGCTCGCCCCCGATCACCCTCTGGCGGCCGCGGTCAAGCAGGTGACCGGATCGAACAGCACCGGCAAGGTCGCCTACGGCACCGAAGGCGGCTTCTACCAGAACGCCGGCATCCCGACGATCATTTGCGGGCCTGGCCACATCGCCCAGGCGCACCAGCCCGACGAGTGGATCGCCGAAGCCGAATTGCAGGCCTGCGACGCTTTCATTCGCCGGCTCGCCGGCCGCCTGCTGGTCTGATCCGGCATGGGCATGTTCGCCACCCCTGTTCCGCTGCCCGAGTTCAAGGTCCGTATTTCCCGGCCCGACGTCGCGCCATGGGTCGTCGGCAACACCGGCATCTACGGCGTTACCACCCGTGACTCAGGCCGCCCTGGCCCGCACGCCGCCCTGTTCGCGCTGATGCACGGCAACGAACTCGCCGGCGCCATCGTGCTCGATCAGTTGCTGCATGCCGGCCTTGCCCCAATCCGTGGCAAATTGTCGTTCGGCTTCCTCAACCTTACCGCGTTCGAGCGTTTCGATCCGCTGCGCCCCACCGCCTCGCGCTTCATCGACGAAGACATGAACCGCGTCTGGGATGAAACGATCCTGTCCGGTCCGCGCCACTCCATCGAGCTCGACCGGGCCCGCGAAATCCGCCCGTTCGTCGAAACGATCGACGTCCTGCTTGACATGCACTCGATGCTCTGGCCATCCGAACCGCTGATCCTCAGCGGCGCCCCGGCGAAGGGCCGCGCTTTGGCGAAGGCGATCGGCGCGCCATCCCTGGTGGTGGCCGATCATGGCCACGTCAACGGCCGCCGCCTGATCGATTATCCCCGCTTCTCCGATCCCGCGACGCCCTACGCCGCCTGCCTCGTCGAGGCCGGCCAGCACTGGGAACAGGCCACGGTCGATACCATGCTGGCCAGCGTCGCCGGCCTGCTGCGTCATCTCGACCTCGTCGCCCCCGACGCCCCGCTGCCCCCGGCCCAGCGCCCGATCCGCGCCCGCGTCGCTACCGTCACCACCGCCGTCACCGCAATGACCTCCAGCTTCGCGTTCACCCAGACTTACCAGGGCGGCGACATCATCCCCCGCCGCGACACGCTGATCGCCATGGACGGCGAAACCGAAATCCGCACCCCGCACGACAACTGCCTGCTGGTGATGCCCAGCCTCCGCCCCAGCCGGGGCCACACCGCGGTGCGCCTCGGCCAGTTCGAATAGCGCCCGATCGCGCTGGTCAGTGCTTGCGAACGCCCGTCGAAGCCGCCGTCACCCGATTCCTGTCAATCCAAAACAGTTAAACGCCCGCCAGCCTCAACCCCTCACACCAGCCCAGCCCCCGACAACCCCCCGAACACCCCCAGCGCGCAGGTCACCGCCGCCACCGTCACGACCACCCACAGATACACCCCGCGCAGCCGGTGCGCCCGCGGCAGCGCCTTTACCGCCAGCGCGATCAGGAACCCCAGCACGATCGGCAGCATGAACGCGTTCCCCACCTGCACCGCCACGTTCAGCGACACCAGATCGGGCCACACCGCCACCACCACCGCGCCCGCCACCACGCACAGAGCATACACGCCATAGAACCAGCGCGCCTCCAGCGGATGCATCTCCAGCGACCGCCGGTACCCGGTCACCTCGCCCAACCCCCAGGCAAACGCCAGCGACACCACGATCGCCGCCACCATTCCCGCGCCCAGCACCCCCAGCCCAAACACCAGGTTCCCCACCGTCGTGCCCAGGAACGGCGTCAGCGCCTGCGCCATATCCCCAACCGAGGTCAGTGTCGTCTCCGCACCATTCCGCCCGATCGTCGCCGCACAGGCGATCAGCACCGCCGCCATGATCAACTGCGTCAGCAGCGCGCCGATCGCCGTATCCCACCGAGCCGCCGTCAGATGCGACGGATGCAGCCGCTTATCCGCCACCGCCGACTGCTGGTAGAACACCATCCACGGCATGATCACCGCGCCGATATTCGCCGCCGACAGATACAGATAATCCGGGTTGCGGAACGGAATATCCACCGCCCCGGCCAGCATCGCCGGCACGCTGGGATGCGCCACCCAGGCCACCAGAAAGAACGCCAGCTCGAACAGCCCGACCGCGATCGCGAACCGCTCCACCCGCCGGTACGACCCGGTGAGCACCACCGTCAGCAAAGCCGCCGCCGCGATCGGCAGCGACACCACCCGCGGCAACCCGTACAGCTCCCCCACCCCCGCGACGCCGGAAAACTCGGTCAGCAACGCCCCCACCGTCGCCACCCCCAGGCCCACGGCCGATACCCACGCCCATACCGGCCCGAACGTCTCCCGGATCAGTTCGCCGTGACCGCGGCCGGTGAAAATTGCCAGCCGCACCGTCAGTTCCTGAACCATGTAAAGAATCGGCACCAGGACCAGTTGCAGCAGCAACAGCCGGTAGCCCCACTGCACTCCACTCTGCCCGGCGGTGATGACGCTGCCGACATCGGTATCGGCCAGCATCACCACCAGCCCAGGCCCGAACACGGCCAAGAACCGCCGCAGCCGGGAGGCCACGCGGATGGTCGAGTCAGGGGTCAAAGTGGTTCCGGGCATTTGCGAACAATTCTCAATAACACCGGGTCTGGCTACCGCCGCTGCTGCCTCATGTCAATTCGCGTTGCGTCGCAGCCAGCTTTCGCGGACAAAGCACGTTCGCGAATGGACCCAGTGATGCCCGACCTCACCCTGCACAACAGCCTGACCCGCCGTAAGGAGCGGTTCGTCCCTGCCGATCCGGCCAATATCCGCATGTATGTCTGCGGCCCCACCGTTTACGACCTCGCCCATGTCGGCAACGCCCGCCCGGTCGTCGTCTACGACGTCGTCGCCCGCCTGTTGCGCCATCTCTACCCGCACGTCACCTACGTTCGGAACATCACCGACGTCGAGGACAAGATCAACGCCCGCGCGCTGGAAACCGGCGAAACGATCGAGGCCATCACCGCCCGCACCACCGAAGATTTCCACGCCGACATGGAAGCCCTCGGCGCGCTGCCGCCGGACGAGGAACCCCGCGCCACCGCCCACATCGCCGAAATGATTTTCATCATCGAGCGTCTGATCGGTTCGGGGCACGCCTACGCCGCCGAGGGCCATGTTCTGTTCGCCGTCGCCTCCGATCCCGATTACGGCAAACTCTCCGGCCGCAGCCAGGAAGAACTGCTCGCCGGCGCCCGCATCGAGGTCGCGCCCTACAAGCGCGACCCCGGCGACTTCGTGCTGTGGAAGCCGTCCACCCCTGACCTGCCCGGCTGGGACAGCCCCTGGGGCCGCGGCCGGCCCGGCTGGCACATCGAATGCTCCGCGATGTCGTGGCGATACCTGGGCGAGTCCTTCGACATCCACGGCGGCGGCAGCGACCTGATCTTCCCCCATCATGAGAACGAGCTGGCGCAAAGCCTCTGCGCCTTCCCCGGCAGCCGCTTCGCCCGTTACTGGATGCACAACGGCATGCTGCAACTGAACGGCGAGAAGATGTCCAAGAGCCTGGGCAACTTCTTCACCGTCCGCGAAATCCTGGCGAAGGCGCCCGCCGAGGCCATCCGCCTGCTCATCCTGCGCACCCACTACCGGTCCGAACTGGACTTCTCCGACCAGGGCCTGGCCGAGGCGAAACGCGAACTCGACCGCTTCTACCGTGCCCTCGAACAGGTCCCTGACGCCGCCGCCGGTCCCGTCCCCGCCGCGGTGCTCGACGCGCTGTGCGACGACATCAACACCCCGCTAGCGATCGCTGAAATGCATCGCCTGGCCGATGCCGCCATGACCGGCGACCGCGCTGCCGCCGCCGGCCTGCACGCCGCCGGCGCCATCCTCGGCCTGCTGCAGCAGACCCCCGAAGCCTGGTTCCGCGGCGGCGCCGACGATGGCGACGCCATCGAAGCCGCCATCGCCGAACGCCTCGCCGCCCGCAAGGCGAAAAACTTCGCCCGAGCCGACGAAATCCGAACCGAACTTGCCGCCAAGGGCATCATCCTGGAGGACGGCCCCAAAGGCACCACCTGGCGCCGCACCAACGGATGACCGGACGCGCCCAATGACCGGACGCGCCCCATGACCGGACGCGCCCCATGACCGGACGCGCCCCATGACCGGACGCGATGGCGGCGCCGACCTCCGCCCGATCGGCAACAGCCCGGTGGTCATCCTTGTGCGGCCGCAACTCGCCGACAATGTCGGCGCCTGCGCCCGCGCCATGGCGAACGGCGGCCTGTTTCACCTCCGTCTCGTCGCCCCGCGTGACGGCTGGCCGCAGGAGAAAGCCTGGCGTACCGCCTCCGGCGCCGACCGCATTCTCGACGCCGCCATCGTCCATCCCAGCGTCGCCGACGCCGTCGCCGACCTGCACCACGTTTTTGCGACATGCCCGCGCCCGAGGCACATCGTCAAACCTGTTCTCACCGCCCGCGGCGCCGCCGCCGAACTCCGAGAAATAACCGCCCGTGACCTCCGCGCCGGCCTGCTGTTCGGCCCCGAACGCGCCGGCCTCGACAACGACGACATGGCCGCCGCCGACGCCCTGATCCGCTACCCGCTCAACCCTGCCTTCATGTCGCTCAACCTCGCCCAGGCGGTCATGGTTATGGCCTACGAGTGGTGGACAGCCGCCGACTGCACGCCGCCCCGCACGCTGATGACCAACGAAAGCCAGGTCGCCACCAAGGGCCGGCTGGACAACTTTCTCACGCACTTGATTGACCAGCTCGACGCCTGCGGCTTCCTGCGCAATCTGCCCAAACGCCCCGGCATGGTGCGGAATCTGCAACATTTCTTTCAGCGCGGCGAGGTCACCGAACAGGAACTGCGCACGCTGCACGGCGTCATCACCGAACTCGCTATCGGCCGTCGCCAGCGCGGCCGCCTCGAGGACCCTGACCCGGGATAGGCAACGGCCCGCCTGGCACCTCAGGCCATGCGTCAAACCTGCAGCCGGTACGGCGTGTTCGGCTTGAATCCGACCACCCAGACCGCGCCGTCGATTGCCAGCGTGCAACTGCATTTGCGGAAGAACATCCGAGCCTGCGCGGCGCGCAGGAACGCGGCGGCATCGGCGTCGCTCATGACCCAGGCACAATGCGCCGTGTCCCACGTCGCCCGCGGGCACACCTCGCGCCGGACACTCACCAACTGAGCGTCCCATGGGAACTCGACCGTCGCCATGCGCCGATCCTCGTCTCCTGCCCCGCCGCGACACCCGACGGACGCCCGGCAACGCCCCCGGTAGCGACCCCCCTACCGCGACGCCGCCTTCGGTTCCGCCGCCATAGCCTTCACCAGCACCAGCCCTTGCTGCAACTGGAAGTCCGTCGCCGGCTTGTTGATATCCAGCTTCGGCCAGTTCTCCGGCGGCAACTTCGGTATCGTCTGCGCCACCGGCGGCAGATCGGCCGGCGGCGGCGCCGGCGCCGCCGTGTCCTGGCCGGGCACCGTCAGCACGTGCTGCAAATCGGCCTCATGCTCCGGCGCGAAATGCGGCGGCGGATTGCGAGTCGCCTCCACCACCACGTTCGGCGTGATCCCCACGCCCTGAATCGAACGCCCCGACGGCGTGTAATACCGCGCCGTGGTCAGCCGGATCGCGCCATTGCCCTGCTGCAGCGGGAAAATCGTCTGCACCGACCCCTTGCCGAAGGACTGCGTGCCCAGCACCAGCGCCCGGTGATGGTCCTGCAACGCGCCGGCCACGATCTCCGACGCCGAGGCCGACCCATTATTCGTCAGCACCACAATCGGCAAATTCCCCGAAATGTCGTCGCTCGGTTTTGCCGTCCAGCTCTGGTTGTCCTCCGGATGCCGCCCGCGAGTCGATACGATCGTCCCCGACGGCAGAAAGTCGTTCGACACCGCGATCGCCTGGTCCAGCAGCCCGCCCGGGTCATTGCGCAGATCAATGATCAGCCCGCGCAGATGTCCACCTGCCTGAGCCTGCAGCGTCTTCATCGCCGCGCGGATTCCCGGATCGGTCCGTTCAGTGAACTCGCTGATCCGGATCACGCCGATGCCGTCGATCAGCCGGCTTTTCACCGTCTCCACTTGGATGATCTTGCGCGTCAGCGTCACCGTGATCGGGTCCGCCACGCCGTCCCGCTTGACGATCAGCGCCACCGTCGTGTTCGGCGACCCGCGCATCTCAGCCACCGCGTCATTCAGGCTCAGCCCCTGCACCGTCTTGCCGTCCACCGCGGTGATCAGATCGCCCGGTAGCAACCCGGCCGCCGCCGCCGGAGTCCCGTCGATCGGGCTGATCACCTGCAGCAGCCCGCCATTGTCGGTCACTTCCAGCCCGATCCCGCCGAACTTGCCCGACGTCTCAGTCTCCATGTCGTCCCACTGGCGCTGCGTCATATACGCGCTGTGCGGATCGAGCCCGGTCAGCATCCCGTTCAGCGCGTTGTCCATCAACTTGCGATCGGCCACCGGCTCGACATAGTCGGTGCGCACCCGCTCCAGCACCGTGTTGAACAATGTCAGCAGCTTGTAGGTCTGTTGCTGATCGGTGCCTTGCGCGGCGGCTGGGAACATGCCGCCGTTCGAGGCGACAGCGCAGCCCGCCGCAAAGCTGGTACCAACCAGCAAAGCGACTCCGATCTTCGTCATTTTCATAGAGCCACCATGCATGCCTGGGCGATTGGACCTGGGATTACATCGGGAGGCAGCCTATCCGCCCCATGACCCTGAAATTACATCGTGGCCACGTCGGCGTCGAGAGTCCAGTACTTTGGCCGCTTCCCACCCGAGTAGGCGATCCGGCCATGCCCTGATACGCTGCGCTGACAGGAAACGGAGGAACCGCTCATGGATCTCGGGTTAAGAGGCAAGCAAGCCATCGTCTGCGCCGCCAGCAAAGGTCTCGGCCGCGCCTGCGCCCTGGCGCTGGCACGCGAAGGTGTGGATCTGGTGATCACCGCCCGCACCGCCGCGACGCTGGAGGAAACCGCCGCCGAAATCCGCCAGGCCACCGGCGTCCGCGTCACCGCCGTCGCCGGCGACATCACGTCGGAGGAAGGCCGCGCCGCAGCCCTCGCCGCCTGCCCCGCACCCGACATTCTCATCAACAACAACGGCGGCCCGCCGCGCGGCGATTTCCGCGACTGGGACCGCGACATGTGGATCAAGGCGGTGGACGCCAACATGCTGGCGCCGATCTTCCTGATCAAATCCGTGATCGACGGCATGATCGAGCGCAAGTTCGGCCGCATCGTCAACATCACCTCCGGCTCGGTGAAGTCGCCGATCCCGGAACTCGGCATGAGCAACGGCGCCCGCGCCGGCCTCACCGGCTTCGTCGCCGGCCTCGCCCGCCAGGTCGCCCGGCATAACGTCGTGATCAACAACATCCTGCCCGGCCCGTTCCTCACCGACCGCCTGCGCGGCGGCTTCCAGGAGGCCGCGCGCAACTCCAACCGCCCGGTCGACGAACTGGTGCAGGAGCGGATGGCCGGCAACCCCGCCGGCCGCGCCGGCAATCCGGCCGAGTTCGGCGACGCCTGCGCCTTCCTCTGTTCGGCGAAGATCAGCTTCATCGTCGGCCAGAACCTGCTGCTGGACGGCGGCGCCTTCAACTCCTCCAGCACCTGAAGCGGGCCAGGGCGCGGCAACGACCGCAACGCCGCGCCCGTCTTCATGCTTACGCAGGCCACTCATCTCGCCCCGTCCAGCAGCCCGCTCAATCCGGCACATCGAACGGCGCGCACCACCCGCCGTGAAACCCGCCTGCTCATCCGAACATCCCTCCCTGGGCCTTTCACCCGATGCGCGCCTCCGTCTATGACCAACCCGACAAGCAGGAGAACCAACGGTGAGCGAGGCTATGGAGAAGGCCCACGAAACCATCCACGAACATGCCAGCCACAGCGACCCCTGGGCGCGCGGCGTCGCTATCCTCGTCTCCGTCCTCGCCGCCGTCCTCGCGATCACCGAGATCGGCGGCAAACAGGCGCAGAATGCCTACCTCACCCACCACATCGCGCTGTCCAACGACTGGGCCTTCTACCAGGCCAAGAACCTGCGCGCCGCCATGCGCAACGCCGAGGCCGACCTGCTCGCCAGCCTGCCCAACGCGGCCGACCCGGCCATCCAGGCCCGCATCAGGACCGCCAACGAATACGCCGCCAGAATGCGCGACGACCCCCAGGGCGGCGAAGGCATGAAGCAGCTCGCCGCCGCCGCCCAACAGCAGGAAACCGTCCGCGACGAGGCCGAACATCGCTACCACAG
>Ga0302320_10018742_pt1 | contig 13939 bp, 14 predicted proteins | sample Bog_T0_3_FD_202130 | JGI IMG/M metagenome (GOLD analysis project Ga0302320, IMG submission 202130) | Peat permafrost microbial communities from Stordalen Mire near Abisko, Sweden - Bog_T0_3 | ecosystem: Environmental > Terrestrial > Soil > Wetlands > Peat | place: Sweden: Abisko, Stordalen Mire... | reverse complement strand
TCGCTGTGGAATTCGTGGGGGGTTTCGTAACACCATTTTACCTATAAATACTTTAGAATCTGGAGCGGGAGACCGGGATCGAACCGGCGACATTCAGCTTGGGAAATCGATAATCAATTGAAAATAAACAACATGTGAGTCTAAGCAGTGCAATACAGGTCTACTGAAAAAAGGAAAACTCGCATACGCAGCCTGATAAAACCTGGTATCGGAGTGAAATTGGAGTGAAGCATTGGAGTGCTGAAGTGAATCGGCCAAGTCCTGAAACGTTGACGCGCAAGGAGCGCCTCGGTTTCGCCGAGATTGCAAATCAGCGATACGCCCTGCCCATTTGGACATCCACACCAGTCATGCGCAACCGCCACGCACAGAGGGCTTCGCTCACCCCGTAATAACTTGCGATTTCTGGGGTGGAATGACGGGCAGAGCGCAGTTGGATTAGACCGTCCCGAGGTAGAAGAAGAGAAGCCGCCAGCCAGTCGGCCTCTTGTTCCTGCTCATCCGAATAGTCGCTGAGCAGTAGCAGGCCTGTCTCTGAAACTTCCACACGCGTCGGAACATGGCTCAGCTCGACATGCGCGAGTTCATGCATCAAATCATTGCGCTGGCGCGTGATGGCGTGCGCTGGATTGAGAACGACAGCGAATTTTCCGTCGGACTGCAGCGTCATAGCGGACCAGCTGTCGCCATCGATGATCGTAAGTTGGGAAGCTTCTCGGCTAGGGAGCCCAAGTCCGGCAAAATCAAGAACCCGAACGTTGAGATGCGCGGCATAGACCCAAGGGTCAATTGGTGCATTCGAGTGTATGCCCAATGCTTCTCGGGCGGAGGTAGCACGTCGTTCGGCCTGCGCTTTGAACCCTCGTCGCACCGATCACCGACCAATCAGGTCTTCAGCTGCGAGGACCGCCCTTTGAGCCGCGAGAATGAGTTCGCCCAGAGCCTTGGCAGTCTCGATTCTCACTGTCTTCTTCTTTTTGAAGTGGACGATCGCCCGAGGCCTCGGGGGCGCTTCGTCGGTTACCATTCCCAAGAACTCGCGCGGATCGCGGTCTAGCCATTTGCAGAGACTGGCAAAAGTCTGCAAATCCGGCATATGGCCATTCTCCACTCGTGAGAAGGTTGCTGGGCTTACGCCTGCATCCATCGCTGCCGCACGAACGCCGCGACTGCCCCTCTTCTTTGCTAACAAACGACCGAAATCGTCGATCGTCAGACCCATCCGCCCTCCACAAAAGCGAATACCCCCTTGACTGCAGTCAAGGATCGTGGTTCACTGTCTTACAGGTGAGACATTTCGTATCTGATATGATACGTCTCATCCGTGGTGCCACGAGAATCATACAACAGATTTGGAAAGACGTTAGCGAAAAGACAATACACATCAACGCGGGGAGGCTCAGCTAAGGAAATGGCGATGACTAACTTGGCAGTTCGTGCGGATGCGTTAGACTTCTTGCTCTTTGATGTTTCTGACACCTTGCAGCTTTCTCCGACGCAACATCAGAAGGCGGAGGATCGCTACCATTCGATTGCGAAGGTAATCGGCGCAGCCAACAGCCCCTTCAGGTTTTGGGGCTCGAATATTTACTCGCAAGGCTCGATGCGACTTCGTACAACCGTCAAACCCCTGGAAAACCCGCATGATCTCGATCTAGTGTGCGAGTTCGATGTATCCAGTATTGACGTCAATCCGATGCTCCTCCTCGACGACATGTTCGCTCTCTTTAATGACCATGGTGTCTATGGCGGCATGGTCACAAAGAAGAATCGCTGCGTTCGCATCGAGTACAAGGACGAATTCTGGCTGGATATACTTCCGGCGTGTCGCGATGACCACAACGGTGGCACATGCATTCAAGTTCCAGATCGCGACTTTCGTCACTGGAAGCCGAGCAACCCCATTGCCTACGCAGATTGGTTCAAGAATGCGTCGCGCCGCATCATTGTGAAGTTTAGCGACTCGCGCCGCGAACTGGTTATTGCCGAAGCCACCGTAGAGCCGCTGCCTGCTTTGCAGGCTACTGAAGAAAAGACCATATTGCAGCTGGTTGTGCAACTCCTTAAGCGTTGGCGGGATATTCACTATGCCAACTCGGACTACCCACCGATTTCAATCGTTCTTACGACGCTGGCCGCCGACCTGTACACGGGACAACAATCTATATCGACGGCTCTACTTGAGGTCCTGGATGGGATGGTGGCGCGACTGGATGCAGCGCATGCACAGGGCAAGAGATTGGCGGTACCGAACCCAGTCCATCGAGAGGAGGATTTCAGTGAGCGTTGGGATTCCTGTCCGGAAGGATACCTTGCATTTAACGATGGCATCCGCATGTTTGCCGAGGCTTGGCGTGAAGTCTGTAAGACACAAGGGAATCCAGGCAAACTTGCGAAAGGCCTCTTTGGCCAGGTGATCGATGAAGCCATTCTTAGGGAGACGAGGATGATGCAAGCGGATCGCAGCAACTCGCTCTTAGGCATCGCGCCGACAGGTCGAATTGTTTCCGCAGCAGCGGCAGTAGCTCCCATGATTCGTAACACAAACCATGGCTCGATCTAACGTTCGTCAAAGACCCGTTCAGCTCACACCTGCGCAGCAGATCGGACGAATGCGCACGAAGTTTCCGGGGCTCAGCGTTTCCTTTAAGAGAGGTCGTATCGATTGGACTGGAGATTGGTGGCCGCATCCGTTGAGCAACACGTACCGCATCCAGGTCTCCTACACAGTTGGGCGCCGTCCACGCATTTCCGTTCTAAGTCCACGACTTGGATTGGCGGAGGGTAAAACGCGATTGCCGCATGTGTACCTGGCAGGGCAGATGGACATCTGTGTACATCGACCCGAGGAGTGGACCGTGAGTAGCTTCGTAGCAGATACAATCATGCCTTGGATATCGCAGTGGTTAAGATTCTATGAGGTCTGGCAACAAACCGGAAGCTGGGAAGGCGAGGGGACGCATCCCGAAGCAGAATCCCATCGGAGATGCGAAGGTTAGTGCGACGAAGAGCACCCGCTACTACGATCCCCAGACGCTGAAGCTCCTATGGGGCCGTGCCGCTGGGCGCTGTGCAATGGCGAACTGCAGAGTCGAACTCTTTGTGGCCGAAGATGACTATGATCCGATTTGTGTTATTGGAGAGATGGGGCACATCGCCGCATCGAGCAATACCGGGCCCAGGGCACACATCGAACTCGACATGCGGGCTCGTGACAGTTACGAGAACCTCATCCTTCTCTGCCGAAATTGCCACCGGAAGGTGGACACCCTGAAACTCAGTTATCCGCGTGATCGCCTTCTCGAAATCAAAGCGAGTCATGAGGCATGGGTCCGAACTGCACTCCCCGAGCGAGGATTCACTAATCTCTCTTGGAATGTGTTGCGACTGCAGGGCGACTTTCCCTTCGATCCAACTACAATCGCGGAGGCATTGTCGCCCGATCAAGAAGCAAGCTTGGTGCAGATCAAAGTGTCAGCTGCAAGCGAATCCTGGCCTTCGATACAGGAAAGCCTCAAGACACAAATTCATACCTTGATTGCAACGAGCGACGAAGTCGCCTCACGCGTTGCGGTTTTTGCGCTCGCGCCGGTTTCCGCTTGCGTATACACCGGCTACCTGTTGACCAATCGACTCAACGTCCGAAGCTTTCAGTATCACCGAGATCAAGCAACATGGAGCTGGCCAAAGAACTCTGAAGAACTGACGATGCCTTCTGTTGTGGAATCTGTTGGCTCTGCTTCGACGTCAGCAGAAATCTTCTTTTTATTTGAACTGTCCGCTCCCATTGATGTCCAAGAGACAGTCAAGGCGATCGGGGGAGACCGGGTTATTTATCGATGCTTCGTTCCGAATGTCTCGACCGGCTGGTTGAAAAGCAAAGCCCAATTGGATGAATTGGCGAGAAAGGTAAGGGAAATGTTCGAAACTGCCTCAATTCGCTACCCAAATTCTTCGCGCTGGCACATCGTCTATGCGGGCCCTGCCCCGGGGGCAGTCATAGTCGGCCAGCAGCTCAATCCGACCATGATCCCAAAGGTACAGCTTTATGAATTTCAGCGGCCGCGACACATACCTAGCATCGTAATTACTACTCAGGATTCCTCACTCACCCGTTGGACTGTGAAGCATGACTAGAGATTCCATCTAGCTTTACGGCAGCCACGGGTATTTGCACGCGATCGCTGCGATCAAACCTTTGAGGGACATTCGTGCGAAGGATGCAAACGCGCGACCCACGCCGCGACAGGTCATGAGATCGAAGAAGTTGAACTCCCCAAGGAATTAGCCGGTCGTCTGGATACCGTTCCGCCTGGTCGAGTGGAGTGGCGCCTATGAGCACATGGCGGTCAGGGAGGAAGAAGATTCCGATGCAAATTTTATTGACGGTGGCTGGCCCCCCGATCTCCCGCATTACTTCTCCTTCCGCCGCCTTCCTCCTGCGAGAAGTTCCGATCTCCCAACCACCGTTCGCGGATTCTCCAGCTTCGGCGGGTCGGAGATGCCCTCGAAGGCATGGTTCGACTTCCATGGGCTCAGGCTGTACATCCGGGAATCTCGGAGCGAGTTTACACCCTCACTCCACACCGCCAGCATCCGCTTGCCCGTGTCCCTGAAGCCTACCAAGCCGTCCATCATTTCGCGGACTGCCGGGGCAGTGTCGGCTACGGCATCGCTGATGCGCTCGACCATTTCGCGCTGCTCCTTTTCCGAGATGCCGAGGTTAGCGGTGATGAACCGGGAAAGGGTTTTGCCTGGGAGCCACGTCTTCTTGCCCAGCAGGCCGATGCCCGGTGGGTTGTGCTGGTACCCGGCATAGACCGAGGTCGTGAAGAAATCGTAGGCGGGAGCAAGGCTGGCATCGTCCCGCGATGTGTAGAGCAGCGCGATGTTCTTCGCGTGGCAATCGGCGTTCCGCAGAGCATAGGTCAGCAGCAACAGCGCAGTCAGCTTCTGGAAAATCTCGTAGTGGTCTCGCCCCGGAACATGCGCCCTTACCGCCTTCGCAATTCTCTCCCACGTGGTTTCGTACTTCTGAGCAGGGCGCAAGCCCAGCAGCGAACAGAAATCCTCTAGAGCACGGAAGGGTTCGCCGTTCTCGTCCACATCAAAACGATGCACCACGAGGACGTTGCCATCTTCGGAGAGTTCCGTCTTGGCTGTGGGAAGCATCTTCGCCACAACCTGCATACACAGGTGCTCGTTGGCTGTTGCGAACGGGAGCCGCGAGGACGAACCCTTCACGATGTGCCGGTGGGTCAGCAGGGTCGCCTTGGGATGCTTTCCCAGGCCAGTATTCTGCTGCTTCTCTACATCGAGGAACTTCGGCAGGACGCCCGAAACGCCGCTCCTTGCGTGCTCACGCACAAGCTGCGAGAACGCCTCCTCGGAGTTGTCGCCCTTTAGGAGTTCGGCGACCTCAACCGGCTTGGCCGGTTCATTCAGCACCGCGCCCGGGGGAGCGACCTTCAGCCGTCCAACCATGTTGCGCCCGATGACCGACAGCAGGGCGACCGGGCTAGCACCGATGTGCGGACCGAATTCCTCCTGCAAGACCTGCAGCAGGTAGCCCTCCGGCAGGTTCATGCGAAAAATGGGATGAAGTTCGTCGTCCCACGGGTAGGACTCCGTGCGAACGGGCATCGTCAGCGAGACAAGGTTTTCCGGCGCGGCATCGGGGGTGTAAGCCTACGTGTTCTGGCTCAACTCACATCCCTTTGATTGCGGAATGACTGTATCATCAGGACTCCGAGGCGAACCGAACCCGGACAGCCAGGCCAATGGTGCTCTGATGCGAATTAGCCCTTTGGGCATATTCTGCTGGAACCGCGACCTTGAGAGCACATCGCAATTCGCAAAGCAGGATGCGGCTTTGACGCATCCCCATCCAGTTTGCATTCAAGCGAACGCTTTGTTCGCGATGGCAATCGCGCAGTTGATTTCCAGCCGGAAGAGCACACAGGAGACGTATGAGGACATCAAGGTTTGGGCTTCAGAACTGAAGGTCGAGAAGACCCTAATGAAGGCGATACTAGATGCGCCAGGTTCGCTTCCTGCCGACTACGTATCCATGCAAGGTTGGGTCATCATCGCGTTCCAAAACGCACTGTGGCAATTGCTCAACGCTCCATCGCTAGAGGAAGGCGTGGTTGACACGGTAATGCGTGGCGGGGACACCGACACCAATGCCGCCATCGCCGGAGCCCTGCTGGGAGCCGTATATGGCCGTCAAGCGGTGCCGAAGCAGTGGATTGACAAACTTCTCAGTTGCCGCCCGAAGGCCGGGGAGCCCCGCGTTCGTCGCCCTCGTCCGGAGTGCTTCTGGCCTGTCGATACTCCTGAACTCGCGAGAAGCTTGGTCACGGTCGGCATTCTTTAAGTAATTGAAGCTGGACTGGAGATCGACAAGGACGCGCCGCGTTGCTTCAACGCGCCGACCGGAACGGCTCAGTCGGAAACTGCTTCAATTCGCCGAAACAAATGGTAGTACATTGTCGCCCCATCTTTGCCTCGCAATAGGGTGCAGCATTCCTATGCCAATTTCAGGGGATGGCTTTCGCTGTACGCTTCAAGCTCGGAGAAAGAGACGCTCTCCTCAGCGGACGACTTCCTATCGACCGGAATCAAATCCGCTTCCTTCTGTTCGTGGTCAACCCACATTACGAGGAAGACCCCACTTCGACCAGCGAGTTGAACTCGTTCACGCACCTGGGGAGTATACATGGTTCACCTTCGGCAATACCTTACGTGAAATATTCGTGCCGTATTGTGCTGGGTTGTCGGGGTTAGACCCGTGGCAGTTCTGCACCTGGACAATTAGACACCACTGATTTTTCATCAAAACCAGATGCCAGAAGGGCGTCTCTGCAGTACGCATCTTCTGCGCTGAGTTCTTTAATCCATCGACTTGGCTTTCAACCACAATGATTTCTCCCTGCCGATACTAATCATTTTGGCGCTTCGTCATCGTTGCCTTTCTCTTCGCTGTCCTCAGTCAATTCACGCTGAGGCCTCAATCCCAGCAGTTCTTCCGCAACATACCCTGCTGTTGTTCCGTCCGAGAACGTTGCGATGAATCCGTCGCCGTCGTCTTTTTCAACTGTCAGTAATTCAATCTGCTCTGTCATGAGAAACACCTTACCGCAACCTTGAAACTATGCGCTGTGCGGACTTGCTCATCGTTGCGCGGGAACAGCAAATTCCGCCGTGTTCACGGTTGACAATTCCGAGAAACTCACGATGGTTTGTTTCAACTGGGAATCAACTTCGTCGGCTATGGTCATTACATCAATCAGGAGAAGACTGAAATCAACGACATTGAGATTGGACTGTAGAGTGTGAAATATGCTGACCTGCAACATTCGCGACTCTTCGATAATCATCGGAATTGAATAACCCTGTTGCTGGCGAATTTTCCCGTGTTCAACAGCACCTTCCGAAACTTGTTTCGTACCAAGGCTTCGAGGAACACGCAAACGATGAACAAGTTCGCGGATCAGCAACGGAAGGTGCCCAGTTCGCTGGTCATGGCTGAGAACCAACCAGTTTAGTTCGTCATCGTCTTCAACTCGCGAGAGCCATTCGGCAATTGTGGTCTGGGACTCACGCTCCAATATGGAGGCCACCCTTTCCGTGTTTGACGCACGACGAGACCCGCGCTTCTCCAATTTCTCGTGAATCAGTGCCAGCAATTCCGGGATAGGCATTGGCTTCACCATAATTTCGTCGGCTTGCAAAAGGATGGCATCCATCGCCTCCTTCAACGCCGGAAATCCAGTAAACAGTAACGTGATGGCATCCGGGTGCCTATGGCGCATGGCACTGACGATGGTGAAGCCATCACCTGCTCCGGGTAGGTGTAAATCGGAAAGAAGAACGTCAAAAGTCTCTGTGTCGATGAGATGAATAGCCTCGGGGACGTTTGCGGCTGTCCTCACGTCAAACCTGCTGAATGTCAGCACGGCCTCTAACGATTCGCGCACGGACTTGTCATCGTCCACAAGTAGAATCTTTGGCTTGGTGGCTTTCTCTCGAATTGGTTCCATGGCATTCATCCCCTGAAGCGGACGAACGTATCCACAGAGCTGCATTCAGTCCAGGCGCACCCGCTTGTCGATTTAACTTCGGCTGCGTCGATATAGGCGATACCGAGTTCCGCCATGAGTTGCTTGAACCGGGCATGCACGAGCGCCTTACCGGTTCCTTGTTCCTTCGCCTCAAACTTCGCCCCCTCCAATGGCCCACCCAGCTTTTCCGCGAGCGGCATCCATGCTGACTTCGCCGTCGCAGTCACAGTTGGCAGCGCAGTCCAGTCATATTTGAAGGCGATCTCAACCGAAGTTCCAGACTTCAGCAATTTCTCTTCAAGGCTTCGTGCAATATCCATGCGCATGCCGTCGGCAAACAGGTAGATCGTGCCCTCTTCTGCAGGCAAAGAGCGACAAGTCTTCGGGCCATTTGTGGGATAAGTCCCTGCCAATGCCTGTGTGAGGGACGCCAACTTCTCCAACCACGGAATATAGACGGCCCTAACCGCAGCAACCACAGCTTTACAGGGGGCATTGTGTCTCGCCAAATTCAGAGCAGACAGCACACTACGGTCAGCCTTCCATCCTGTAGAGCTGTAGTAGGCTGCAAGCGCATCCCAAGAAGTTGGGTTCCCAGTTGATTCGACCGTCTCGGCAAGTACCTTGAGATGGCTGATCGCAGTGGCCAGCGGAGATTCTCCCAGCGTTGCCCATACCCATTTTGCGCGGGGGCTGTGCTCAGTAGCCAAGGCTTTGATTTTCAACAGTGCCTCAATCTGTGGGACCGCTGCAAGCGCGAGTAGATCGTTCTCCAGGCGCTCTTCCTCGTTGCGGTTGCTTTGCGGCCTGTACTCGCTCGGCGGTTCAAAAAGATTCGACGGAGATATCGATTCAAGGAGGCTCTTTACCCCCGGATAGAGGCGAGGTGCATCCTTATATCGCCGCCATACCGTAGGCCACTGTCCTTTACTGCTCGTCAAATTTTCGGCGGCAGTGATTGTTCCATCCTTGTCCGGGTGGAATCCGTAAGTTTTCTTGCAAACAGCACAAAAGCTAACCCAGGCGGGCCCTGCATTCTCCTGTTCCTGTTTCACGCGGGTTGGGTCGCTCATCCAGCGGAGCAGGAGCCGGGCCGGATCAGGCGTGACCAATTCCCGGAAATCGTCTGCCTCCAGTTTCCCGACCTTCAGCGTTGCAACTTCGACCTTGAGTAGTGCTCGTAGACACTCTTGGATAGCCTTCTTGGTCTCTTGATCTGCTGCAACATCTAGCCCCAGGCCGCCATGGGTACTCGACAGGAACGCAAACGGTGTCCAGTCTTTCCCATTTTTCTGGGTCCAGAATTGCCCTTGAAACTGCAGCGCAAAAAGGTGCGTTAGGGGCTTCGGGCATTGCTCTGCGCTACGGAACGCGGAGCGCCCAACGCCAGGGAGGTAGATCACTGGGACGTCTCCGCCCTGGTGTGTCTCCAACTGGTAGCGTATCCATGCGGCTGGCCCCGCCGCTTTGCTGGGATCGTAATCTCCGAGCGTCCACAGCGGCGGGTAGCTGGCACGCAAATCATCCACGGCCTGCGTCCACAAGCGTTCCTCGTCCGGCCATAGAACAACCGTCGGCGCAGCCAATTCGTGGCTGTTGAAATTGGCTGCGTCTCTGAAGGACTCTTGGATTGCCGTAAGGACGTTCACGCCTTTGCGCCTCTCTTCTTCGCCAGCGTCAGATGGACGCTATTCCAGCGCGTGCCCACAAACTCTTCGCTACCAACCGGGTCTGTACCTGGCTCACTCTCACACCAGAACCATGGGTACTCTTCTCTGGACCGGATTGGATCAGTGCCCCGGTCATTGTCCTTGAGTCCCAGTGGAACAACGCGGAAGAGTCCTGCTCCACGCTTGCCGACATCACCAGCGAGAAGGAACGGACGAATATTCTGCCGAATACCGTCATTGAGATCGGGATTCCATCCCTGAGACTGGTCTTTGATCGACTTCCATCGAACGAAGATATCCAGTGGCGCTTCCCCTTCCAGGATGGCTGCAAGTTTCCTCTGAAGTGCTTGTGCGGCGCCGACGCGAGCGGCAGCACCTGGCTTTTCGGCTTTGGAGTCTTCCGCCTGCTGCTGAATCCAATTGCCAAGATAGCTGTACGTCAGCTTTTGCAAGCTAGCATGATCTAGCTTGTGATAGTTAACCAGAGCGTGAAAGCCGTCCGAGCGTCCGTCCCAAAGATGCCAGATAAATGGTCGGTCGTGAAAAAGCTTGGCGTGCTGTTCAAAGAACTCGTCACGAAGCCAATCTTCCAGTGTCTTCGAATTGCTACCCTTGAGCCCTGCGGAAGCTATCAGAGAGCGCTCGTCGAATACGCCGAGCGCGGCGGTAAGGAGTTGGCGAAGACGGTTGGCCGCAGGTTGCTCCCGATTAACGGGTGGGAGGCACACGACGCCATCGTGATCCGAAAAAGCTTCTAAGCCGTCGGAGCCCAGAGCAGGGCAATCAGGAAAGTTGCTTCCTGTCTGGCGCGGCCATCTGTAGCCAAGTAGGCGGGAGACAGCGACGTGAAGTGGCTGCTCGGAATCTTTCGGATGACCGTCGAAGAGCCATTGAGATGGATTCTCGCTGTGAGGCTGCGGGAGCCCATGAGGGAATTTCTCCTCGGCGACTCGCTTCCAATGGGGAAGATCAAAGGGAACTTTTGCTAAGGTGGCGGGAGTTACCCCAACTTTATTATCTAAACGTCTAACCTCTTCAAGGAACGTCTTAGACGTCACAAAACTCCACACTGCCGCGAGTAAATCTGCTTCCGCAGGCACAATTACCGCGCCATTTTGATCAAAAACGTCACCGCTATAGAATGTGGCGGGTAGGTTGCCCATCCGATGGACGAGGAGGCCCTTCTTTCCCCAGACCCCATTTCCCCGTTGATCAGAGTCGTGCAATCGCTCCCTTCGTATTGTGGCATCTTCTCGCAAGTGTCCGTGCTTCTCATCAAAGTAGAGCAGCGTGTCTCTGCCCCCAAACGGAATGGTCTTGTCTACAGTGCTCTGAACGAATACCCATTCGATCGGGCGTTCCCGGAATTCCCAAAACTGCTTCATGAACCGTGGAGAATCTCCGTTAAGCGCACCTGTAAGACAGGTCACGAATTCTTGAAGCAGAGGAAGGGATGACGCCTTAGTTAGCGCGATTCTCTCATCGGGATTCTTTAGTTGTTCGCTCTGATCAAGTCGGATAATTGGATCAAGTGAGGCACTGGACGCCTTCTCGGTTGGCGTCGAATATTCACCAACATCTAAAGCCATAAGAGGATGGTTTGTTGCTGGTGGTCGTTTTGTGAGAGAAAGCAAAACGATACTGAAGTCATACATTGGTGTTTGAAAACTTCGCGGGCCAAGCCGCGCAACAAAATCCCATTGTGAGTCGATCAGCATCTCTCGCCGGAGGTCTCTGTAGGTTCCGAGAAAAAGCCAGTTTTGCGGTGTAACAAGTGTGGTCGTCCCACCTTCTTGACAGAACTCCAGGCCTCTCTCTACGAAGCATGTTGCAAGATCGGCCTTCGCCTTAGGGTGCACCCGTTCACAGTATTCCTTGAGAACCCGATCCTGTTTCTTCATGCCGACGAAGGGAACATTAGTTGCTACCAGGCAGAAATGATCTGCTAGCATTTCGGCTGCCTTTGCAAGGCCCTGAGCGATCACACCCAATTCAAAAGAGTCATTGTCAGGTTTGGTTTCTTGAGATGCATTTGGTAGGAGTGCGGCGTTCAGCAGCGGTGCAAGCTCGTTAAACTCAGCCTCGATAAGACTGCCGCCTCGGGCACCCGGATTTATAAGGCTACCAAGCATTGGAGCGTCGCTGAAGAGGTTGTACAGCCGCACCATGCCCCGGCGGAGCCGATCATCATCGAAGGCGAGCCCTGTCCACTCCGCTTCGGTCGCACTCGGTGCAATCCCGGAGCAGGCGAGATGGAGCGGGGGTAATCCTTGGTACCCGGCAAGCTTCCAAGCTGTCAGCGCGACATTGAAAGCGGCAATCTGTGTGCAGCGTTCGTCCAGCTCAAGGCCGTGGATATTATCTTTCAGCGCCGCTATGACTGCCGGTCTGGCTTCTAGCTGTTCCTCTTCCATTCGCAGGCGAACCAGGAGTGGCAGCGCAAAGACCAAGAAGTGACCGCTCCCCATGCATGGGTCAAGTAATCGAATCAGCCTAGCAGACTTCGGCCAGCCATCGAACGTTCCCGCCGCTGGGAGCCAAGTTTTAGTTGCCTCATTTTGCACCAGCCGCAAATAGGTCCATGTTATCGCCGGAAGGCCATCGCGAGCTGAAAGTGCCACCCGTGTCCGCGCATCCTCCTCACTATCCGCCTGAATCGGACCAAGTTTTCCTGCCCACCAAGCGCCCACGGTGTTGTGGAGTAGGAACTCAACCATGTAGTCCTCGGTGAAGAGCTGAGTGACAGGCGACAGTTCGTCAGCTCCGATCTTTCCGCCGGAATCATTGACCTCCTTTTTCCGCTGTGCCTGCCAGAACTGATAAGTCCAGCCCAAAGCATCGTCAGCAAGGAAGCACTCCGATGGCAGTTTCCCGAGGAGCTTGCGTAACTCGACCTGATCGTTCATGGCAACCGGGAGTTCCAACACGGGGTCATCGCGCCTGAATACACCGGGCAGCGTAAGGCCCGCGAACCGACACGCCAGATCGAAGCCGTCTCGCGCCCCAAGTTCCGGTGCAAGTTCCTCACACTCCTGCAGCGTTATGGGAACCGAACCATTGGCTTCGTCGGTGATGAGCAGATGGTTTTCGGTGAGGAAGCGCGTAAACAGTAGGCGATGCCAATGCTCGTAAGCCGCCAATTCCGTGAGAAGATGGATGCCCTGAATGCTCGTGCGCTCATCCCGCTTGTCGCCCAAGGCCCTCCCACGGGCTCGTAGACGGTTTCGCAGATCACGCAGTTCAGGCTTGTCGGCCATATGAGCCCGATAGTCCTTCTCGTGTACGGCCAGGTTCTCCAATGCGGCCTTGCACGCATTCTCCGCCAGCACACGAGCTTCAGCCGTTGTATTTTCGAGCAGTTTGCGGTGGGCCTTAGAAAGAGAAATGGGCATGATATTTCAGTTCCTCAAAGGATTACCGGACCGTCTTTCAAGGCGGTTTCGATAGCGGTCTTAGATTTACTCAACCAGGCATTAAGTTCATCCAGGTCGTGAATGGTGGCGGCGGCGAGAGTGACACGTTTCGCCTTGGGTTCCGCAGCGACGACAGCCGCAGCATGTGCCTTTTCGAACTGGGCGGGCAGGGCGTCGGTTTGCGCATGCCAGGTAGCGAGCGAACATGATTGGAGCGCCGAGAGAAGCTGATCGTCCGAAGCCGTGGAAGGCACCGTTCGCTCGATCGCCCCAACGGAAGAGAGCATACCCTTACGCTTTTCCTCTGGAAGGCTTTTCCATACAGACTGCTCTGCAACCTTCGTTGTCTCTGCGGCAAACGCCTCCGCATGGGCCTTATGCGCCTGGGCAAGTTTCGCTCGAAGCGCATTGGACGCAGCTTTAAGAACGTTTGAGACAGGGTCCGGATCGTCAAGCAGCGAGCGATTGGCGCGGATGGACGCAAGAGTGGCCAACCAATCGGCATGTTCGGGGAGACTGGCAGCCTGAGCCACGAGCTTCTCCGTCAGGCCAAACGCCGGAAGCCGCTTTATGATTTCCTTGCTCGTCACCTGCCAAGCTTTGATCTTCGCCAACAAGGCATCGCGCTGATTGAATAGCTCCATCAATAGGTCATTGCCTGTGTGCGACTCAAGAGCAATGATGTCCACCGCCGGAGGAGCATGGGGCGCTGGGGCTTCCCCACCTGCTTGTGCCGCAACCCGCCTCCGTCAATTGGGGCTTACCGTTGGGCCGGACGGATATAACCGCT
>Ga0302320_10018741_pt1 | contig 13939 bp, 16 predicted proteins | sample Bog_T0_3_FD_202130 | JGI IMG/M metagenome (GOLD analysis project Ga0302320, IMG submission 202130) | Peat permafrost microbial communities from Stordalen Mire near Abisko, Sweden - Bog_T0_3 | ecosystem: Environmental > Terrestrial > Soil > Wetlands > Peat | place: Sweden: Abisko, Stordalen Mire... | reverse complement strand
ATACCTTGTATAAGGATTGATCCAGCATGCCCGGAATCCGGTCGAACCTAACCGCCATCAACCCGACTACTGGCCAACATCAGTAAGGCCAGTCTCCAACAGATCCCGGCCCGGAGGCAAATCATGAACCAAATAACAATTCAGCCAACATCATCACCCCTGCTTCCGCCAACCGATCCAGCCGCGATTCCACCAGATCTCTGGCCGAAATACGCCACTATAAACGCTCACACCGGGCGGGGTCGCGACTGGGTTGCCGTCGCTGATCTAAGTGAGATGTACGGTGTGCCGCTAGACCCGCCTGAGTATTGGCAAATTTACCGCCTGAAACCACGAGGTCATGAGACGATTCACCTTTATGCCGACACTTTTTACCGCGTCCGGCTAGCGGGCCAACACTTCGGGCTGTACATCGATTCGAGCGGCGGGATCAACTATCTCACGAAGAAGGCTTTTGACCGGGAACTGGATCGGCGCTATCGAGATGGCGCGAAGGATGTGAACTTGGAATGCGGCGGCGACTGGGCCGGTGATCCGTTTTCAAATTGCATCCCGGAAGCGAATCTGGGGGAGTCGCGGTTTTGGCTGGACCCGCAGTGATGAGACGACGGGGTTGTCCTTGATCGACTCGTTTACTTGCGTTTGATATCCAGAGTAAGAATTGCCGCGCGCCGCCTGTTGACCTCACACGCTGATGGCGGGTGAATCGCGCAATCGCTCCAGCGGCGCATCGGCACCGTGGACACCCGACGATACGACGAGTGGCGTTTGATGCCGCCACCGACGCTGGGGTGAACAACAAAGGTCGCCGTAGCGGTGCCAAAGGGGTGGTATAAATCGTAACGGGGATCAGGTGATCGATGGCGGCCTTCGGCGTGGGTTAACGATCTGGTGGGCGAGTCCTATTTCTCCTCGACCCCCGCTGGTCAAACCTAGGCAAAACCTAGGCAGCTAGAAAAAGCCCATCAAAACAGGTCAAAACTCATGGAAATTCAAAAAGCAGTTGTGATCAAATCAACCACATAGAGCCAAAGGGAACCTAACGCAATGGTATTCCTAGTTCGATTCCCCTTAGCGCTACCATTTAGAAAGTCGGCATTTTCTTAAATGAAGGCTGGTTGTGGCCACGAACCCCAAGCTTTTCGGACAAAATTCGGAGACGGGCATACTCGCGCGCCTAATCCAAACGAGGCGAGACGATTTATCCCGTGACGCGGCCGAATATCTTCTTTCCTTGCAGTTCGATGAGCGCGATCTCTTGCGAATGAACGAATTGAGCGACAGGGCGCGAAGCGGTTCACTATCCACAGCCGAGACAGCCGAACTGGATAGCTACATCCACGTGAGCAATCTGCTAGCAGTCATACGTTCCAAAGCCAGCTTGTCTCTACAGGCCACGAAAGAATAGTGGCGGTGGACGCCGAAACGGCGCGGCAAGTCCGTGTACGAGCAGAGGAACGCTGTGAATACTGTCAGCTTTTTTCGTCTATGCATCCGGCGCCATTTCAAATTGACCACATCATCGCCGAAACAGCATGGCGGCGGCGACGAACTCGACAACCTTGCCCTGGCATGTATTCACTGTAACCGCTATAAGGGCCCGAACATTGCGAGCCTCGACTGGGATACAGCAACTCTGACTAGACTGTTTCATCCGCGGACCGACCATTGGCACACGCATTTCGCATGGAAGGGTGCGGAAATCCGGCCTCTGACCAGTATCGGACGCGTGACCGTGCGCGTCCTCTTTATGAACGACCCGGAGTTGGTATGGATGCGATCGAATCTAGCAATCAACAATGCGGGCGCTTGAGGCGCGAAAAGACACCAGCTTCTCTCTCAAGCACCAACACCGCCGCCTTTGATTTAGCCAAGATGCTTTTCGTAGTCGGCGGCCGAAAGAAGCGTCCCGATTTCATCGGGTTTAGCAAGCTTCACTTTTATCAGCCACGCGGTCCCGTGCGGATCGCTATTGAGCTTCTCCGGCGCCCCACCCAGCGCCTCGTTAATTTCAACAACTTCGCCTGAAACGGGCGCATAGATATCGGAGACGGCCTTTACCGATTCCACTGAACCAAAGGTAGAGCCTTTGGTGATGGCCGCACCCACTTTGGGCAGATCGACAAAGACAATGTCGCCGAGTTCGCTTTGCGCGTGCTCAGTGATGCCAATCGTTCCATTGTCGCCTTCGATGAGCACCCATTCGTGCTCTTTTGTGTATTTGAAATTGTTTGGATAGCTCATGCCTTGGCTCTTTTATAGAAGGGTGTTGGGGTGGTAATAGCCTCGACGGGTGAATTGCGGATGATCACATGAATGGGCTGGCCGGGTTGCGCTTTGGCAGTGGGCAGATAGCACAAACCAATATTCTTATTGAGCGTGGGCGATGGACCTCCGCTGGTGACCCAACCCGCCGTTTTACCGTCAACCCAAACTTCGTAACCGTCCCGGCCGATGCCGCGGTCTTTCATTTCAAAGCCGGCCAGCATCCGCGAGAGGCCGCCGTTCTGCGCTTTTTCGAGAGCCGCGCGGCCCACGAAATCGCCTTTGTCCATTTTGACGATCCAGCCGAGATTCGCTTCGAGCGGATTGATGGAGGCGGTCAGCTCGTGACCATAGAGCGCCATGCCAGCTTCCAGGCGCAAGGTGTTGCGCGCGCCGAGGCCGCACTGCTTGATGCCGAATTCCTCGCCGGCCTTGAGCAACTCCTTCCAAAGACGCGGCGCTTCGCCTGGGGCGATGTAGATCTCAAAACCGTCTTCGCCCGTATAGCCGGTGCGTGCAATGCGGGCGGGCGTATTGGAAACGGCGCCGTCGGTAAACCAGTAATATTTGATTTCGGAGAGGTTGGTGGCGGTGAGCTTCTGCAAGGTGGCTAAACCCTTGGGGCCTTGCACGGCGATCTGCGCATAGCGGCTGCTAGCGAGCTCCACTTCCGCGTCGAATTTCTTACCCGACACGGCAGCCTTGATGTGATCGAAATCTTTTTCCTGATTCGAGGCGTTGACGCACAGAAACATGTCGCCATTGGGAAGGCGGTGGACGAGAATATCGTCGACAGTGCCGCCGTGCTCGTAGAGCAAGGCAGAGTATTGCGCTTGCCACGGCTTGAGCTTGGCCGCGTTATTGGTGGCGATGTAGTTGACCAGTTCGAGCGCTTGCGGCCCGCGCACTTCGATCTCACCCATGTGGCTGACATCGAACAGCCCGACAGCGTTACGCACGGCGCTGTGCTCTTCGATGATGCTCGAATACTGCACGGGCATATTCCAGCCGCCGAAGTCGACCATTTTGGCTTTGGAGGCGAGGTGGGTTTCGAACAGCGGGGTGCGCTTCAGGTCGGCAGTGTCGGACATGGGCTCGTGAGTAAGTTTAAGGGTAACATTGGCTTTATCGCGAGCGGTTTTTCGCAAGGATCGCAGGTCCAGTCTGTATTATCCTTTGGATGTGAAGGTGCGCGATGTCATCAGTCGGATCGAGGCTGATGGTTGGGTTCAGGTGTCGCAAGAAGGTAGTCATCGTCAGTTTAAGCATCCGGTGAAGAAAGGGCGCGTGACGGTAGCCGGCCATAAAGGGGGAGATGTTCCCACTGGGACCCTCAAGAACATCATTAAACAAGCGCAATTGGAGAGTTGACAATGCAATACGCGGTGATCTTCGAGAAAGAATCCAACAGCGACTGGGGCGCCTACGTACCCGATCTTCCAGGGTGTGTCGCAGTCGCGAAAACGCGCGACGAAGTGGACCGGCTTATCCGCGAGGCCATTGTGATCCACATTCGTGGGATGCGGGAAGACGGCGAGCTTGTGCCAGAGCCTACGTCCTTCGCCGGCACGGTAGTGGTGGAGGCGGCTTGATTTCTTACGGCGTGGCCGCGCGCGTCCGTTCCCTTTGCGCTTCTGCCTGTTGAGCGCCCAAATAGGCAGCCACGCGCCGTACGATTCTGGCGCTCGCATTGCCATCTCCGTACGGGTTGTGCCGCCGTGCCATGCGAGCGTATTCCACCGAGTCGTCGAGTAAGCGCGCCGCCTCAGAGACGATGGCGGCTTGGTGAGTGCCAACCAACTTTGCGGTGCCCGCTCTGATTGCCTCGTGACGCTCGGTTTTGTTACGCACGACCAAAACGGGTTTGCCCAGCGATGGGCCTTCTTCTTGGATACCCCCGGAATCGGTAATGAGCAAATAGGCACGCCGCATGAGATCGACAAAAGGCACATAATCGAGCGGCTCGGTCAACAGGATGTTGGGGTTCTCGTGCAAGATCTGGCGTGCGACGTTTTGGACGCTTGGGTTCGGATGCAGCGGCCACACGATTTGGGTATCGGCTCGCGAAGACAGTTCTAGCAGGGCGTGGCAGATGTTTTCGAACTCATTGCCAAAGCTCTCACGCCGATGCGCCGTTACCACGATAAGCTTACGTTCGGGATGGAAGCGAAATTGTGACTCATTCGTCATGCGGCCGGATTCGAGCGCGGACCGAATGGCGAGCACCGCATCAATGCCGGTGTTTCCGGTCACCTCGATTTGCTCGTGCGCCACGCCGTCATGGCGCAGATTTTCAGCGGCGCCTTCCGTGGCAGCGAAGTGCAGAGTGGCGAGTCGTCCCAGCAATACGCGGTTCATTTCTTCGGGAAATGGCTCATCCCGGTCGAATGTTCGGAGACCGGCTTCGACGTGCGCCACAGGAACCCGGGCATAAAAGGCGCAGAGCGCGGCGCACAGTGACGTTGTCGTATCGCCTTGCACCACAGCCAAAGAAGGATGAGCTTCCGAGAAAACTTTTTCGAGCCGGGCGATCAGACGGGCCGTGAGGGCGGGGAGCGTCTGGTTAGGCTGCATCAGATCGAGATCGAAATCCGGCTTGACATCAAAAGCAGCCAGCACTTGGTCGAGGATTTGCCGGTGTTGCGCCGTCACGCAGACAAGGGTCTCCCAATCACTCTGTTGGCGGAGCGCTTGGATCAGGGGGCAAAGCTTAATTGCTTCGGGCCGCGTTCCGAAAATCACCAGAACGCGGGATTTGGAGTGGTGTTGCTGAAGAATATTGCCTAACTACTTATGACGGTAGGTGATGCGGCCCTTAGTGAGGTCATAGGGAGACATTTCCACTGTGACGCGATCACCGGCGAGAACTCTAATTCGATTGCGGCGGAGCTTGCCCGCGAGGTGAGCCAATACCGTTCGATCCTGATCCAACTGTACGCTGAACAACCCGGCGGGGAATTTTTCAACCACGGTCCCGGTCACTTCAATGCTATCTTCTTTACTCATTTGCCCCCAACATTTGGATTGCGGACTGTCAAAAACGCGCCAGGGCGCGCGAAAATCCACTATCGGCAAGTATACCGCAAAAAGCGTGGGCGTCGGGCTTCTGCCGGACTAGCAAGACCATCGGCAACGCACTACGCCCATAATCGCTAACCTTGCTTCCAGGTGGCCAACCACCCGAAACGGAACCTCAGCAAATATAGTGGAGCGGGACCGGCTGCACACTACAGGTGTTAATTTTGTGAGTTCCAAGGGCGTTACCCTCCGGCCATCGGCTGTGTCCGATGAGATTGAAACGGCTAAGGCCGGTATCCGGCTTCGCTATCCCGAAGCGGACCAGCGCGGTGTTCTTTGGCGCGCTAGCCAGCCGAGCATTACGTAAGTTGATGATCCGGCCTCAATGGTTGGGATCAGTTAGAGCTTCACGTAGTAACCGGTTAACGTGACCTCCTGGTCGTACACAAACGGATATTGGCTAACTACAACAGTAAAAGTCGGAGTCTGGGAAGCCTCGGCGTATAACTGAACCTGGGCATTGAAGACATAATAAGTGGTGGAGCCCCTGATTCCTTGAACCTGCGCGGGCACAAACACGTCAGTAACAGCGCCGTAAATGGGGGCTAAAGTTAGGTATACCACTGTAGCATTGTTTTCTAGCTGTAGTCTGCCGCTCACGCTCGTAACTACCAGACGATACCCTGCGGGCACGGGTGCAAATGAAACGCTACAGATTTCCCCGCCGGCGCCGCTACACGACCCGATGAAATTGAAAGCTTGACTTTCCTGATACGGATTTCTGCCCGGCTCGTCCACATTCTGCACAAGTGCGGCTCTCACCTGCGCCAGCAGCGGCTTGGCAAAGAAATGCCCGAGCGTTCCCATCGTAATTACAGTGATCACAACACCGATTAGCGTCTTTTTCATGATTGTCCCCTTTTCCTTTTTGTTAACCACAAACTCATTGCCAGTAGCCCGGCTGGAAGCAGTGCGCGCGGCTCAGGCGTGACCACGGCAGGCGTGAGCACCACGTCAAAGCCGTAATGCAGATCTTCTCCGGGAGCCAGATTTCCAAGCCCTGTGAATCCGTCGGAAAGAGTGCCGGTTCCATAGTTCTCCGCGAGCGACAGATTGTCGAAGGCGGAGATGGCTATCTGATAGTCGCCAGGACCGACCGTACCTGCGTCGAGGCCAACATCGAAACAGTATCCGCTTATCGAGTTCGCGTTAGCTCCGGCCGGGCAAACCGTGCCATAAAATGTAGAGGCAATGAAATGGCCCGATCCGTCGAACAAAGTCAGATAGGGTTCAAAGCCGCCTTCCAGGATTGCAACGCCGTTGCCATTTGTACCGCCTCCATAGCTGAATGTGGTGGCCTGTATGGTTGAGGTGGAACTCACGTGAAAGCTGCTGACCACGGCCGCCCATTGCGCGTAATCGGCATCGGTGAACGCAGGCGCGCCGGGCGGCAGAAACGTGGCGTCAGTACTCAGGTTGCCCTGGAAAGATATCGTAGCGGCGTTGAGCAGAGGAACCGGGGCGCCGAAGATCGCGAACAGAGAGAGACTGATTGCGACTTTGATCCGCATGAGTGTGCCCTGTTCAAGAATCAGGCGGCCGCGCTGATCGCAACCTCGAAAAGCGGCGGTCCAATAGTGCCTTCCGCGAAGATCACAACTGTCGCCGCAAATGGGCCACTGCCCGGCGAGCGGGGGACGCCAAACCCGACAGTGACCAGCAATGCCTCAGCTTGACCTATTGCGATAGGACCGGGGCCATTCACCGATTGCACAAAGGTCCACGTGCGAGATCCAGTTGGCTCATCGCCCTGATGGATGAGGGCGTCCGTTTCAAGGCCAATAACATTGAATACCCCGTGGGTATCGCCTTCAATCAAGGCGACTACATTCCCGTGTATGTGGGGCAATCCCCCACCCGTACCGGAACCGCGGCCTTGGATACTGATTGAGCGAGGAACGTTCAGCGGGGGGTTGAAGGCGCTTTGAGGTTTCATGGTAATTGAAGTATGAGGGCTGATACCCAAGCTGTCACCACCTGCTTGGGTGGTTTGCGAGTGCGAATGCCGGATTGTGGGGCTAGTACCCAGCATTTGATGTATGCCACCACTGAGGTTGGGGGTGGCATGAGGGACCATATCATGCAGCGACAATGCCCATGCCGGGCGTCTCAGAAACGTTTCATTGAGACCCACTGGGGATTCATACACGACTTGCGATGATAGTTCCCGAACACGCGGCCGAGTTGTTCACCGACATCCACGGGAAAGGAGCCGTTTCTGACGTGGTGCTCCGTAATTGTTTCGGCGTCCTCCAGTAGTTCGGTAATCAAAACTGAACGCCGCTGATCGTAGGAGTGGAAGTGCGGTACGATCTCGGCGATATCGGCGAAAGTCTCGTTCTTCGCCGCAAGTTCGTAGCATTGCGCCTCTGCATGCAAGGTGCGAACCGAATCCGGGTCGAAGCGGCGGACTTGCTTGACAAAATAGCCCTGCCCTTGCCGCTGCTTGACCCTGAAGTTATGGTTGCGACGGCCTATCTCGCTAATTTCCACCCCGCCGTTCACGATGGATTTCCGCGTTACGATCCCGCGCTCAAGCAGATAGTAAATGAGATTTTCCGGGCTAAGTGTCATGGCGAGGCTTATTTGCTGGAGTCCAGGAAGGCTCAGTCTCGTGCACTACGCCACACAGTGACAGTAGCTATTGAATGTCCGCATCCTGCAAACGTACCAGTTAGCAGACACTCCGTAAGCAGGCTGAGCGGCGAACCCGCCATGTCCGTGGCAGGCCACCCCATGAGTGCAGATCTCGCTCGGATACGGGCACCATGGATCGACGATCGTCGGACGGTGTGCCAGCGCAGCCGCCGCTTGGGCGCCTGCGAATCCGTGCATTTCTGGCTCAGGGCGCGGTCCTCCACCACAGCCGCCGCGGACGGTACCCGGCTCCAGCATTGGACAAGCCCTACTCGCGTGCGGCCCTCCACAATACCCCCCCCCAACTGTGAAAGCAACCGGGGAAGTTTGATAACGCGGCTTGCGGAACCACTCCGGCCATCCGAACCCCTTGCCCTTCTACGGGCGTACCAAATCCGCCGGGCGCGCACACGGCAGACGCCGCAACACAGTTCGGAGTCGTTGGGCACCCCGCCAGAGTATGAGGAGGACAAAGCGCAGAGCACTCAAGGTAACTGCAAGGGTGGCTCGCACAGGGATAGAGGGCACTCTGCCGGCACCACATCTGATTGCTGTACGGCCACGGTGCGCCGCCCCCCATCGGCGTCATCCCCGCTTCTGCCGCCGCTCCGAATTGACCGCCATACGCAGCCATGAGCGGCCCTTCGAAGAACTTTCCTTTCTGCGACTGTCCGGCTGCGCTTCCAAAAGACACCTGGCCATCACGCTTCAACCAAATGTAAGAACCGCCTAACGGAGATTGCTCCTTTGGTAAGGGCTCGCTGTGGAAAATGTCCGCTGTTTTGACGTCGACGTACGTGCTAAGCGACGCGTCCCAGTAGATTCTTGTGTGTTCAGGTTCGGGAGAAGCGCCTATGAAACCGCTTACTAACTGAGTCCCTCCCGAATTCTTAGGGTCTGGAACGGCTTTCGCTATGAAGTCGTCCATCCGGAGCTTACTTTGCTTCGTCTTGCCTAGAGTTTCTTGATCGTCTGCCATATATCCTCCTGCGTCCTCACCGAAACCTATAAATCAGCAGCTATCTGCGGTTACTCTCCAAAAACTCTGCCTAAACCCGGTAGGCCTGCGTGATACTCGCTCGTTTCTCCCTTCGAGTCAAGAGAAATTGTCTAGCTTGTTCAAGATCTCAAAGGGACCGGTCGCAATCGAGTGCGGCACCATCGTCACAACAAAGGTTGAGGAAATGGCGTGCTACGTAATTGAAGTATGCGGGCTGATACCCAAGCTGTCACCACCTGCTTAGGTGGTTTGCGAGTGCGAGTGCCGGATTGTGGACTATTCGGCGGTTGTACGAGGAGCAGCGCTGGGATAGTGGCGGCGTTGCCGGCAGAATATGCGCTGATTCAGCCGACAATCTGGTTCCGCAGCGCCTTGGCAACGGCTTCCGATTTGGTATGCACGTGCAGCTTCTCGTAGATGCGCCGCATGTGAAACGAAATCGTGTTGACGCTCACGCCCAACTCAACGGCGGCGGTCTTGTAGTTATGACCATCGACGAGCAGCTTTAACACGCGCACCTCATGAGGTGTGAGGTCATGGCCCGCACCCGCTGACGGGCGGGTCTCGCGAAATACGGCGATGACGCGCGCGGCGATTTCAGGCGACATGGGTGATCCGCCCTCGGCTGCGTCGCGGATACCCTGAAGCAGCCGCGCCGCAGGCATTTTCTTCAACAGATATCCGGAAGCACCGGCGCAGAGGGCCTCGAAGATTCGCCTGTCGTCCTCAAATACGGTCAAGACCACGAGCACTAGAGCCGGATAGCGTTCTTTTAGAAGACGCATTCCTTCTATTCCAGACTTCCCTGGCAGCTCCAGGTCGACGAGTACAACTTTCGGCAGGTCACTACCGACCCGCGGAAGCGTTTCCTCGATCGAGTTGAAGGCAGCGGAGCAGCGAAAGCCCTCCGCGCCATCAATGAGTTCGCGCAAGCCTTCGCGGATTTCGCGCTGGTCCTCGATGATGGCGATTGGGATCATCCCTCACTGTACGCCGGATTTCCATCCTACAGCTACCTAGGCAGGTAGTGGCGTTGTAAGAAGTAACGTGGTCCCCTGGCCCGCGACTGAGCGCACCTGTAGATCTCCGCCCAGCCGGGATGCGCGCAGTTTCATGCTCTTGAGTCCGTTGCCCTCATGAATGTCACGAGGTTGAATACCGCAACCGTTATCACTGACGGTAAGGGCCAATTGCCGATTCGTTACGTGTAGCTGGATGCGCACCTCGGTAGCCTTGGCGTGCCGCGCGATGTTGTTGATGCTCTCTTTGAAGATCAGGTAGACTTGCTGCCGCAACTCCATGGGCAATTCGACATCGCGGGCGGCATCGTCAGCGGACCAGCGCATTTCAACGTTGCGGACAGAGAGCACGTCAGCGGCAAAGCGGCGCATACGTTGTTTGAGATCGCTGAGATGGTCTTTGTGCGGATGGATGGCCCACACGATATCGCTGATCGAATCCAGCATCTCGCGCGACAGCTCGCCAATGCGCTCGATGGGTTCGCCCGATTTGCCCCCGCCGGCGCGCTGGTAGGCCACCTCGCTCAGTACGGCGACTTGTGAAAGACTGCTGCCGATATCATCGTGCAGATCGCTGGCAATGCGGCTGCGAACGCGTTCGATGGCAAGGAGCCGGGCTGCGCGGACACGATGCACCCAGATAGCGGCGGCCATTATCACGGCGAGGAGAATTGCCTCAAACCGGGGATCCCTCCAGAGAGCCGGTATTACCTGGAATTCCACGGTCGCGGGCATCTGGCTTATTTCACCGTCCGAGCTGACGGCGCGCACCGCAAAGCGGTAGCTGCCGGGTGCTATTGCGCCGAAATGAACGGAACGCGACTCGCTGGGCGCGCTCCATGGATCGTCGTTCCCTAGGCGATATTGGTAACGCAGAACATTCCCGGGCGCGTAGCTGACGCCAACAAAGTCGAACTCGATTTGCTCCTGTCCCGGTTGCACTCTCACATCGCGCATCCTCGTTTCGCCTAGCTCCGATACCGAAGCACGGCGCCCTGCGATGGAAAGGCCGGTGATCCAAATTGGTGGCGGATCGGCGCCGTGATCCGGGCGCGGAATGAGGCGGGTGAGTCCGTGATTGGTTCCGAACCACATAGTGCCGGCACGATCGCAATACGCCGAAATCACTTGTCCGGGAGCAAGGCCGTCCGCCGAAGTATAGTGCCTGATGTGCACTAGATCGGGATCGAGCCGATCTACGCCATTCGCGGTTCCTAGATAGATAAAGCCGTTGTGGTCCTCCGCGAGGCTATAGACGTATTGGCTGGAAAGGCCATCGGATGGACCGAATTGGCGGAAGTTGGGGTGGTCGGCCGTAGGCTGATCCAGGCGCAGCAGTCCTCCGCCACTGGTTGCGACCCACAAACGCCCGGCGTGGTCTAGCAGGAACGCGCGAATCGTAGCCTTGCGGGCCGGGACGGGTACTACCGACGCGAGTTTTCCACAAACTCTCCACAATTGCCCCTCTTCATCGCCAATCCAAACGTTTCCCGCATTGTCCTCGCCGAACGCTGAAGGACAGCGCGGAGTGCCGTCCGCTCTCACTTCAACAAACTTCTCCACGCTCCTGCTCCAGTAGCCAAATTTGGCTACTTCCGATCCCGTCCAGATGTTTCCCTGAGCATCCTCGTACAGCCTGGTCATAACGTTGCCGGGCAGGCCGTCGGCGGTGGTGTAAAACTCCTTCGGCGCCGTTACGGCGAGTTGCAAAGGGCTCTCCAAACGGGGATAGCGGCACAAACCCTGCTCCGTAGCCAGCCACCATTCGCCGGTGCGATCTTGAAGAATGATGCGTGCCGGCCGCCAGCCAAGGTAGAGAACATTTGCGGGGGTGCGGGGGGTATAGGCCTGAAATGCGCTCCTCGAATCAGGGGTGCCGGAGGTAGTCGAGATCCGAAAGCCCTCGCTTTCCAAACGGCCGCCCAAGTACAATTTTCCACGGACTGTTTCAGAAATCGAAATGATCGCATTGCCACCGATTCCATCACGGGGGGAATACGTGAGGATTCCGCCGGCAGCCAGTTTGAAGACGCCCAGGTCGCCTGTGCCCATCCACAAATTGCCGTCGCGATCTTGCGCCAGCGTGCCAATGCCGCGGCTGGGCAGCCCGTCGTCCTCAGTCCAAATGTGGACTAGGGTTTCGTCGGCGGAAAATTGGGCCAGATATCGATACATACCGACCCAGATGTCGCCTTCGCGCGATTGAAAGATGTCGAATACGCGGGCGCGCGGTGGCCCACGTTGTTTGCCTGAGAGAAGCTCGAATCCATTTGCGCCGGGGTGGGAAGCGGGGATAGATCGATACAAACTGTAAGCTCTGCCGACCCACAAACGGCCATTACGGTCCGTAAGAAGATGCGTGACTTGGCCGTGAGGCGCCGGTTCCGGGGACGGGTAGAGTTGGACACGCCCGTCGGGCAAGCGGCGGTATAAAGCGCCACTGTCTACGCCGATCCACACGGCCCCTTCGGCATCTTGTGTAAGAGCGGTAACGTCCGAATCGGTACTGGAGACATGGGGAAGCCCAATGTTTACCTCCGTGAGGTGGGGCAGCGCGCTGGCGGTATCGCGCACAGCGTAGAGACCGGATTCGGTTCCACACCAGAGCGTGCCGTCGCGGTCCTCGAGGATCACCGAGATGTGGGCGGCCAGAGTGCCGTTCGGGCGGAGGAGCAACATACGATCCGCGCTCGATTGAGGAAGATCCGGCCGGAAGCGAACGAGGCCCGTGGGCGTAGCCAGCCAATAATTTCCGCGGCGGCCGATCAACAATTGTGTGATGAAGCCGTTCGGCAGTCCTGTACTCTCGGTCTGATTCTTAAATCCGACTCCGTCGAAACGAGATAGGCCCTCCGTTGTTGCGAACCATAGATACCCACGCGCATCAGACGCAATGCTCCGCACGGCATTGTTGGCGAGGCCATCAGCCGTTGTGTAACGCCGGAGAGGAAGCTGTGCGCCGCGCAAGGGCCCGCAGGCCCCTAGTAGCGTCATCACGGCAACCCGGGCGTATGCCCCAATGCACATTGCAGTCGCTAATCGTAACACTTTTGCCATGGGGCTAGCTGCTCCGTTGTTTCCGCGCGCGGCTGCGGCCTTTTTCGGATTCTAAGCGGGCTCAATTTCATAGCCCCGAAGCGTTTGGTTTAACCTAGTTCGGGAAGCCAGTAACGAAAATGAGCGGTTCCGCAGTGAATGATGAATTCCGAAAAAAGAACATTTTGGTTGCGGGCGCTGGCCGGGGAATTGGAAAGCGGATCGCGTTGGGATTTGCGCGTCAAGGCGCCCGCGTGGCGCTGGTGGGGCGCAGTAAAGCGGAAATCGATCTAGCGCACATCGAAATCGAACAAGCGGGCGGGAATGCCCTGCGCGTCCGCGCGGATGTGACAGACCACGAGCAACTCGCTCTGGCCGTGAACCGGGCCGCGGTCGCGTTTGGTGGCACCATTGACGTGCTGATTTGCGCGGCCGGCATTCCGGGACCATTGCAGCCGTTCCTGCAAACGTCCATCAAAGCTTGGACGGAAACCATTCAGGTGAACTTACTCGGCGTGACTCATTCTTGCCGGGCCGTTCTTCCCTCGATGATCGAAAAGCGCGCCGGCAAGATCATCGCCCTCACGTGTGATAGCGATTCATTGCCAAAGGCCAACTTTTCGGCGTACACCACATCCAAAACCGCTGTTGTGCGATTTGTGGAAGCCTTAGCAGCCGAAGTAGCGGACCATAATGTCCAAATCAACTGTTTCGACCCAGGGCCCGCTTACACCAATCTCACCGACGAGATCATCCGCGCCGAGAGCCGGTTAGAGTCTCCGGTTGTCGCCGCTGCCAAAGAGACCCGGCGCACCGGGGGTGTTTCGGCCGATTTGCAGTTGGCCATGATGCTGTTCCTTGCTTCCGAACAGAGTAACCATATTACCGGCAAGCTGATTCACGT
>Ga0302320_10018740_pt1 | contig 13939 bp, 10 predicted proteins | sample Bog_T0_3_FD_202130 | JGI IMG/M metagenome (GOLD analysis project Ga0302320, IMG submission 202130) | Peat permafrost microbial communities from Stordalen Mire near Abisko, Sweden - Bog_T0_3 | ecosystem: Environmental > Terrestrial > Soil > Wetlands > Peat | place: Sweden: Abisko, Stordalen Mire... | reverse complement strand
GACATTTGACTGTCGCTCGTCGCGCAGAAGAGGTAGCCCTGCGGCCGGTAATCACAGGGATAGCCGAGGCGTTCCTCGAAGCTGGCATAAAAAGGAATCGAGTATAGCGACATCTTAATGCTGACCGGAGTGGAAAACTGCGCCCGCACTCCGCCCATGCTCTTGCCAGTGGACCCTTTGCCCTGCGCCGATTCGCGCTCGATGACGAGCACGTTCCGGCATCCATTCGCCGTGAGGTGATAGGCGATGCTGGAGCCTACAATGCCCCCTCCGATGATGACGACGTCTGCTGTTTGCATCGGGTCTGTGAGCAAACCAGCATTTTAGCGCAGTAATCAGTGAGTAGTGATCAGTGGGTAGTGGGTAGTAAAAACAAACTGAGGCGATATGTTGCCGGCAACACTTGTAAAGGTTGGAGGCTCACGGCATCCTTGCCAATTAGCTCGCTGCGCTCGCTGGACGGACGAATGCGTCCGTCCCCACACGCTTTCAGCCCACCGGCCACTGCCTCACGGTAACTTGCCCAGGTTACCCCGCCTGCCTAGTCTGGAATAGTATGCCCTTGCGCTGTCTCATATTCTCCTCCGACGAGGCGGGAGTGCAGCCGATTTGGCAGGTGCTGAGCGGCCTTGGCATCGAGGGAGAATACTGCCACAGCGCCGTGGACGCGGTGGAGCGGGTTACGACGCAGCTGTTTCAAATCGTAATCACGGACTGGGACGACCAGCCCGAAGCAGCGTTTTTGCTGAAGACAGCGCGAGACTTGAAAGCCGTTCATCGGCCTTTGACGCTGGCCATTGTCAGCGGCGATGCCACGTTGCCTGAGGCGTTGAAGGCTGGGGCGAATTCAGTCCTGGTAAAACCAATCGGCGTCGAAGCCGTTCGCGACACCATGAGCACTGCGTGCGAGTTGCTTCGGGCGAAGCAGCAGCCGGTAGCCACAGTCGCAGTCCAACCCGTTGCCGAAGTTTCAACTATGGCGGCTGCGGCAGGCTCAGCTTCTGCGACGTTTTTTTCGCCAATCTCAGCACCGCCGCCTTCACATTTCCTGGTGCCGCCTTCGGTAACCCAATCGCCGGAGAAAACCTTTCGGGCCGGGGAGTTCCTGCAATCTTCGAGCCTTGGACCGGGATCGCAGTTCGACACCGAAGAGAAAGAATTGAAAGTCGACAAATCCGTGGAACTGGCCGGCGCCGATAAGGTGGAATCGCTCAGCGAATTGGAGCCGACGGCCTCTGCCGTAGAAAATTGTCCAGCGCAGGAGACGGAACCCCAACCCAAGCCGCAGGAAGCCCTCACCGGATGGGCGTCGCTGCAAGCCCGGCTGATGAAGACAGCTCCGCCACCGCCTGTGGAAGAAGCTCCGGCAAAAAATGAATTGCTAGGCTACGGAGAAACGCCCTCCTACGGAGTCCCAGCCCCTCCAGCGCCAAAAAGCGTCGACACGGAAAAGAAAGATTCGCAACCAGAATCGGGAGCCGAATCTGCTCTGTTCGCCTACATGGAGGGGGAGCAGCCGGAGAATTCAGATCCCTCTCAAAAGTCACGTTTAAAGCCCCTAAGAATTTTCGTGGGACTATTCGTCCTGGCTTGCCTGGCTTTGGCCGCGATGCCCCGGACACGCCCTATTTTTTTGAAGGATTATCGGACCGCGATGCGGGCCGGGGGGAATTGGCTAAACCCGCCCCCTGCCGCCATTCCACAATCTGCGCCGCAGCATGACAGCTTTGGGCAGTCGGGGGATGAGTACAACCTTCCGGTAGCGAGCAACATTCCGGATGCAACTACCGATCCATCGCAAATTCGCGTGCTACCAGTGGTCGATCCCACCGCGAAGCCGGATAAGAATGCGGAGGCGAACGGGACGCCGGGTCCCGCAAGCGTTGATAACAGCCACAGTGATCCGACTCAGGCTGCGACTCCCCAGACCGAGACAGGCCAAGTGCCTTCAGTCAACGAGAAGTCGCCTACCGCGCCGACGGGCGTTGTAGATGCAACGGAGAATGGAACAAAGACCGTGGCGAACCCTTTGACGGCACTGGTGCCGGGGCCAATAACTCCAGCGCAATCGCAACCCTCTGCAGCGGTGCAGAGCTCAGTCCCGGCACAAACGCAAAAATCTACGGTTCAGCCGCCAGCGTCCTCGGCTGCGAACAATACCGGTATTCCTTCGAGCCTGAGATCACAGATCGCGTCCATGACGCCGGACGCCAGCGGGAACAAGCCGCCCGATGCGGCCATGTCATCCATCGAGCCGGTAGTCTTGCCGGAAGCTGCGCTGCGAGATTTGCTGACCCAGCCCGCCGACCTGGAATACCCGGCAACTGCAAAGGGCAGCGGCCAGAGGGGCAGCGTAGTGCTGCAGGTGCTCGTTGCGAGAGACGGCTCCGTGCAGGATGCCAAGTTTCTGCAGGGATCTCTTATGTTTGCCAGAGCCGCGACCGACGCGGTAAAGCAGTGGCATTTCAAGCCCTATCTTATGAATGGCAGGGCTGTCTCGGTGCAAAGCGTGATTACGTTGAATTTCCAGCCTCCGGCGTAGCTTGCGGTGACAAATCCTGCGCTGGATCGTCTTTAGGCTTGTGGGATACGTTCGAATCGGTTTGTTACCTTCGGACGAACAAGTGCAGCCAAGAGGCGGGAAATGGCATCTACACGATATAATGGCCGTAGTTCCTCCGGAAGCGATTCCTTTCCAGAAGAAGAATAATGATGTCCATGAAAATTAAAGCTGCCGTGCTGGTTTCATCCTTCGCCGTGTTGTTGTTTGTGGTGGCCGGTTCGTTCGGCGGCGTGCACGCCTCGTCGAACGATGGTTCCTACCGCCAGATGCAGGTTTATAGCGAGGTTCTGTCGCGCGTGCAAAGCGAGTACGTCGAAGACCCCAACATTCCGAAAGTGACCGACGGAGCTCTGCATGGACTGGTCGAGTCGCTGGACGCGAACTCGAGCTATCTGACGGCGGCGGCGTACAAGGCCTACAAGTCTCATAAGTCGGAAGCCAAGGGTGAGATCGGTGCGACCGTCTCCAAGCGCTTTGGGTATGCGGATGTAGTTTCGGTTCTTCCAGGGTCGCCTGCGGAAAAGGCCGGCATTGAGTCCACGGATATTTTCGAGTCGATCGAAGGCCAGAGCACGCGAGACATGTCGTTGCCAGAAATTCGCGAGGCGCTGGCGGGGAAGCCGGGTTCGACGGTGAATGTTTCCGTGGTCCGGGCGCGGCGGGCGGAGCCGCAGAAGATGACGATCGCGCGGGACATCATCAGCATTCCGCCAGTCTCCGACAAGATGCTGGAAGACGGCATCGGCTACGTAAAAGTCGACGCTCTGACCAAAGGCAAGTCGCAGGAGATTGCGGCCAAGATCAAGTCTCTCGAAAAATCCGGCGCGAAGAAGTTAGTCCTCGATTTGAGAAATACGTCTGACGGCGAAGAGAGTGAAGGCGTCGCGACCGCAAATCTTTTCCTGAATCACGGCACGATCACTTATTTGCAGGGCCAGAAATTTCCCCGCGAGGCTTTCAACGCCGATCCAGCAAAAGCGATTACTACGCTTCCGGTCGCGGTTTTAGTAAATAAGGGCACTGCGGGGGCAGCAGAGATCGTTGCTGCAGCTTTGCTGGAGAACGCTCGCGCCGACGTGGTCGGAGATAAGACTTTCGGCGACGGCTCGGTACAAAAGACGATCGATCTGCCGGATGGCGGCGCCCTGATTCTTTCGGTTGCGAAATATTATTCGCCGAGCGGCAAAGCGATTCAGGAAACAGCGGTAACGCCCAACGTACTCGTCGCCGACGAGGCCGACAACGCGATTGGCGAAGACGATGGCCAGGATTCCGCAGCCGAACCCGAAGCCAAACCCAAGAATACTCAAGACGATCAACTCCACAAGGCAATCGAGGTCTTGAAAAGCCGCGCCAGCTAGTCTGCGTTTACTTTTCAGTTTGCTCGCGCACTTCAAAGGGTGCGCGATTTCTTTTTCGCAACAACCGCGGCGGTAAAAACCTAACCTGGGGATGCTTTGCAACTTCCTGGTCGTATCCTGCCCTGTTATTCTGAATCCATCTCGCCATGAAGTCGCTCTATGAAGATCTTCCGCCGGTAGAGATCGCCGGACGGAAGGTAGTGGGCCGGGTACTGTTCGGCGTGCTCGTGCTGATTTCCGCGCTGGTCGGCGCGGGCGCGGGGCTGCTCCTCGTCTACACCACAGATTTGCCGCAGGTGGAAGCCCTCGAAGCTTACCGGCCAAGTTCGATCACTGAGTTGTACGACGATCGCGGCCGCGTCATTGGCTCCTTCGCGCTGCAACGCCGCGTGGTGGCGAACTACGACGACTTCGCTCCCGTCCTGCGCGACGCGCTGGTTTCGATCGAAGACAAGGATTTTTACCGGCATTCCGGAATCAACTTCTGGCGCATCGTGGGAGCCGCCTATCGCGACATTCAATCCGGTGGCAAGGTGCAAGGCGCTTCTACATTGACCATGCAGTTGGCGCGAAATCTATTTCTATCGCCCGACCGCTCCTTCCACCGCAAGGTGCAAGAGACCATGCTTGCCATCCAGATCGAGCGGCGCTTTACCAAGCCGCAGATTTTCACGCTCTATGCGAACCAGATCTTTCTAGGGCACGGCGTGTACGGTTTCGAGTCCGCCTCGGAATATTATTTCAACAAGCCGGCTCGTAACTTAACTCTGCCGGAAGCGGCGCTGCTCGCGGGCTTGCCCAAGGGTCCGGGGATTTATTCGCCGATCAATCATCCCGACCGCGCCATGAAGCGCCGCAACCTGGTGATCAATGCCCTGCTCGAAGATGGAAAGATCACGGCGGCGCAGGCGGCCGACGCGCGGTCGGCTCCGCTAGTTTTGCATCTGCAGCACGATCCCAATTCGCTCGCTCCTTATTTCGTCGAGGAAATACGGCGTTACCTGGAAAACAAATACGGTGCCGACCAGGTGCATGAAGGCGGATTGAAAGTCTATACGTCACTGGATGTCGACCTGCAAAAAGCGGCGAACCAGGCCTTACTGGATGGCCTTGCCGCCTATGAACGGCGTCATGGATGGAAAGGCAACCTCAAGAACGTAGTCGCCGAAGGATCCGCGATTGACAAATACGAGCATCCCGATTGGGAAGACGAACCGGAATTGAACGGCTATGTGCACGCTCTCGTCACTTCGTCGGGAGTTGGGATTGCGACCGTAAAATTCGGGCGTTACACCGCCGCTTTGGGCCAGAGCGACGTAGCGTGGACGCAAGGCAAGATTCAGGATTTATTGCATCCCGGCGATGTCTGTTACGTAAAGATTCTCGCGTTAAACCCTAACGGCGCGGCGCGCGTAGAACTGGAGCAGGATTCCGGCGCGCAGGGAGCACTGGTAGCAATCGACAATGCCACCGGCGGCATCAAGGCAATGGTAGGCGGCAGAGATTTCAGCGAATCGAAATTCGACCGTGCCACGCAAGCTTTGCGGCAAGTTGGATCCTCTTTCAAGCCCTACGTGTACACGGCAGTGATCGACAAGGGAGCCAGCCCTGACGACACGATACTCGATGAGCCAGTAACTTTCGAGACCGCCTCCGGACCGTATTCTCCGCATAACTATGACGATAAATTTGAAGGCATCATTACACTGCGGCGAGCCTTGGCGCAGTCGCGAAATATCCCGGCCCTCAAGCTCGCCAGTAAAATCGGAATCAAGACCGTGATCGATTATGCCGAACGCTTCGGCATCACCGCCCGGCTACCACCCTATTTGCCGGTAGCGTTGGGATCGGCCGAGATCACGCTGATGGAGCAGACCTCAGCCTACAGCGTGTTTCCGAACGATGGCGTGCGCGTAACTCCTCGCTTCATCGGCAAAGTGACCGACTACGAAGGGAGAGTGCTGGAGGAAGATTATCCGGAAGTGAAAGATGTAATCAGCTCGCGTACGGCGCGGATCATGACCGGAATGTTGCGCGAAGTCGTATTGCATGGAACCGCTGCCGCAGCTTCGAAACTACCGTTCCCCTCCGCTGGAAAAACCGGCACTACGAATGATTTCACGGACGCCTGGTTTGTGGGATTCACGCCCAGCATGACTTGCGGCGTCTGGATGGGATTCGATGAGAAGCGCACGCTAGGGGCGAAAGAAACCGGGGCGCATGCCGCCTTGCCCGTCTGGATGAACTTCATGAACGCGGCCATGACTGGGAAAGATCCGGGCCAGTTTCAGGATGCCCCTTATGTCCCCATGACCGTGATCCAGAAAGTGGATACACCGGACACGACGCCGGGAGAAGACGAGACGCACTGATGAAATCGCTCTTCAAGTTTGCCATGGTTTCGTTGCTGCTGGTTGCAGTGGCCCTGGTGTCGGCACTGACAGCCATGCGATTTGCAATTCATGGCCAGGTTGTCGAAGTCCCTGCGGTGGTTGGAATGACGCCGTACGAAGCAGAGCGCGTGGTTTCTTCGTTGGGATTACAGATCGAAGTCGAGCGGCAATACTACAGTCCGCAAATTGCTGAAGGTCGAATCATGACGCAGGTACCGCTGCCGGGAATGAAAGTGCGGCGGGGATGGCAGGTCCGCGTCGCGGAAAGTATGGGTCCGCAGCGGGTGGCGATTCCGGATGTAACCAAACAAAGCGAGCGCGCTGCGGAATTAAACATTCAGCGTCGTGGTTTGGAAGTTGCATCGACTGCAGAAATGCAGTTGCCGGGTATGGCCGCCGACCAGGTGCTGGCGCAGAGTCCTCCGGCAAATGCGAGCCAGGTGTCAGCGCCGAGAACCAGCTTGCTGATGAGTGCCGCCGCCGATCCGCCAGCTTTTGTGATGCCGAATTTTGTTGGCCAACCCCTCGGAACGGTAAGCCGCACGCTACAGGATGCAGGCTTCAAACTCGGAACGGTAAGTGAGGCGCCGCCTGCGCCTACAGGCGTTTCTATTACTTTGGCTGTGCCGCCTCAGCCCGCGCCCAGCAGTATTATTGTTACCCAGTGGCCGCCGGCGGGACAGAAAATTTCTTTAGGCGCAGCGCTGAATTTTGAAGTGAAGTAGGACGTTTCAACCTTGTCCGCCTGCTCTATGTTTTCTCCAGAATCGCCGCAAAGAATCCATCGCACGGATGCACGCCGGGAATCGTTCGCAGGTAAGATCCGCGGATCAGCGTACCGGTGTCCCTCAAACTCAATTGACTTTCCTGTTGAAGCAGTGCGAGCTGCGTGTTGCATTCGATAATGCGAAACGTATCGTCTGCCATCGCACTCTCGACGACGTCTTCGTTCTCTTCTCTCTCCAAGGAGCAGGTGGAATAAATCAGCCGGCCTCCTTGCGACACCTGCTGCATAGCCGCCCGCAGAATCGCTGCCTGACGATTTTGCAAGTCCACCAAATCTTCAGGGCTCAGCCGCCACTTAATTTCTGGATTACGCGCAAGAGTGCCCGTACCGGAGCAGGGTACATCGGCAAGAACGCGGTCGAACTTTTCGGCAAAGGGCAAGTGAAGCGCATCAGCGGCGACGACGCGAATACTGGGTTGATGGCCTCCAGCTAGTTTTCGCAAAAGACGCGCGCGGTGAGGATGCAGATCAACCGCAGTGACGATTGTCTTAGGATTGCGATCGGCAATCGCAATAGTTTTTCCACCAGGAGCTGCACAGCAATCCAGGGTGTGCGTTCCCTTCCCAACCAGCGCCGCAACCAGTTGCGACGCCTCGTCCTGAATCACGCAGAGGCCGGAACGGAAAGCTGCCGTCTTGGTCACGTCGCCGTGAACCACGCGGCGCGCGGAAGATAGCAAGGCTCCAGCAGTGAGTTCGATCCCTTCGGCACGAAGCTGGTGCTCCGCTTCAGCAGCGCGCAGCCGGATTGCTGTTACCGGAACAGATTGATTGTGCCAGCAAATTTTGATCGTCGACTCAATTCCATAAGCTTGCTTCCAACGTTCCACCAGCCACTGGGGGTGCGCGCTCGCCGCGGCCAGCGCATCACCAGAAGGATAGCTTTCCGCGATCTGCGGAGTCGCGTCCGACAACGTCAAATCGCGGCTCAACTTCCGCAAGACCGCATTCACAAACGGTGCGGCAGACCGCTTACGCGCGCGTTTTACAAGCTCAACACTCTCGTTGATTGCCGCACGCGCGGGTACGCGGCTCAGCCAACCAAGTTGATAAATTGCGAGCCGCAACGCGGTGAGAATCTCCAGATCAAGTTTGCTTAGCGGCTGCGACGAAGTTTGGGCTATTCTCGAATCAAGCAGCGACCGCCAGCGCAGAACTCCCATGACTAATTCTGTTGTTAGGGAATGATCGACCTCGCTGAGCCCGCCATAGGTGTGAGAGTGGAGCAGTTCTGACGCGTACGAAGACTCGCGCTCCACGCGAATCAAAATGTCGAAGGCGGCGGCGCGAGCGGGAGAAACCTTCGGGCGCGAATGTGAGGATTGCGTTTTCACTGTGGCCAGTATGACGGAAGCCGGAAACTCAGTACGACGACCAGTGTCAAGATCAATGCGGATAGCTTGCCAGTTACGCGCCAAGTTTCTCGCCCGGCAACGGACGATAACCACGAACAAAATCGGCGTGTGAAGTTCGCTTCTTTCCTTCCAATTGCACTTCGAGTAATTCAAGCGATGTATTCTGTCCGCAACCGACAAATAGCCGATCCCCTTCAATCGTCAGCCCCGACTGCGGAATTGCGCGCTCCAAAGCGGCAGCCTTCCACACTTGCAGTTTCTTGCCGCGAAATGTCGAATATGCGCCCGGCCAGGGCTGAAAGCCGCGCATGCGATTCACCACTTCGCTCGCCGGCCGTGCAAAATCCATGCGGCCATCTTCTTTTGTGAGGATAGGCGCAAGAGTCGCGCTGGCATGTTCCTGCGCCCGCGGATGAACTGTGTCAGCCTGCAATTCGCGAAGCGTTACAACCAGTAGATCAGCGCCCACCGTGGCAAGCTTTGGCGCGAGCGTTTCTGCCGTATCGTCGGAGGCAATTTCAACTTCCTGCTGCAGCAAAATATCGCCGGTATCGAGGCCGGCATCGATCTTCATCGTGGTCACGCCAGTAACAGTCTCGCCGCGCGCAATCGACCACTGAATTGGCGCTGCACCCCGGTACTTCGGAAGAAGCGAAGCGTGTAAATTGATATTGCCGAGCCGGGGCAAATCGAGCATCCATTGCGGAATAATCCGGCCGTAACCAACTACGACAATCGCGTCAGGATTGATCTCGTTTAATTGAGCCCGAAAAACGTCGTTATTCTTGATCTTTTCCGGTTGAACGATCGGCAATTCGAGCAGCAATGCGCGCTGCTTTACCGCCGAAGCAACCAGTTCAAGTCCGCGCCCCTTAGGACGGTCCGGCTGCGTGACCACAAGCTGAACGTGGGATCCGCTCTCGACAAGTTTTTCAAGTGTGGGCACGGCAAAGCCCGGCGTGCCGCAGAAGACGAGATTAAGGGATTGAGCCATCGTGCCATCGAGCGATTGAGTCATTGTGTGATTGAGCGATCGCTTCCCAATCGCGCAATGGCTCAATCTCTCAATAACTCAATTCTTCTACCATTCTCCGGCTTTCACCAGCTTGCGAATTTTTCGTTTGATCAAGTCTCGTTTGAGCGCGCTGATGTGGCTGATGTAGAGCTTTCCATTGAGATGATCCGTCTCATGTTGAAAAGCGCGGGCCAGAAGATCTTCGCCAGTTTTCTCGAAAACTTTTCCGTTCACATCCTGGGCGCGGACGGTAACTTTCTGCGCACGGCTCACATTTTCGCGGAAGTCAGGAATGCTCAGGCAGCCTTCGCTCTGCGCATGCCGTCCCTCTTTATGAATAATTTCCGGATTGATAAGCACAAGCTGCGCGTCGGGATCCTCTTTGAACGTAACGTCGACCACGGCGATGCGCCGCGAGATGCCGATCTGCGGAGCAGCCAGTCCCACGCCTCGGGCGGCATACATCGACTCGAACATGTCCTCGATTAGCTTCTTTAATTCTGCGTCGAAAACTGTAACCTTCTCGGCGGGCTTCTCGAGGACGGGATTTCCAAACTTCACAATGGGATAGATCATTTCGGTTCAGGTCGTCAGTAGTTTTTCAGTTGTAAGCAGTATCCTTCGAAATTGCGCAACGTCTCACCCATCGAGTCGCCGCCGAATTTATCCAGAGCGCAGCGCGCCAGCGTGAGCGCAACCATTGCTTCGGCTGCGACTCCCGCGGCCGGGACCACACAAACGTCGGAGCGTTCATACGCAGCGCCCACCGGTTCGCGGGAAGAAAAATCGATGGATTGCAGCGGCCGACGTAAGGTCGAGATCGGTTTCAAATATCCTCGTACGCGAATCTCTTCCCCGTTGGAAACGCCGCCCTCAATTCCTCCAGCATTATTGCGGAAACGCGTGAAGCCGCTGAAGTTCACCGTGAGGTTTGCCGTCTTATCGTAGCCGATTTCATCGTGCACGGCAGACCCCGGCGAAGCGGCGGCCGTAACTCCCGCGCCAATCTCAACTGCCTTCACCGCCTGCAACGACATCACCGCTCCGGCTAAGAGCGCGTCCAGGCGCTCGTCCCACTGCGCATATGTGCCTAAGCCCGGCGGAACTTTGTGCGCGACCACTTCGAAAACTCCGCCCACAGAATCGCCCGTTCGCAGCACCTTATCGACTTCGTCTTTCATACGCAGTTGCACTTCCTGGTCGCAACAATTCAGTAGGATACTTTCCTGATTATAAAGAAGCTGAATCTGCTCCCACGCGGCGTTTTTCTGCATGGCCACATCGCCGACGGCGATGACGTGGCTCAATACCTCGATGCCGAGCTCGCGCAAAAATAGTTTGGCGAAAGCTCCAATCGCAACCCGCGCGGCTGACTCGCGAGCGGAGGCACGCTCCAGAACATAGCGCGCTTCAGGAAAATTGTATTTCAGCGCCCCCGCCAGATCGGCATGACCGGGCCGCGGAGAGGCCACTCGCTTGTGCCGGGCAGGGTCGCCTTCGCCGACCGGCAACGATTCTTGCCAATTTTTCCAATCACGATTTTCAAGCTGGACGGAAATCGGTGAGCCGATCGTCGAGCCGTGCCGGACCCCAGAAAGAATGTGCGCGGTATCGCGCTCAATTTTCATGCGTCCGCCGCGGCCGTAGCCCTGCTGCCTGCGCCAAAGCTCACGGTCGAGAAAAGTCTGGTCCACTTTCAGTCCAGCCGGCAATCCCGATAAGAACGCAACCAGAGCTTCGCCGTGAGATTCTCCGGCGGTGAAATATCGCAGCATAAGTGCTCGATTTTACAGGATGCAGCGACGTTCTGGAGTTGGCGCGCGCACAAAGGTGTGCCCTAGCGAATAATATTCAGAAAAATCAGGTGTTTTAGGATTTTAAAGTTGCACACCGGGGAATGGTTGGTACAATTACCCAACGCAAGATCATCTAAGGTTTTCGCGGTTTCTCCGCTTGTACGCGTCGTTTCGCAAGACTCTGGCCAAAATAATACAAGGAGAAACCTGTGCGCGCACGCGCACAGACGCCGAGCCAAGTGATAAATTCCCCCAGGCAAATTGGTTGCGTGCTCGCGCACGATCACGTCCTGCTCCGCCAAGGCCTACGGAGGCTATTGGAGGACGAGCCTGACATTGAAGTTTTAGGTGAGGCCGGCAACGCCGCTGAGTGCCTGCGTAAAGTGTATGAACTTCAACCTGACGTGCTCGTAACGGATACAGCAGCCTTTGGACTTTCAACCCGGGAAACTGGACTGTTGGTGATGCGCGAATCCCCCGCAACGAAAATTGTTTTCCTGAGCATGCAAGAGCAGTCTGACGCGGCTTTTGGAGACGTGCCAGACGGAACGGGGGGAAGTTTCGTAGGCTGCTCGGTGCGGCAAACATCCGCGCAAGAGCTTGGGGAAATGATTCGCAGTTTTCGCCTTGAACCTGTAGCCAACCATCCAGATAACGTTCCTCAAGCGGCGCCGCAGGATTCTGCGTTATCGCATTTCCCGCAACCACGAAGTTTGACTGCCCGCGAACGCGAAGTTCTGAAGTTATTAGCGGAAGGAAAAACCGTTCGAGCCGCTGCCTCCGTTCTGGGGTTGAGCAGCAAGACAGTCGATGCGCACAAGTTCAACCTGATGCGCAAGCTCGGCACTCATAATAGGGCGGAGTTAGTAATGTGGGCAATCCAGAAAAAAGTCGTGAAGCTTCCCGCAAACTTCTAATACTGCCGAAGACAGCGAGCATCATTGACGAATACTTGCGGCTAGATACTCGCGGCTAGTTCTTCAAGGCTCGAAACCTGTAGATCGGGATGCCCCTCAGAGGCCTTCACCGCCCCCACGCCGGACCGCGCCGATGGACGGTTCACCCAAACTGAAGCCAGCCCGAGCGACTGCGCCGGAAGCACGTCGTGATAAAGACTCTGACCCACATGTAATATGCGCTGAGCCGGCACTCCTGCGCGCTTCATCGCGAGCTGGAAGATTTTCAATGATGGCTTGTAAGCCCGCGCTTGCTGAGCCGTGATCACTTCGTCGAAGTTCACTCCGAGCAAGGGCAGAGTGGCCGAGAACAAATCGTCGTCCACGTTGGAAATGATGGCCAGTCGAAAGCGATCCTTGAGTTTTTGTAACGCTGCGACTGTATCCGGCCACGGCTTCCAATCTTTTAGTGAGTCCGGCAACGAATCGGCTTCTTTATCGGTGACAGCGAAGCTGAGTTCCTCTCCGAACCGCCGCATTACCGACCGAAGCACATCGCGATAGCATCGATAGTCTCCCTGCTCGGCCGCTGCTTCGAAGTCCCCATAGAGCCGCAGGAGCGCGACGTCGTCCAAGTCTCTGCCGTGGTCCGCAAGAATCCGATGCAAGCAGCGGAGAATCCCTTCTTCCCAATTGATGAGCGTACCGTAACAATCGAAAGTCAGGACCTCGAATCGGCTGAAGTCGAGCATTGAATTCACCTTGTGAGCTTTTGAAATGCTACGGTTTAAACCCAGGCAGCGTCGGGATTTCCTCACCCGTATCGGTGACTGACATATCGGAAACTGATGTACCGGCAATCGGATCGGCATCGTGCTCAGTCTCTGTGACGGGTGTCGAAGTTTCGGGGGGAGACGCGGGCTTCGGCGAAAGAAATTTCGCGCTATTCAGCAGCGGACGGCCCAGCGAAGCGTTGTAGCTGGTCCACGGGCTCTCGAATTCGGCCTCGCGCTCCAACTGCGCGCGCATCGCCTCCATCTTGGAGTCCAGATCGTCCATGTAGTGCAGCAGCAGCGCCTCGGGAAACATGGGCAACTTCGGAGATCCGAATTCGTATTCCCCGTGATGGCTGATGATGAGGTGTTCGATGAGAGTCTTAAGCTCGGAAGGAAAGTCTGGAAACAGCGCGAGCTTCGCCTGCAACATTTCAAGCTCGATAATCATGTGCCCAAGCAGCTGGCCGCGGGTGGTGTAGGAAAACGAACGGTTGTAAGTCAGCTCGTGAATTTTGCCGATGTCGTGCAGGAATGCGCCCGTGAGCAGAAGGTCGCGATTCACCAGAGGATAGTTTCGGCTAATCAGATCGCACGAGCGAAACAGCGAGACCACATGATCGAGCAAGCCACCGATATAGGCGTGATGCAAAGTCTTGGCGGCGGGAGCATTGCGGTATGCGGACGCGATCTCGGGATCGGCCATGAAAGCCTGCACCAGAGAGCGCAAATGCTCATTCTGAAATGTGGCGACAAAAGCCGTTAGCGTTTGCCAAAGTTCATCGACGTTCTTCGTAGTCTTCGGGAGATAGTCGGCGAATTCGATTTCCGTTTCGCCCAACTTGCGCAGCTTGTGAACCGTGAGTTGAAACCGGTTCTTGTACTTGTTGACCAGGCCTTTAACTTTGAGAAAGTCGTCCTGCTCAAAAACATTGAGCACTTCCTCCACGTTGTCCCACATTTTGGCATCGAGCTGCCCGCTGCGGTCGCCGAGAGTCAG
>Ga0302320_10018739_pt1 | contig 13940 bp, 13 predicted proteins | sample Bog_T0_3_FD_202130 | JGI IMG/M metagenome (GOLD analysis project Ga0302320, IMG submission 202130) | Peat permafrost microbial communities from Stordalen Mire near Abisko, Sweden - Bog_T0_3 | ecosystem: Environmental > Terrestrial > Soil > Wetlands > Peat | place: Sweden: Abisko, Stordalen Mire... | reverse complement strand
ATTATAATTGTTCCACAGTGACAGCTGTTCCGTGTCTGCGTGACGTTCGCTATGTATCCGGGTTATACAGGATCTAACATCCAGTTACATCAGGGATTTATACAGATCCTCCCCAATGGGGGGTTTGGGGGGGGGGGGGGGGGCGCGGGGCCTGGGGGGGGGGGGGGGGGGGGGGGCAGAGGTTCAGCGAGTTAGCGCCGCTTCGCGGCGTTAGCGAGTCAGCAGGTCAGCGAGTGGTGGGAGGTGGGAGGGATGGGGCGCGAGGCTTGTGTGGCGGGTTGAATGCGGCCGGCGCCTGCCGGGAGGGATTGGGGGACTGGTGTGCGGGGGGGCGTGATATTCTCGCGGCGTGGCAGACTCTTCCCCGGCCCTACATTCAGGCGTTTCACGGCTTCCGGTTGCTCCGGAAGTTGCAACTGCTCCGCGGCTCGCGACCGATCCGGGGCTTGCCGTTTCACCGCGGCACGGTGCGCTGGTGCGGTGGACGCACTGGATCACGGTGATTGCGTTTCTTGCGCTGCTGGTTACGGGCGGGGAGATTTTGATCTCGCATCCGCGGTTTTACTGGGGTGAGACGGGCAACTCGGGGACGGCGGCGTTGTTCACGCTGGACATTCCGGCTTCGCGGGGAACGGTTCCGACGGGCTACGACTACGTGATGCCGGACCAGAATGGGTGGAGCCGGGCTCTGCACTTTGAGGCGGCATGGGTTCTGGTGCTGACCGGGCTGGTGTATCTGGCGTGGGGGCTGGGTACGGCGTACTTCAGGAAGAGTTTGTGGCCGGCGCGGGGCGAGCGAAGCTGGGGCGCGGTGCGGGCGGTGCTGAAGAAGACGCTGGGACGGGGGCGGCCGGATGAAGAGGAGAGCCGAACCTATAACGTGGTGCAGCGGGTGACGTATCTGCTGGTGATTTTTGGATTGTTTCCGCTGGTGATCTGGACGGGGCTGGCGATGTCCCCGGCGTTTGATTCGGCAGTACCTGCAGCGGTGAACTGGCTGGGCGGCAGGCAGACGGCGCGGACGCTGCACTTTTTTGTGTCGGGTTTTTTGGTGCTGTTTCTAGTGGTCCACGTAACGATGATTGTTCGTGCGGGATTCTGGACGCGCGTGAAGGGGATGATTACAGGGCGGGTTGCGCCCGGGGAGGGCGTATGAGCGAGATCACGCGGAGACGGATGGTGACGATGGGGCTGGGGGCGGCAGCCGCGGGCGTAGCGGGGCTGGCGACGGCTTCGCGACTGGCGCGGCGGTATGGGCTGATTCCGCCGGATGGGGGCACCCTGTATGGGGCGGGCGAGACGCTGACGTATGCGGCACAACGGCTGCTGACGCGGCACTCGCTGGCGAGGGAGTTCCCGAGGAGCATGATTTCGAAGGCGCCGTTTGCGAATGCGGTTGCGCCGCCCGGCGAGAATTTTAAGAGGCACCTGGCGGCGGGGTTTGCGGACTGGCGGCTGACGGTGGATGGGATGGTGTCGCGGCCGGGGTCGTTTTCGCTGGCGGATTTGAAGAGCCTGCCCGCGCACAGCCAGATTACCGAGGTGGCCTGCGAGGAGGGATGGAGCTATATCGCCGAGTGGATTGGGACGCCGCTCAAGAACGTGCTGGACGCGGTGGGGGTGCTGCCGCAGGCACGGTATGTTGTTTACTTCTCGATTGAGCCGGACTGGTGGGAGAGCGTGGACATGGCGGATGCGCTGCACCCACAGACGTTTTTGACCCTGGGGATGAATGACGGGGAGTTGCCGGTGAAGTTTGGCGGGCCGCTGCGGCTGCGGGTTTCAAGGCAACTGGCGTACAAGAGCGTGAAGTACATTACGCGGATGACGGTGACAGACTCGCTGAAGGGGTTTGGCAAAGGGTTAGGGTCGGCGTCGCCGGAGGCAGGTTACGCTTGGTACGCGGGAATCTAGCCACCTGCCACCTGCGGCCACCTGCGGCCACCTGCGGCCACCTGCGGTGGGGCCAACTGCCTTCGGCGGGGAGAGCTTCCGCTGTGGTATCTCAGCCTTTCTTCCGCCCTGCGGAAGACTGCGAAAGGATGGGGCACGCGACTCTGAGCCGGATCTCAAAAAAACTCAAAATTGATGTTGACCGTTTCCTGTGTGGTCGAGGGGGAAGCGGTTGCGGATTTCGTAGCGGGCGGCGGAGGGCTCGAGGAAGCTCTCGTAGAGAAGGAACTCGCGGGCGGTGAAGGAGGGGAAGGCGGGTTGGGTGGTGAGGCGGGATTGGAGGCTGGCGAGGGCGGCTTGATTGCTGGAGCGGCCTTTGCCGCGGGCGAGAGTGATGTGGGGATGGAAGGGGCGCGCGTCGGGCTGGAAGCCGCAGGGGATGAGGGCGGCGGCGAGGTGCTGTTGGAGGGTGAGGAGCGGGGGCGTGACCTGGACGCCGGCGAAGAAAACTCCGGCGCGGGGGAAGGTGGAGAGGGCTTCAAGCTGGATGGAGATTTGCGGGGAGTGGACGGCGGCGAGGCTGGGGACGAGGGACTGGTACTGCTCAGGGGTGGTTGCGCCGAGGAAGGCGAGGGTGATGTGCCAGGAGTCGGGGGCGGTCCAGCGGAGGGAATCGTCTTTGCGGCGGAGGCGGGCGGTGAGGGCGGTGAGCTGGGCCACGAGTGCGGGCGCGAGAGGGATGGCGACGAAGAGGCGCATACGGGAGTAGTTTAGAGCGGTCCCGGGTTTCGGTGTTTTTGAAGGGCGATGAAAGGTGGTTGGGGCGGAGCGATGGGGCACCCGGCTTGGGTGGTGGGTGGATGGTGTCCGATTGGGATTTGTGGGGGAGATTGGGGAATTCGGTCTTCCCCCGGGGCGGCTGTTTGTGTCAAACTAAGCCGCATGGGAAGCAAAGATAAAGGCAGAAAAGAAGTGAAGAAGGCGCCGAAGCCGAAGCCGAAGCCGGAACCCGTGAGCAAGCGCGAGGTATTTACGCCGGCTCCGCCGAAGTAAGGCGTTCACCACCCCATTTAACCCTCGATGCGCCTGCGGGCGCGGATGCGGAAAGGCCTTCTCTACGCGGAGAAGGCCTTTTTGCGTGGGGGGACGGAAGCGAATGGGTGGAAGGCGCGTCTGGTATCACAGCAACTGCGAAGAGAAAGCGTTAGCTTGGGGGCAGGCGCGGAACTCTGACCTGATGGAAGCGTACCTGAGATTTGTGGTTTCCCTGGTCTCAAAATCGAGACCAGGGGCACCCACAATTGGCACGAAATCAGGCGGCCAGCGATCCAGGAGACGAGGTGTGGCGATGAGCTGGAGAACGGCGGCGACGTTGCTTGGGTTGGCGATGATGTTGGCTGCGGCTGGAGGGCAGGAGGCGGGGCAGGCTGCGGCTGGAGCGGCTGCGTTGCCGGCGGTTGTGCCGGGGAGCCGGCCGGTGGTGGGGCTGGCGCTGGAAGGCGGCGGGGCGCTGGGCCTGGCGCACGTGGGAGTGGCGCAGTGGCTGGAGGAGCACCACGTTCCGGTTGACCGGATTGCGGGGACGAGCATGGGGGCGCTGGTGGGCGGGCTGTATGCAACCGGCGCGACGCCGGGGGAGATGCGGGCGCTGGCGCTGAGCGATGCATTCAGGAATGTGTTTACGCTGCAGACGCCTTATGCGGAGTCGAGCTTCAGGCGGCGGCAGGACCGGCGGGAGCTGCCGGAGGCAGTTGTGGTGGGGATGAAGCACGGGCCGCACCTGCGGAACGCGGTTTTCTCGGACCGCGGGGTGAACGAGTTCTTGACGAGGAATTTTGCGAATTACAACGGAGAGGAGCTGGAGTTTGACCGGCTTCCGATTCCGTTCCGGTGCGTGGCGACGGATTTGAACACGCTGGGGCCGGTGACGTTTGCCAGAGGGCCGCTGCCGGAGGCGGTGCGGGCGTCGATCTCGATTCCGGGGGTGTTTTCGCCGGTGGAGGGGCGGAATGGGCACGCGCTGGTGGATGGGGGGATTCTGGACAACCTGCCGACGGACGTATTGCGGCAGGATCTTCATGCGGAGCGGGTGATTGCGGTGCGTCTGGAGGCGGGTCCGGTGGCGGCGGCGGATACGAGCTCGATTGTGGCGGTGCTGAACCGGGCGTTTTCAGCGGGCATTGCGCGGAACGTGGCCCAGAGCGTGGGGCTGGCGGATGTGGTGGTGCATGTTCCGGTGGACAAGTGGTCGGGCACCGATTACGGGAAGGCCGGGGAGCTGATGGAGGCGGGGTACCAGGCGGCCGAGCGGAGCCGGGAGGAGCTGCTGAAGTATGCGCTGGACGCGGAGGGATGGAATGCCTATTTGGCGGCGCGGGCAGGGCGGCAGAGAGGCGCGCCGGGGGCGCTGCGGGCGGTGAAGGTGGAGGGCGGCGGACCGGGAGCGGAGCGCGAGGTGAAGGCGGATATGAGGCCGCTGGAGGGACGGACGATTTCAGCGGACGCGACCTTGAGGGCGATCAGCCTGATCCAGGCGAATGGGGAGTACGGGGCGACGTGGGCGACGTTTGACGGCGGAGGCGGCGGGGACAGCAGAGACTTGGACGCGGGGGTGGTGGTGAAGCTGAGCAAAGACCCGGTTGGGCCGCCGTATCTGCTGCTGAGTCCGGAAGTGGCGGCGGCGACCTCGAACGTGACGCGCGGGGAGATGGATCTGCGGCTGGTGGATCAGAACCTGGGCGGGTTTGGGTCGGAGCTTCGGGCGACGGCGGAGCTTGGATACAAGACGAGCTTCACAGGCGAATACTACCGGCTGCTGACGCCGGGGGGATTTTTTGTGGAACCGCGCACGGGGATTTTGCGGACGCCGGTTTATTTGTGGGCGAACCAGAAGCGGGTGGCGGAGCGGTTCCAGCAGAACCTGGACGCGGGGCTGGAGGCGGGGCGGACGTTTACGCCGCACTTGCAGGTGAGTGCCGAGTGGCGAGTGGAGGATACGCGCTGGGGTTTGACGACGGGCACGGGAGGGGGACCGTATCTATCAGGGACGGCGCAGACGGGGCTTTTGCATATCAACTGGGATGAGGCGGAGTCGGGGGCGATCTCGCCGAGCGGGTTCAGGCTTTCGGCTTCGGCGGGGGCGCTGTATCACGGGGTGGGGAGCTCGAATGCGCCGGAGGTGAACGTTGCCTTCAGCCGGACGCGGGCGTGGGGCAAGAATATTGTTGGGCTGGGCGGGACGGTGAACTCGTACCTGCGGGCGAATGTTGCCCAGCCTTACCGGTTTACGCTGGGCGGGCCGATGCGGCTTTCGGCGTCGTCGATTGACGAATATCGCGGTACGGATATGTACCTGGCGCGGGCGGGGGTGATGCACCGGATTGCGGCGCTGCCGACGGGTTTGGGACAGGGGCTCTACGCGACGCTGATGTATGAGGGCGGTGAGATGTGGTCGCCGGAGGCGCGGGCGATGCTGCGGCAGGATGGGGCGCTGGGGGTGGTGGCGAATACGCCGATCGGGCTGGTGACGTTTGGGGGATCGGTGGGGGATGCGGGGCGGAGGAAGGTGTTTGTGACGCTGGGGCGGTGGTTCTAACCACCTGCGGTGGGGCCAACTGCTCGCTATCCGCTCGCACGGGCTTTTGTGCGTCCCACCCATTTTCGGTGAAGCTGCGAATGGATGGGGCACGGGGCTTTTGTGGTGGGTCGGCGGGTGGGCGGTTGAGATTTGTGGTTTCCCTGGTGCCTCGGCCGCGGCGGACGAGGCACCAGGGGCACCCGGCTCCGGGTGTTGTTGCGAGGGCCGGGATGAAGCGAGCAGGCATTGCGGGGAACTGCGGACCAGCTTCGTCTCGGCCCCGCTCAAGAGGACGGCGCTCCCTTGTCGATTTTGGGTTGCTGAAGAGTAACTGCCGAGTCGGCGACAACACGGTCAGGGCAGTGCGGAAGTCTATCATCTGAATCAAGTGAAGAAACTCCTACTGGTCGTTTCGGTCCGTTCAACCTTGTGCTATGTCGCTACCGTGGTACTCGGCCTATGTTGTCCGATTTTCGCGCAAGGCGACCGCTGTAATCAGCCCACCGAGGCATTGGCTTCGTCGGATTGGCAGTCCATCAAGCCGTCACATTTTCCCGTCGAAGTGATGTTTTCAAATCCTGCGGGGTGGATTGGTGTGGACCGCGTCTTCGGAACCGGGGAACACCTGCAGGCGCGATGGCGCAGCGCCGTTCCGTTTCTCGTTCCAACAATGGTTCAGTCGTTCGAAGGGTCGAACACCTTAACTCCGGTTCACAATCCAAGCCCAGTGTTCTACCTGCACGCGACAGAGATTGCATCGTTTTTTTCCCCTTTCGATGCTGACAAGATACGCCTGCTGCGCCTGAAAGTGAGGCATGGCCATCGAGAACTTCGTGTCTCGAAGGGAATCACAAAGTTCACATTTGCGGCGGGATCTCCCAGCCGTTTTCTCGTACCGATCGCCGTGAGGCGGCTATCCCAGACTCTGATGGAGTTAAAGCCTCGGGACCGACTTGCACCTGGCCAATACCTCATTGCGATCGGGAATCAGGAAAGCGAAGGTTTCGAGTTTGAGATCAGCTGCGGCCACTAGCGCGCCGAAAGACTGGTGCTGAGCGAGTCACCGGCTATACGGAAACTAAACCCCTCAGGGGCTAAACAGGCTGCGGAAAAAGGCCTTGATTGAGGTCAGATGGGCAGTTCAGAGGCCAGCAGGGGCTAAAGCCCATCGTTTATTTTCAGCTATTTGCGGCACGGCTGAAGCCGTGCCCTTTCAAAACATCGGCGTGATGGGAGGCCCCAGGGACGGGAGCTATTTGCCGGATTGCGGGAGGGGCGAGGCGAGGGCGAGGGCTGCGGTGGTGGGGGATGCGTCATTGAGTTTGTGGGCGTGGGCGGCGAAGCGCTCGGGGGCGTGGCCGATGTAGTGGAAGGGATAGCAGGTGACGAGGGTGAGCTCGGCGCCGGCGGAGGGTGTGAGGATGGCGGTGTCGCGGGGGTCGATGATCTGGAGCCAGTCGACCTGGTAGTTGGAGATGCCGGAGACGGTCTGGATCTGAATCTGGTCGCCGGAGCGGAGGTCGCGGAGGTTGCGGAAGAAGGTATCGCGATGGCCGGCGATGCCGGAGTTGCCGGTTTCGCCGGGGAGGGGGGTTCCATCGATGTGGCCGACGCCGAGGAGGAGGGTTTGGGGGGTTGTTCCCTGAAGGATGGCGACGGTGACGTTGATTCTGGGGATGAGGATGCGGCCGACGACATCGCCTTCTTTGAGCGAGGCCGGGATGGCGAGGGCGGCGTTGCGAGGAGGGGGGAGGCGAGGCGAGGCGCTGAGGGAATCGGCGTTGGTGGAGGCGGCCTGGATTTGATGGTCGAGGGTGGTGAGGGCGTTCTGCTGGTAAGAGCGGGCATGGAGCAGGACGAGGCCGACGTAGGAGAGCGCGAGCAGGCCGGTGAACAGGAAGAGATAGCGGGCAAAGCTGAGGAAGTGACGGCCTCGCTGGGCGAATTGCTGCTGGTCAGTGATTGCGGTCATGGCTGGACTCCGTGGCGGATGGTCTTTGCTGCCGTGGGCGGCGGCGGGGAGGGGACGGTGTATCCGGCGCGGGTTCGGACGGAGAGGCCATAGTGGCCGTGGGCGCTGGCTTTGACCTGGATGGCATGATAGGCGCCAGCGTTGTCGTTGATGGTGGGGACATAGGACAGGGTGTAGAGGTTGCGAATGTCGTGGGCGATGGACTCGCAGATGGAGGCGAGCTCTTTGGAGGACTCGGGGAAGAAGGCTTCGCCGCCGGTTTCTTTGGCGAGGCGATTGAGGACGGTGGGGTTCTGATCCTCGTCCTGGTCGTCGAAGATGCCGATGGCGTAGATGATGGCGGAGGACTGGCGGGCGAGGGCGAGGATTTGAGGCAAGGTGAGCTTGCTTGCGGTGTCACCGCCGTCGGTGAGGAGGATGAGGACTTTCTTTTCGCGATTGCCCTGGCGGAGATGATTCAAGCCAACCGCGATGCCGTCGTAGAGGGCGGTTCGGCCGATGGAGCGGATGGCGGAGAGGGCGAGGAGGAGCTTCTCGGGGCTGTCAGTGAATGGGGTGTTGCCGGGAAGTCCGAGAGAGACATAGTCGCTGAAGTTGACGACAAACATCTGGTCCTGGGGATTGGAGGAGCGGGCGAAGGCCATGGCGGCGGCGATGACGTCAGCGCGTTTGGGGCCCATGCTTTGGCTGTTGTCAACGAGGATGCCGGCGGTGACGGGAATGTCTTCGTGGCTGAAGGATTGGATGGGTTGCGGGACTCCGTCTTCATAGATGCGGAAGTCGTCTTTGTTGAGGCCGGCGACGAGGGCGTTGTGGCGATCGACGACGGTGGCGCTGAGCAGGACCATGTTGGCGTTGAGGGTGAGGGTGTATTCCTCGGCGGGGGTGCTGGAGGAGGGGTTGGGGGGCTGGGCTGCGGAGACGCATTGCAGGAAGAGGAAGACGAGCAGGAGCAGGAGACCGCGGAGGGGGGTGAGTTCAGGCTCTGGATTTCGCAGAGCTGTTTCAGAGTGCTGGCATCCTGCGGATGGGAGCGTGTTGGTCATCCGTCCTGTCCTCGAATCTGCAGGGGGTGCATTGAGAGCGCGCACAAACCAGGCCCCGAACGCGTGATTCCGTATGTTGGGATCGAGGTATCCCGGGTCCCAAAATCGGGACCCGGGGCACCCAGCTTCGTACAGGAACGAACGGTTGTTGACCTAGGAGTGATAACCCAGCTTTGAAAAGGAACGAAGGGTTGTTGGGTTAGGCGATGCGCTTGAGGAGGCCGGTGAGCATGAGGCCGGCACCGAGAGCGAGGAAGCCAAACAGGCCAAACAAGGAAAGATTGCTGGCGGTTTTGGGCAGAGCGGCAACTTGAACCGGCGCGGGCGCGGCCACAACGACGGGCTCGACGGGCGGAGGCACGACAACGGTGGCGGTTTCAACGACGGCGCCGGTTGGTGTGACTGCTTCAACAGGAGCAACGGGCAGGTCTTCTACCTTTGCCACAACGACAGGGGTGGAGAGCACAGGCTCGTTTTCGATGACGGCCAACTGGACGGCGCGGCTGTGTTCCCAAACGAAGTATTCGCCGTATTGACGGCCGGGATAATACCAGGCCTTGATGGGCTGGATTTCGCCGGCGGCCACTTCATGGAAGGTGATGACGGTCGAGTCCTTGACCTTGGCGCGGAAGTTGGGGATGGAGAGAATGGTGGTGAGGAGGGTGGATTCATCCTGGCTGAAGATCTGGACGATGTGACGGTTGGCGGTTGAGTCCATGATCTTGAAGACGTAGGTGCCAGCGGGGAGAGTGTGCTGGCCGACGCCGGGGACTTCAACCGGGCCGCTGAAGGTGACGATGGTTTTTCTGTCCCATGAGTCGGCCTTGGCCGAGGGGACGACGATCAGGGCGAGGAGGGTAAAGGCCAAGCCGGTTCCGAGTGCTTTGAGTAATTTCATGATTTTCTCCACATTTCTCTGGCTAGCTCCCACGGTGGTGATTGAGCTTTCGGGAAACTCCTGATGCACGGTTTGCAACAGGCCCAGAGCCGGAAGGTCCGGCGAGTTCTATCCGTGGAGCGCGGTACAAAGACAAGTGTGGAGGATGGGGGAACAGGCACGCTGACCTGTTTTGACCGCCGCCACCTGCGGTGGGGCCAACCGCTCGCTATCCGCTCGCATGGGCTTCTGTGGGCAAGAACCTGGCCAACGGCGCCACCTGCGGTGGGGCCGACTGCCTGCGGCGGGGAGAGCCTGGATTCGTGGTTTCCCACCCATCCGCAAAAAAGCGCGGATGGATGGGGCACGGAGCTTTTTGGGTGGGTAGAGAGAGCGGGTGCGGGGGTTCGTGCTATCCCCGGCACCTGCTGTGACGCCAGTCGCTGGCTAGCCGCTCGCACGGGCTTCTGTGGGTGAGATCCCGGCCAAGTGCAGTGGGGCGCGGGGCGTGAAGATTTGCAGGCAGGATCAGGGGAGGGCGGTGTACTCGTTGAGGAGGCGGAGGTAGAGGCGGTAGTTTTCCAGGGAGACGGCGGGCGGGGTCTGGTGGTCGACCGAGGGGATGAAGCCGCCGGAGCGCATGAGGGGTTGGAGGCGCTCGAACTCGGCGCGCATGGCCACTTCGCCGAGGTGCATGACGAGCTTGTTGTAGTGGCCGACCATGCAGAGGTTGGGATAGGCCGAGCGGAGGGTGAGGCCGTCGACTTTGGCCTGGCGCTCGAGGGGGAGGACGCCGGCGATGCCGATGGACTGGAGCCAGGGGACGAGTTTGGTGCAGTCGCCGTCGGTGTCCATGATGGGGATGGCGTTGAGCTCGTGGATGCGGGCGAGGAGGGGGCGATAGTAGGGGGTCATGAACTCCTCGCAGATGCGGCGGGAGACCATGGGGCCGTGGTTGTAGGACATGTCCTCGGCGATGGTGATGAAGGTGGGGACGCAGGCGGCGGCCATCTGATCGAGAAGGCGGAGGTTGAAGGCGAGGAGATCGCGGTTGATGCGGTGAAGGAGCTCGGGCTGATCGTGATAGGCGAGCATGAGCTTTTCAAAACCGAGGAGGGTGCGGGGGAACCAGAAGAAGCCTTCAAGAGTGGCCCAGACGACGGCGTTGCCGGCGGACTGGCGGGCGGCCCAGGGGCGCATGGAGCCGATGGCGGCGGTGTGGTCGGGATAGAGGGCGGGGAGGATGCGGAGGTAGTCGTCCAGGTTGGAGACGGTGCCTTCGACGTGATGCTGGACGGCTTCGATTGTTGGGGCGGTGGTGGAGAACCAGAACTGCTTGTAGGGGTCGAGGCCGAAGTAGTCGTGGATTTCGAAGACGTCAGTCAGGGTGAGCGGGAGGCCTTCGGTGTGCCAGCGGTCGAGAGTCAGATCCCACCACATGGCCCACTCCCAGCGGGGGAGACGGTCGACGGGCTGGAAACGCATGAGGGCGCGGAAGCGTTCGGGGTGATTCATGGTGGAGGCCTTGCGGACCATGGTACAGGATTGGAGGGCGGCGGCTTTGCGGAGTGGAGGATTTTGGAGCAAAGGCAGCGAGTCAGCGCCCGCTGCGCGGGCGTAGCAAGTTAGCAAGTCAGCGGGTGTGGTGGGAGATTGGGTGCGGTTCGATTGGGGAGTGTTTGTGGGTTGGGTTGGCGTCTTTGTGGACCGGCGTGGCGTTGATGCTTAGACTAGGTTCGGTGGAGGGGGTTGGGTGTGGAGCGGAATCGAAGAGGAATTGGTTGGGCGGTGGTTGCGGGGGTGGTGGTTGTGGTGGCGGTGGTTTGCGGTCTGCGGATGAGGGCTGGTTGGCAGGCGGATGCGATTCCGGCGATTGATGCTGGCAAAGTGGATCGGATGCGGCAGGTCTGCGTGTTTCCGCAGACGCTGCATACGAAGGATGAGTTGGCGGTGGTTTATGCGGCGGATTCGACGGCTGCGCACCCGGCCAGCAGCGCGAGGAGGGTACCGGTTCTGGAGGAGCCGTATACCCCGCTGGTTGAGGTGGAGGCGGCGATTGGGAAGGCGGATTTGACGGATGGCGAGTGGATGGAGTGGAAAGAGAACGCGACGGATGCGGCGAATACGAATTGGTATCTGAGGATGGCGTTCGACCCGGAGAAGAAGCTGAAGGAGATTGCGGTGAGGACGTCGGTGAAGGGGCCGGATGGATGCAAGGAAGTGCGGATCGGGAGACGCGCGGGGGATTGGTCGGAGACGGTGAGGAAGAATGGAGAATGCGGGGCGGATTGCCGGTGAGGTTGGCGATCGCAGAAGCGGCAAGGCCCTCCCGGGGTGGGAGGGCCTTGAGGGGTGGAGAGGTTGGCGCGGGTTAGGCGACGACTTCAATGCCCATGGAACGGGCGGTGCCTTTGATGCTCTTGATGGCGGTCTCGACGGAGGCGGCGTTCAAGTCAGGCATCTTCTGGGTGGCGATTTCGCGGATCTGCTTTTCAGTGACCTTGCCGATCTTCTCCTTGTTGGGAGTGCCGGAGCCCTTGGCGACGCCGGCGGCTTTCATGAGCAGGACCGCGGCGGGCGGGGTCTTGGTGATGAAGCTGAAGCTGCGGTCGGCATAAACGGAGATGACGACCGGGATGACCAGGCCTTCCATATCCTTGGTGGAGGTGCGGGCGTTGAACTGCTTGCAGAACTCCATGATGTTGACCTGCGCCTGACCGAGGGCGGGGCCGACGGGAGGCGCGGGGGTGGCTTTGCCGGCCACGATCTGGAGCTTGACGTATCCTGTTACTTTCTTCGGAGGTGCCATGATTGGTTCCTTTGGAGCCAGCTACTAGCTTCTAGCCGCTAGCTTTTAGCTGGTCTGTTCCTGGTGCGAATTTTGGTGTTGCGCTTTGGCGTTTGCCTGCAACCGGCGGCTGCTAGAAGGCCGGACCGGCTAGAAGCTGAAGGCTAGTAGCCAGGAGCAGCAACTACTCAATCTTTTCGACTTTGCCGAACTCGAGTTCGACGGGGGTGGAGCGGCCGAAGATAGTGACCATGACCTTGAGGGTTTCGCGATCTTCGTTGATTTCGTCCACGACGCCGTTGAAGTTGGCAAAGGGTCCGTCGGTGATGCGGACCTGCTCGTTCTTTTCGAACTTGATTTTGAGGCGCGGCTTGTCTTTGGAAGTCTCGGAGCGGAAGAGAATGCCGCTGACTTCTTCTTCAGAGAGGGCTACGGGCTTATCGCCGGTGCCGAGGAAGCCGGTGACCTTGGGCGTGTCTTTGAGGACGTGCCAGAGGTGGTTGTCGAGTTCCATCTCGACCAGGACGTAGCCGGGGAGGAAGACGCGCTCGACGGTACGCTTTTTGCCGTTGACGATCTCGGTGACGGGCTCGGTGGGGATCATGACGCGGCCCACCCGGTCGCCGAGTCCGAAGGCCTCGACACGACTTTGAATCGATTCGCGGACCTTGCGCTCGAAGCCGGAATAGGCGTGGAGGATGTACCACTTGAAGCGCTCATTGCGCTCGGGGAGCGGTTCTGCCAGCGGCTCGGGCTGTTCGGCGGGTTGTTCGATTTCTTCTGTCATCATGCTCTCGTTTCGCGGACGCGTGCGGTGGTTAGAAACCGCCCAGCTTGCCCAATAATTGATGCAGGCCGAAGTCGAAGATAGCATCGACCACGAAGAAAAACAGTCCGAAGATGAAGACCGCGATGAGGACCACGGTGGTGGTGGCCTCAACTTCTTTGCGGGAGGGGGTAACCACTTTTCGGGTTTCGGCGCGGACATCGGTGAGAAAGTGAGTGAGCTCTCTCCATTGGTCGGCGACGCTGCCGAAGAGCTTGACGCCGGAGTTGGGCCCGGAACGCTTGACCGGCGCGGGCCGCTCTTCGCCGTTGACGATGATTGTTGCTTTGCTTCCCATACTTCAAGTTCCTTTGCGCCCAGCGTCTGCCGGGCGCATACGACGATCGAATCTGGCAGGGGCGGAGGGATTCGAACCCCCAAGTTCGGTTTTGGAGACCGACAGTTTAGCCGTTGAGCTTACGCCCCTAAAAGCAGTGATTAGGGGTTAGCGATTAGGGGTTAGTTTTCGACGCTGAATCCGCATTTTTGCGGGACGCCGGCTTCTAATCCCTAGCCACTAACCACTATCCCCTGCTCTACTTGGTTTCCTTGTGCGGCTGGTGCTTGCGGCAGCGGTTACAGAACTTCTTGAACTCGAGACGGCCGGTGGTCGTCTTTTTGTTCTTGGTGGTGGAGTAGTTCCGCTCCTTGCACTCAGTGCACTGCAATGTGACAATTTCGCGCATTTCTTAATTCCTTCCAGGAATCAGTGGTCAGTTGTCAGTGAACAGTGATTAGTTTGTTCTTTGCAGCTACGGACCGTAATGCCAGATCCGCTGAATCGCTTTTACCGATCACTGACAACTGAACACTGACAACTGTTCTTGTTACTTGATGATTTCCGAAACCGTTCCGGCGCCTACGGTGCGTCCGCCTTCGCGGATGGCAAAACGCAGGCCCTTTTCCAAGGCCACCGGGGTAATCAGCTCCACTTTCAACTCGACGTTGTCGCCCGGCATCA
>Ga0302320_10018738_pt1 | contig 13940 bp, 12 predicted proteins | sample Bog_T0_3_FD_202130 | JGI IMG/M metagenome (GOLD analysis project Ga0302320, IMG submission 202130) | Peat permafrost microbial communities from Stordalen Mire near Abisko, Sweden - Bog_T0_3 | ecosystem: Environmental > Terrestrial > Soil > Wetlands > Peat | place: Sweden: Abisko, Stordalen Mire... | reverse complement strand
TACCAGATCGCAAAGTTTGGCTAGAGAATATTGCAGAACGCCTCGGGGAGACCCTTGACGATAAGGCGCTCCTTTCGCCACTGCGCGCAATTCTTGAAGACAATCCACTCGCAATAAGGGCCGACTGGCTTTCCGGCATCGAAAGCGAACTAACGCAAACAAGCGCTTCGAATCCGTCGCCGTCGCCCGCCGAGTGCCTAGATATAGTAGTTCCGTTCGGCAATGACGTATGCCTTGATGTCGTTCGAGATGGCCATCGGCTGCCGGAATTCACGCCACATGGGATTTCGCGCTGGGTCAACCGCACGAGCAAAACCGTGCTGGCGCTTGCGGGGGATAGCGGAATATTGGATCGTCACGCACTGCCCAATGGAAGCGCAGCAATTGTAGGACCCGGTACATTGTATCGAGCACATTGCGCACCACGATCCGCTGCCTTGAGAATACAGTGCCTACCTGAGCGAGGCGCCCCACTCCAGGTCGTTACAGATCCTCAGCGGCGAGAAGTCGTTCGATCTAGCGGCGTTCGGATATTGATTTGAGTCCTTGGTTTCCATTGCCGCACTGGAAAAGCCGCTTCTCTCGCTCGGATATGTCGCGCTTTTGGGGAAATATAGTTTCCCTAGAAACTGTTTTGAGACAAGGTATTGGCCAAATAGAGCATCCGGTACAAGGAAAAAGGCGACGTTGACACTGATAGATAATTGCCGCTGGCTATAGAAGAAAAACCTGAACGCGGTGCCGTTTTTGTTGCAGGGTGAGGATTTGGATTGATTGTCCTGCGAGTTTAGGTTTAATGCCCCAACGCCGTAACCCGGGCGCGCAGTTTTCGGCCGCCGGGAGATTGAGCACATACCGTTTATTATTTGAGACGCTACTTATTCAAATTGCTGTGCATCTGTCCATTTGAAACACCGTCGCCGAAATGCACAGGTTCCCCCGCATTCGAATAGACGCGAACAAACGAATTCCCGTCCACTTCAACGTCCGTGATTGGCGAGCCAATGCGGCCGGTAAATCCTTCTGCAGTAACCACTCCGGCACTAATGGCCGATGGATACTTCGGACTGTCGCAGTGATTAACGTCGGAAATGCGATTCCCGGTAATCTTTACGTGCTCAGCGCCAGGCCCCTCGTAAGTCGGACCAGTATCCGCTGGAACGAGTATCGCCGCCATGCTTACCCGCTCGATGACGTTATCGGCGACGATCGCATTGCTCCCACCCATGACTATCGCACGAGCGCGATTATCATGAAACTCGTTACCTCGAACGACGACGTCCGTCGGAATTTCGTCAGCTCTCACAATCACCACCTCCGCGGTGATATTCGGCATATGAGAAAGCCGTATCGTTCCCGCCTGCGCGTCAACCCCGAGAACATTCGCGCTACCCAGTGAGTTCAAACCGTGATCGAATAATTTCACCTCGTTGCCCGCGCTCAAAAAGGTCAAGCGCGGCTTGAATTTATCGTCCACGACGCGCCAGGAATCGCCACTCCCGGCCGCCGCTTCAGCCCTGGCAGGAATCATGAGTCCGTTGATATTGACACCATCATCGCCTTGCCATCCAAAATCGTTGTACTCAATCGTAATGTCACCTCCTAGCCCCGAAAGGTGTGAGGCGCCCGCGGCTACCGAAGGCTCCGGCATCGAACAATTTGGCCAACACTTCGGTTCAACGATGTTCTTCCTCAAAACGATATGCGTACCTCCTCCACGAAATACAAATGCTAGTCCGGGGGCTGAAGTGACTCTCACCCGCTCGATGGTAACGTTTGTACATCCGGTACACACAAAAGCGTTTGCCGAATAAACTTCGTGGCGTACCAACACGCGCCGACCAACCAAAGCCGATAGTCGATTGATGCAATCACTGCGGCCTCCGGAGAACCTCGCCTCCGACCCTGCCGGGAAATAGCGCTCAAATTGCTTCGTCGGCGCAGATTGGTACCAAGGCCAGCCCTTGGTATCGTCCCAAACCGATACGGCCCCGAGCGGCATAACCCCTTCGAGAGGCTGGTCAAGAACCAGCATGCCGCCGGGGCCTCCAGCTACGCAGGCGGACACCTTCCCGAATGATTGAATTCGCGGAGTCCCAGGAATTATGGGATCCCGAGCGCCGCCTCCCAACCAACCTATCTCTATATCTGATAGGTTTACCTGATTGGCATTGTTCAGCCTCAAACCACCACGCCCCGGCCTAGCATCCAGAAATTCGATTCGCGACCCGTGTCCCACCACTGATGTTCTTTCCAGGGCATTAATTTCGATGGGCCCAGCGCAACGAATGATGCTCGACCCCACAAATGTGCAGTTGGCTGCACTGCTTTTGACCAGATCCACGACATCAACGGTCGCATAACCCGAGGGCCCATTCGCGTATGTCAAGATGGGCAAGGTCGCAAGGATGGGAATCAGCATTCTGCACATCGAACGACTCCCCAGTTGATAACATAACGTGATATGCTCATTCCTACTCTTCTCGAATAATGAAGTCAATCGACTCATCGCAGCGCTGTCCCGGGAGATACTCATTAGTCCACGTAAGCGTCCCTGTCTCGTATACAAGTGAATAACGAACTTGCTCCAGACACAGCAGTTCACCTGCATCGCAAGGCGCCACTCGAGAGAGTCCCTCTTATCGTGCTTTCTCTCCGGATCTTGAGACCCGTTCTAGCGCGTGATCGATGGCGGCGCATCGATGGTCGTCCGCATCCACGATCGTCCCCTAAATCAACATCACCGGGCTCCCGCGTCAGTATTCGCAGCATCAGCTCAAGGAGTTGCTCGATAATCCCATAGCGGTCGATCAGGTGCGGAAAGCGCAGAATCCTCGAATCGTCCGGAGTGGCGCCCTCAACGAGTTCGATGGCGGCGTAGCGCCACATCGACTCCGAGTCGTACAGGGCGTCCCCCATGGTGGGGTCGGAGAGGCAAAGGTACCGCGGCATGAAGTAGATGCACAGCATCCGCTCCATCGACATCGGTTGGTCGCCGCCACGCGCCTTCGGATAGTATGACTTTGTCGACGTTAGGAAGGAGGTGCAGAGAACAACCTGGTCACTTTCCTAGACAACCAGCTCCCGGAAAGTTGTCTTGTCTCTTTTGTTACGCTGCCGATGCAACCGTAGATTTTTCATCGATCCCCTCGGACTCTGAGCGCAGCCACAACCTGCGCTATTACTCAGTTGACGTAACCTGTCCCGACCTTCCCTTGTCCAACATAGCATGCAACGCGCGGCCCAGGTTCTGCAAATCCCGAATCGGCAAGAACATTGTGAGACCATCTATACCCAATTCGGGCACAAGTGCTACGAAGGTTAACGTACCCACCGGATGTTGTGCCGGTACGCAGGCACAGGGGGTCAGAGATCAAGTCCATGCGGAGGTGAAAAGGGTATCGCCGCGAGCGCTCAAAATTGCGGTAGCATTTCCAGCTTCCTCTTAGATTCGTCCGCTGGAGCCGAGCGAATTGGCGTCGTCAGCGGCTTGTCGGCTGCCCCACCCACTAACCTGCCGCGAAGTTATCGGCGCTGCGAGACGACGGTGAAACGCTCGTCAAGCGAGCGCAGATCGCTTCGTTTCAGCTCAGCAAAAGATCCCGGCGCCTCCGGCACATATTCATCGACGTGCGAAGACTCACTGACAGGCAACCTGCCGCTCCTATTCGATGAGTCCGTTTTTCTTCATAACTTGACGTAGTGGTAACCAAGATCCCATTAGGGTCGTCGCCAAAATGCGCGCATCCTCGCCCTTGTGACCCTTGAACCACTCTTCCGCGAGCGCCATCTGTTCCGCCAGCGTATGCGCAGCGAGTTGCTCTTTGAGCCGCCCCGTAGTCCCATTCCCCTCGATCCAAGCCTTGACTTCCTTGCGCTCCTTATCGGTCAGAACCCCGTCGAGCTGCGGGGTGATCTTCGGATTATTTTTGACCAATCGTCCGACAATTTCATTCTTGCCTTTCTTGGTAGTCGAGTCGTACGAAGTTCGAATCAGCTGAACAACAGTACCGCGTTCGCGAAAGTGCATTTGTGGTCCCCTGGCATGACAGTAGTCCGGCAATATATTGCCGGCCGAATGCAATAATGTCAATTCTAAATCGACGTAATTTCGCCAAGATATATTTGTTGAAATCTACAGGCCATTTGCCATATGACATTGGCATGATTAGTATTTTTGCATACCCTCGAATCCGCGTCCCGGCTCGTCGTAGGGGTGGACCCTGAGGCACTCATGCCTAAGTGGGTTGGTAATCGCAACCATGGTAATCCATCGTGCTCCGCTCGCTGTCGGCGTAGATGAGATTCGAGCCGCCGGGGAATTTCGCTTGTTGGGCGACGCTATCACACGCGATTCGACGTTCCTTCGGACCAAAAGCGGGCGCTTGCCGAAGAACGCTACAAATCCGCGGCAATGTAGCGACATCGACTTTAGAGACCCCGGTCTTCGGCTGAGTGCTTAAGCGAGTATGAGTAACCTCTCTCAGGCGAACCAGAACTCGTCCAACTTCTCGACCGCGACCGGTACGACGAAATTTAGGTGTGCGGACGGTGGCAATACCGAATTCCCGATCGCCGCTGATTCTGCGTTAGGTATTTCGACGCCTACAACAGTGGCCGTGGCGGCGCGTCATTTCATAATCCACAACCACTGTCATCCCGAATCGACTTCTCCGCAAGTCTGCTACACTTTAGTCTTCTGGCAATCAAGCGAGATATCCCTTTGAATCAAGACTTGTTTGTTGCAATGATCGAGTCGAGGTGTTTAGGAACTATGGCTTTGATATTGGTGCGGCATTCACAGAGTGCTTTAGGCGCTCTTCGATCGCAACTAGAATGCGGATAAGGACGGATCTAAACAGGCAACTTGACGATTCTAGAGCCGACACGCCAATTTCGCGGATCGCGGTTTCGAAGTGAGTCGCGCCAGACGCTCGCGGGAACCGCATTGCGCAGCCTGCCATTTCAATGGCGACACAGAACTTTGAGGAAGCTCATGAAAGAACCCTGCTCCCCAAAATCGGATCCGAGCGCCACGGCTGTTACGCCCAATGCCCCATCACCCCCGGCTGCGTCGTTATCGGCCGCCCGGGCCGAACCGCAGTCACCAGGCCCGGGACGGGATTCGACGCTATATCACCCTGAACTGACACCGGGGCTATTGGGCCAAGTAGAGATGCTGTCGACCGAATTTGCGGCGGGCTGGGCAGCGGTGTCGCCAGGAAGGAATCCGGCAACTGTATTTGCAATGCTTGACAACGAAGTTATCGGGCTCGGCACCGCCAGTATTTCTCGATTTGGTCTCGATCATGCAGGTCGCAAAGGTATGTTGGAGCCCCGAGCATTCACCATCGTGTTCTCCCGTCCCGTTCCCGCAGAGGCGGTACAATCGATCACAGTATTCGCGGCTGGGCACGTCGCATCGATCCCGCGCGCCGAAACCCTCAAGCTCGAGGCCACTCCTCCTTTGCGGATATTTGTAATGGGCTCGCCACGGTCGGGCACGTCCGAACTCGCGCGAACTTTATCCAAGGTCCTCGGACTCCCGTGGAAGGGTGAAGGCCACGTCGCGCCCCTATTTCATAGGGTGGCGAACGATATGAGTGGAGATGCATCCAGCGAAAATGCGCTAGTGCGCTTTCTAGCCCAACAAAACTTCCGGAACATAGCGATCGAGGCAGCCAGGCTCGCTTATTACACAGTACACAGATCGGCGTCATTTCTCGACGAGACGCCGGGGTTCCCGATGATAATGTCCGCTCCGTTTCTAAGCGAGTGTTTTCCCGGGTCTCACTTCATTTTCCTGCGCCGCAATCCAGTCAGCAATGTGCTCTCGCGAATGGTGAAATTCGGGGGAAGCTTCGAAGCCCATTGCAAGGATTGGACAGCGGCGATGAAGGAGTGGCTCAAGACGCGGCCTATGCTTCCGCACTATCTGGAGATTGAGCAGGAACAGATGCTCCTGGACCCGGACCGCACTGCCAGAGCCGTTGCCGACTACATCAAGCTTCCCGACAAGGCCCCGGCGATTGCCGAGTCCCTTAAGGGTGGTTCGACTCAGCGAACCGGGGCAGGCATCGGAAAGACCGACGAGTCTCAAACAGGATGGTCCCCAGGGCAATTGAAGAAGTTCGAGGACGTATGCGGTCCCACCATGCGGATGTTTGGGTACAAGTTGCAGTCTAGCCGGGATGGCGCTGACTTAACTTGAAGCGATATTTGCGCATATAGGCAATCAATTGAAAATAACAGAGAAGGTTGATGGATTAGCCACCGGGTCGCCAGGAGCGGTCACCCGCTCCCGGCTCCCACAGAACGTAGCGTGCCGATTTCCGGCACTACGCTCGTCAGAGGTCGATTTGGCTTTCACAGCACAGCGCATGCTTGCATCTGCCCATAGGTCAGGTAGATCTTCGGACGCTGTAACGGAAACAGGTCTCTCAACCGATGAAAGACCGCCCACGTAAGTCTCGCCGCCCAACTTCGAGTACAAAGCATCTTGTGCCAATATCGCTCCACAAAGCGATACACCTTGTGGAGGGATCGCCAGTTGCCCGCTACCCCATAGTAGGCGTAGTGGCCACGAAGAACTTGATTGAGCCGAAAGACCTGGTCCTTGAGCGACCAGTGCCGAATGTCACGCATGAGCTCCGTGAGGTTGGTCATGCTGCGGCGAAGTCGAGACCTCTCCGTTTTGCGACCCACCTTGTAATTGCCGTTGCGATTGCGCGTGCCGTAATGGGTGAAGCCCAAAAACGCAAACGTCTCTGGACGTTCACCCTGCACGCGGGCCTCTCGCTGCGCAAAACGACCAAACTTAATCAGCTTGGTCTTACTCGGTTCCAGCGCAAGCGCAAATTTATTTAGCCGCTTGCTCAGAACTTCTTGAACTCGATCAGCGTCGTCCCGATACTGGAAACAGATTACAAAGTCATCGATGTATCTGACCAGGTGAGCCTCGCCTCGTAGTCGAGGTTTGACTTGCCGTTCGAACCAAAGGTCCAGAACATGATGCAGATACAGATTACTAAGTAAAACGCTGATCGAACCGCCTTGCGGAGTGCCTTTCTCATTCGCTGTCAGTTCACCGTCCTCCAAGATGCCGGCCTTCAGCCAGCGTCGAACTAGACTCACAATACGTCGGTCCCCGACTCGATCTTCAAGAAAGCGGAGTAGCCATCCGTGATCTAAGCTCCCGAAGTAGTTCTTCAAATCCGCGTCGAGCACGTAGCCCACTGCCGGTGACCGCGAGAGGATTTCCCCCAACGTCGACAGCGCGTGATGTGCACCCAGCCCAGGTCGACCGCCAAACGAGCAGGGCAAAAAGTCCTGCTCGTAGATCGCACCCAGAACCGCAGCGACACTCCTCTGCAATGCTCGATCGGTCACACAAGGAATGCCCAACGGCCGCTTCTCTTTCTTGCCGGGCTTCGGTATGAACACCCGCAGGATCGGCGGCGGCCGGTATCCCTGATCATGGATCGCACGGATCATCTCCGGCGCCCAATGCTTGAAGCTCTGCTTCGCTTCCTCTACCGTCTGCCCATCACAGCCCGGCGCGGAGTTGTTCGGAATGTGGTTGACACTTTCCCAAACAAGCTCCTCCGTCAGGTGATGTGCCAGTGAGGTAAATTTCAGCTTTCTGTCTTCCCGAGCTTTCGCTGCTATGCGTTCTAGTCCCGTTGTCATGACTGGTCGCTCCACTCGTTGCATAGTGGTCCGTTCTCCTCCGTTGAATGAGGCTCATGTCGCCCTAGAACACATCGACTTCCGCTGGCCGCTTCCCCAGGTAGTGGGCTCTCCCCACCGCAGAGTACTATCAGCCAGTCTGACTGCCTGTGAGCCATCAGATCGTCCTTGCTTTATAGGCTCGGCCAACCTTACAGGCTCCGCCTGAACTCACAGGCTCTCCCTTGTTCCCAACAAGTCCTTCAAGTACATGCCGTGGATAAGAACCCCGGAAGCAACGCCCGGCTCTCGCCAAGAACAAGCCGTGCATTTCTGCCTTCCCCATTGAGGGAGAGGGTCGGCTGCTTCGATCAGGATCAATTTCGAGGTTAATTATTCCATTCACTTTCGTTCCGGCCTGCACTTTCTCTGTCTACGCTTCGCAGTGGGTGTTACCACCCGCCCACGCAAGACTCGATACGTGGCTGCTGGCTAGGCGTTGCCACGGTGGCCATCTCAGGCCACTGAACTTGTTGCGCTTCAAGGCGCAACCCCCTTTGAACCGAACGGCCGAGGCGCAAGAAGATATCGCGGCCCAGTTGCAGGCCATTCCGGCCAAGCTTGGTCACGCGGCCGAGTAATCGCACCGTTTCCCGCGTGGGATTGAAGATCCGATCTGAGTCCTACATTTTGAAGTGCCCGGACTTCCACGAACGTGGTTGCCGACGCAGCACCTGGCTGGCGCAATCCAGGATTTCGAGGTCGTGGTCGTTGAGGCGCTCCGTGACGATGTCGCCCGGAGATGCCGGTAGGGCTGCGTAGTACGAGATCAAGACCTGCATCCCGGCGCCGTCATCAACGGCGTGGTAATTGTCCCGGATGCTGCGGAAGCGGGTCGCCGGCTGAGGCTTGAGCGGCGGATTCTTTTCGGCGAACATCGCCAGCATCTGGCGCTTCTTGCGCCCATGGATGCGCGGCGCCCGCAGCGCTCTTCCCAGTGCGCGATCCTCGCGTTCTGCTCGTCGATGGAGTCGACCTTTTCATGGCGCCATCTCGACGATCATCCCTGGCTCCATAATGCCGGCCAGTGACGCCATACTCCAGGCTGGCTTTGAGCCGGCTCCGGCGCAGGAGCACTGTCTGCACTGCGCCGGATAGCCAAGCGAATCGAATGAGCACCAATCGGAAAAGCGACCACCCCACTCAGACGAATCCAGGCCGAAGCGACAGCGAGAAATGGCATCCAATCGAATTATGACGGTTCTGTCGACCAGTGTTTCAACTGCCTGGCAGGCCGTCGCTATTCACCCGGAACCAGTTCAATAAGCTGGTCGATATCCAATGATCCATTCCGACGCGGCAACTGATCGATCAGGACTATTTCATCTGGGCTTCTAGGTATATTCATCCGGGCCAATTGATCCCTGAGAAATTGGGATATTCTCGGCCTGGAAGCCGCGCCAACAGGATCATTCGTATAATAAGCCTGTGTCGAGCCCTTTTCAGGCCTCCAGGTGCGAATGTCTCCGCTCGTTGGTTCAAAAAGAGCATTGATGCACGACAGATCTCTCCTGGAGTATGACACGCGCGTCCTCAAGGAAAACTTCTCGCCGAGTCTGTATAGATCGCCAGGATCGATCGATCCCACTTTCTGCGTCTCGGCTATCCGCAATAATTCATCCACGGTCCCATCGAATTCGGACGCATGCCAGAACGCCCAGACATCCGACGCGAGTCTCGCATTTGGAATATTCAATATCTCTATAATGGAAGATGGATTGCCACCAATCAATCTCTCCAACTCTTCCATGCTGGTAAAGCCCGCTGAGATGTCGGGTTCCACGAATCCCGGCGTCGTCAATCTGTGAAAAATTGCGTCATACCGGTAGCGAGACATCTCGTTGAAATGGCCTTCCCTCTTTAACTGGAGCTCCAGACCATAGGTATCACCAGCGAGAACCTCCAAGAATTCCTCACTCACGGAGAGCTCATTCGCCTGCACATGGCCGTTCTCCTTGAGACAAGACCTTGCGGGACTATTCCCTGTCGCCTGATAAAGCGCTACGGATGCTTGAAAGACGGACCGGTGCCTCAGTGATTTGACATCTCCGATGAAAAGGCTCTCACAGGACCGCCGGAGCACCGATTCAATGACCGACCTCAAATAATCGGTTCCAGGAAAATACTGAACCACAGAATTCATGATGACCGTATCAAAATGTTGGCGCCAACACTCCTCCAGGCGCGTCGCGGCACCTCTCAGCACCGTAACATTCTTGATGTCCCTGGCCTTCAACGCCCTATTCAACTTCTCGACGGCATGCTCGGAGGGATCTACACCGAGGTAGATCGCAACTACATCGTGAAGCTTCCACAACAACAGTCCAGTCCCGCAGCCGATTTCTAATAGCGATCGCGGCTTCAAATTTTCTATTCTATCTACCGTATTTCCTCGGCACTCGATCATTGCCGGTAAAGGAATGGGCTTCTTGTCATAGGCGCTGACCCAGGAATCAAAATCATCTTCGCTCTCTTCGAGATCCGTCTTGCTATAGGTCTTATCCCATACCAATTCCCATATTTTTTCGGTCTTCTTTTGCCTGTCGATCACCGCCGACCTATCAAGATTCAATTTTCCCAAATCGACGACGACGAATGAATATGTCCTGCCGGTCCCCTCATCCATTAGGGTGACGGCCTCCTCTACCCCGTCGATGGTTTTTATTGCGTCGCTGACCGTTCGACCGAGAGCCAATGTCAACTGTATTACTCCAATTGGCCGGATCGCGCGGCGATCTTGTCGGAGATTCGGGTCCCCAGATCGCCTACGCATTGAATGTGATCCATGTCCCTCGTTTCCATCGTGATTCCAAAGCGCTTCTCCACTTCCATGATAATCTCAATCATCTTGAAGGAATCCCATCCGGGAACGTCCGCAGCCGAGGTCTTCGAGGTAACCTTCAGGTCCTCCCGCTGAAAAACGCCCCGGATGATGTCCACAACCGTTTCGAATATGGGATCCTGACGCACACTTACTCCTCCCGGTGACGCCACCCTGCGGCGCCCCGCCTTATCATTTCGATTAAGTGCGAAGCGCCAGCGCATTCGCGAAAATCCTTGCCCAGCTCGCATAACTCGCTTGTCGTATCGGACGCCCGGGCACCCAGTTTAATCGGTCAATGTAGCCCACCATCAGTCCAGGCATTATTCGCTTCACCGTTCCGTTGGAGTTGTTCGAGTCCTGAATCTGAATCAACAGAAGTTCATTGTCGCCGTAGGTGCGCATGGCGGATGTCAGCCGATCGACCTGCGAAACTGTCAGCACCTCGCCTGGACGCCACACGAAGACCTTCGTTCCAGATTCGAGGTCGGCAATCAACTTGCGCCCCAGGAATTGCAGACGCACGCACCATTGTTCGAGAAGCTTCTCGGGGTCCATCTCGCCGATCATGACCCAAGTATGGATTCCGATCTTGTAGCGCTTGTCGAACACGTGGTACTGCGTGTGGCTGAGTTCCTTCCCGGGGAGGGTTAATTCGGTTTGCTCCCGGGTGCCTAGTCCCTCGAACCGATCGCGAAGTGCCAAGATCAAATCCTCGGTGCTGATCATTGCCCAGCGGAGCAGACCGATGGGTTCAGCCCCAAAATTGCGCTGCACGATTCCGACTTCGCAGCCGCCGCCCCCGGGTGCACCGAGACTTTCAAATTGCATCATGAGGTTCGTCAGGGGACCGGCGCGCTGCGTACGTCCGACCTCGAAAAATGCATCGTCCTCGGAATTGGGCGTTTGTATATCCGTAATGGCAAGACGTGCAATGAACAACTCCCCATCGACGCTCGGATCCCTCGGAACGAAATGATAGGCCCGCTTCCAGCGCTTGAGTGCCTCCTGTAGGTCCCCTCTTGAGGTCGCGATCTTTGCATACTCGATGAATGGCAGCGCCCTGAACTTGAAGCGTGCAATCGCCCGCCTGCATACCGCCTCCGCCTCGTCGTACCGCGATTGGCGGCTGAGCAAATTCGACAACGTGACATAGGCCACAACTGAATTGGGTGCCTCGTTCAGCAGCATCCTGAGCATCGTCAGGGCACCCTCGACATTGCCTTTACGCTCGAGCATCCTCGCCAATTCGATGGTGATGTCCGCATGCTCGCCGGAATCCTGAAAGAGATTTCGTGCTGTCCTTGCTAGATCTTCCGCACCATCGAGCTCCCTCATGCGCACCAAGAGTTGGATGTGCCCGCGGTACCCCGCGGCGAACTCGGGAAACTTGCGATTCAACTCCTCATAACGGGTGCGCGCCTCGACCCAGCGTTTGCCCCGGGGAATCGCCGCGGGGGCCTCCGCATTGCCTTGGACGATCTCCGGATTGTCCGGGAAGCGCTCCGCAGCCAGCTGCCATCGTTCCTCGATCTCCTCCTTCCGGCCGCCTCGGGTGGCAATTATTGCCCGAAGGCTGTAGATCTCGGGATCGTCTGGAAAGAGTGTCAGTGCCTCTATCGCAATCTGCTCCGCCGCCTCGAGACGCCCAGCGCGCATCCGCGAAGCAGCCCAGTCGCGCCAGCCGGCCGATTCCGACGGAAAGCGTTTGCAGACGAACGCCCTGCGGCGTTCAGCTAGGGCAAAATTCTGTGACAATTCCGCGAGGTTCGCTGCCTGGACATGGGGCCAGCTTTCACCCGAAAAGCGCTGCGCCGACTCTCGCTGCAGCTCCATGGCCTTTCGGATGTGCAGCAGTTCGGTCTCCGCCTCGATGCCGCATCGATATCCCGCCGCGTAATCTGGGAAGGCGCCGCGAAGCGCCTCGGCACGCTGCGTCGCCTCGCGCCAGTCGCCGCGTTGCAGCGCCAGAAGGGTATACTGCTCGGCGGTTCGGGCGTCCTCGGGCCGGCTGCGCACGGCCTCCGTGACGATGCGATCCGCGGCGTCGAACTGGCAATCGGCGTTCAGCGTCTCCGAGACGCGAATCAACTCATCCAGGACTGGATCTCCGGGAGACACCAGATCTCCCGAGGCGGTCGGTTCCGCGCCTTCGCTTTCATTATCGGCATGTGGACTCATCGATTAATTCCATACTTCAAGGGGTGCAACGAATTATCCTAGTACAGAGTCTGATGGGATGTCGTTTCGGTGTGCGAGTTTCACTCCGGTCGGCGGTTTTCCCGCAAATGCGGATTCAACGCATCGAGCCATGCCGAGACGCCATTCCGGTCGATCTTGTCGTTCTCGTTGCGCGGCATGGACGCGGTCGTCACGATGATGGACGGGACGGCATGCGCCTCGAGCTTGGCCGCTAGCGCGCGGCGCAGCGTTGTCTCATCGTAAGCCGATGCCTCCTGAGCTTCGATCACTGCGGCAAGCTGGTTGCGCCACATCAGCACGCAGACTTCGGGCCAACCGGCCGTACGGATGGCCGCCGCGACCTCGTCGAGTTCCAGTCGATGGCCCTGCACCTTGACCTGGAAGTCCAGGCGCCCTCTCACAATCGTGTGGCCGTCCCTTCGAAGGGCCCAGTCTCCCGAAAAGTAACCGCGAGCCACCTTTCCATCCAGAAGGACGTCCCTGAACGATCGCGCGGTTTGCGCCGGATCATTCCAGTATCCTTCGGCCAGTTGCGGTCCGGTGATCACGATCTCACCTTCATCCGGCGTGTCGCCTCCGACCAGATGCAGCTTCATGCCGGGGATCGCCTCGCCAATGCCGACCGATTCGAAGCATGCCGAGCGGTAATCCGCCGCGGTCAGCCTCAACGAGGTCATGGAGACCGTTGCCTCGGTGGGACCATATGTGTTGAGTACAACCGCCGACGGGCAGGCCTGAAACAATGCGTCCAGATGTTCCTTGAGCAGCGGTTCGCCGCAGAAGCAAAACAACCGAACCGACTTTAGATTGGCCCGCGTCACCTCGCCCGCCCTCATCATCAGGCTCACGACGCTGGGCACCGAAATCCAGACGGTGATGCCCTCCCTCGCAATGGTGCGCGCCGGGAATAGCCTGTCCCCGCGGCCCGCGATCGGGCACAGGGTGGCCCCGCGGCCCAGCGCGCCATATATTTCCATGACGCTCACATCGAATGCGATGTTGGGGTGTTGCGACACGCGGTCGGCTGGCTCGACAACAATGGCCTCCCGCAGCCACGCAATGTAGTGATCAAGCGCGGCGCGCGATATGACCACGCCCTTGGGGGTGCCGGTGGATCCCGATGTGAAAATGACGTAGGCGAGCTTGCTGCGCTTTCCCGCGCCCCTGAGCGGCGCTTCGCGGGCCAGCT
>Ga0302320_10018736_pt1 | contig 13941 bp, 12 predicted proteins | sample Bog_T0_3_FD_202130 | JGI IMG/M metagenome (GOLD analysis project Ga0302320, IMG submission 202130) | Peat permafrost microbial communities from Stordalen Mire near Abisko, Sweden - Bog_T0_3 | ecosystem: Environmental > Terrestrial > Soil > Wetlands > Peat | place: Sweden: Abisko, Stordalen Mire... | reverse complement strand
GCAGATTCGCAGACTGGAGATTCCGGTCGTCGGAGTCATTGAGAAATATGACGGCTGACACCGTTCACACGCTTTTGCGGAGAGGCTGAGCCTCTCCGCTTTTTCTGATCTTGCCGCTCTTTCATTGCACCGGAAAGGATGTCGATGCTCGCCAACGCAGTATTCGTCGCCACGCTGATCTTTCTCGCGCTCGGCTTCTGGCTCACGCGCGAGATGCAATTCCTCACACCCTGGCGCAGTTTGATCCTGCACCAGTATCTGGAGAGCATCGCGCTCTATTGCGCTCTGCTCTTTGCCAATCTTCTCGGCCTCACCATCTGGATTGAACGCAAGTTCTTCCTCCGCGACACGGGCCGCAAGCTCAGGCATCTCGATCAGGAGATTCACACCGGGCAGAGCGAGTTGTCCGGCGAAATCCTCGCGCAGTTCGGCGACGAGGAGGAGGAGCGATAGCCATGCAGAGTGAGGACCAATATATCGACCGCACGCCAGATCTCGTTGCAAAAGTTCGCGCCATGCGCGAAGCGGCTCAAAAAGAGATGAACCGCTTCACGCGCTTGTCCGACTACGACGTGCGTCGTGTCGTCGGTCATGGTCCAAAGCCTGCGCTGCCGGCTTCTACCGAAACCGCCACAACTCCGGCCACCAGTGAGCGGACAAAGAAGGCCGCCCCTAAATCTGCATCAGGGCAAGCGGCTCTGGATTTCACGCCTGCTCCTGTGGAGCGTGGCGAGGACGGAGAACCCGCGTGAGACTGGAGATCCCCGAGGAGCAGCCGAGACGCCGTGAAGGAGACACTTCTGCTCCTGGTACTGGCGATGTCCGTGCCCCTGGACGCCGCGTACCCGAAAGCCCCATCCATCATCATCTCCACTTGCGAGACGAGCAACGTGCCGACATTCGCCGTAGTGCCCAGCCCGTAGAGCGCAGACGCCGTGAACCCGGTCAGGACGTGCCGCGTGAACGCCGCCACCCCGTTGCCTCGGCAGACCCGCGCCGACCGGCGCGGGCTGCCGGAAACGTCGTCGGTCTGGAACTGCGCCCCGAAGAAAAGCATCTCCTGCGCGAAGCGGGACGCTTCCGCGTCGTCCGCACGGCGGACCTCCGCGAGACGCTCTATGACGGCAAAGCCCGCCCGCTCGAAAATGACCTCAAATATCTCCGCGACAAGGGACTGGTCGAGACGCAACATGTCAACCTGCGCCGCGATGGGCGCCGACACACGATCGACCGCGTCGAAGTCGTCACTCTCACCAAGGAAGGTCGCCGTCTCCTTATTAAAGATGGCGACTTGCCCAAAGACCAGAGAGTCTACACAGGCCTGGTCAAGCCGCGCGAAGTCGAGCATGACTCGCAGATTTACCGCGCCTATCGAAAGGAATCCGAACGCATCGAGCGCGGCGGTGGCACCAATCTCCGCGTGCGTCTCGACTTCGAAATCAAGGCTGATGTCCAGAAGGAGATCTATCGCGAGCGCAAAGCCGATCCCAGCCGTGACATGGCCGAGATCAAGCAGCAGGTCTCGGAACGGCTGGAGTTGCCGCTTGTCGACGGGAAGATCCAGATCCCCGATGCGCGCATCGACTACGACCTGCCGTCCGCTCCCGATCATGACATCGACCAGGGCTCGCGCTCAGGGCACCAGGACGTCGAAGTCCTGACCGCCGCCTATCATGCGGGCCATCTGCGCTCGAAAGCGCAGGCCGGTTTTCGCAACTACGCTTCGTCCGCCGACCGTTCCTCCCTGACCGCCAGGATCGAGGACGACAGCCACCTCATGGAGAACATTCTCGACCTATGACACTGGACTATGACCCCATCGATTCGCTTGAATCCATCGGCTACCTGGAGCGGGAAGCCTCGTTCCTGTACTTGGTCGCCGTCCACTCTGGTTACTTTCTGAGCAGGCAGTTCTCCCGCTTTGTGAACTGGAGAAGCGGTGCTCTTTCCACGCGCCTTCTCGAAAAAGCCAACCGTCTTCATCACATCCACGTCATCGAATGCGGGCGTGGACATCCATGCTCGCCAGGGCGAACTTGGAACGCGTCGCATCCAGGGCGTTGTGCAACTGGTCAAGCAATACGGCAGCGCAGCTTGCGACGAGGCTTGCGCAGCAGCGCTGGAACTGCGTGTTCCGGAGTATCGCTTCGTCAGCCGTTATCTGGAGCGCAGACCGCAAGCGCCTCTGAGCTTGCGGCAGATCGATCCTCTGATCCGCAATCTCACCGAATATCGCGATGTAATCCAACAACGCATCGACTTCGAGGAATCCAAATCATGAACCTGATCGAACTGAATCGTTCGCTGTTTCAACTGCGGTTGGGCGGCATGGCTGCCGCGCTGGAAACACGCCTGTTACAGGCGCAATCTGCGAACATGGCACCTATCGACCTGATCTCCACGCTGGTCTCCGATGAGTTGGCCTGCCGCAGCAAACGGCTGCTGGAGCGTCGCCACAAGCAGGCCCAGTTCCGCGATGGCGACAAGCGTCTGGACAATTTCGACTTCCAGTTTAATCCGAAGATGAATAAGGCTCTGGTCTTCGATCTGGCCACGGCGGGTTGGATCGGCAGGCGCGAAGATGCGCTGTTCCTCGGTCCACCTGGAAGCGGAAAAAGTCACTGTGCTCAGGCCATCGGACACGCCATCATCCAGCAAAACTACCGAGTGCTTTATCGCGAAGCCCACACGTTGCTGGAAGAACTGGCCGACGCCGCGCTCGATGGCAAGCGCAAGGAGTTCATGGAACTGCTGACCACCGTGCCTCTGTTGATCATCGACGACCTGGGAATGCGCAAGCTGCCGCTGACTGCCGCCGAAGAACTGCTGGAGATCATCATGCGCCGCTATGAACGGGCGAGCACGCTGATCACTTCAAACAGACCAGTAGACGACTGGGGCAAACTGCTGGGCGATAGCGCCGCAGTCACCGCCATGCTGGACCGCCTGCTGCATCACGGACACATCCTCAAATGCGGACCGCGCAGTTGGCGCACCAAAATAGGCAGCACGGGAGACACGCAATGACAAAAGCCAAAGCGATAGGGATGCCGGGCAAAGAACGCCCGGCGGCGTCGCGACTCGGGATCCAGAAGCCTCGACGCCGGAGCCTCACCATAGGAATCTCGTAACAATGACGAAACCCTCTGGCAGGCGAGCCCAATGGGCCAGCCGCAGAGGGTCTCGCAAACCGATTCCTTCGGAGCCAGCCCCGTGTCCTCGGCTCTGGATCACCCCGCTGGGCGCGACCCCAACGAAGCGACTACCACCATAGCACGCATCCAGACACCATGAACATCACGACCAACTCCGCCGACGACCACCACGCCTTGCCCAAACACCCTGTGGCACGGTAAAACAATCACGTCTCAGGCCAATCCCGTTGGCCGGTTTTGAAGTGACCGCGTATGGCCGGTTTTAAGGTGACCACCGAGGAGCACTGAGCAGCACCCCATTGCACTGAGCCATGCAACCGCAAGAATCGATGCATTGTGACGACCGGCCAAGCGCATCGAAACGCGGCTCGACTCATTTGCAAAATATCGGGGAGCATAACAGTGTTACGCAACTGACAGCATCAGAAACCGTTTCTAACGCTGTGCGGGCGCGACCAGCAAGCCGTTTCAGAGTGACGCTATCAACGAAGCGTGTGCGGCATAGGCGACAAGTGCGGTGGTAGTCATCCTTCGGCCTCGTAGTTTGCGCGGTTGGCAACCGCCTTACAACGCTGTGCTTCCATGTGATATTGACTGAGATGAGGCTCCAAGCTCCGGTTAAATCGGTGAAGATCCTCCTGAATCTGTTGGAGATCTCCGTCGCCGAGCAGGGAAATGAAGTACAACCACGCGTAAAGGTGTGGCGTGTTCTGCACATTCACCTCCGTCAGCATCGTCCGGGCGAGTTTCTGGGCCCCGCGGTCATCGGTGAGCACAGCTTGGGACGTCTTGCGGGCAAAGACCAGAACGGACAGTTCGCCGAGACTCAACTTCTTTCTGCTACGGAGAACTTCGAGATCCTGGAGGTCTTCGACGTCGATCTTGTATGGCGTTATTTGCCGGTCATGCAGGGCTTTCTTTAGACGGTTCTGGAGTTCTATCCGTTCGGGACGGAACTGCCCAAGTTTATGCAGGCACTCGTAAATCACGAACTCGGTACAGCAAAGCTGAATACCCGCTGATCGGGCTGTTGAATAGAGCAGCCTCGACGCAAAGAGATTCCACAGAGAGCATGTATCCGTGACATTCCATTTCGCAAATTGTGAGATGTCGTTCATCGTGCCTGCAAGCTGATGCCGTAAAGCGATGCTAGGTCGGTTAATTCCAGTTGATCGACCAAGAGCATTTCTGCAGTCCGCCCTCCGGAGATCAAACCGCGGTCGAATGCCTCGAAGCACAGAGCGACGTATGAACTCGACAGGCCGCGTTGGAAAAGCTCCCGCTTCCGGGCGGAGGCTATAGCGCTGAGGCTAGTGAGTTCGGGATCGACCTTCAGTGCTGCCGGTACACTCACCTTCGATAGACTAGTAGCGGTCTGCTCGTTGATCTGGCCCGCATCCTGTAGAGCTATTGTCAAAGCTCGGGTACTTACCTTGAAGTGACTGGCCCATTCAAGCACAGCCTCCCTATTCCATGACGAAACAGGAATGCTGCTCACGACACTGGGTGGGAGCAAGTAGCGCGCAGCAAAGTGGTTCGCACGGATTTCGATGAGATCCTCCTTCTTATACGCCCGCGAGAAGGAGACTATGACGTCATCGGCAGCGTCAAGGATGCCATGTGCGGCCTCGTGCGCTGCAGTGAATCTCTGGCGATAGATATCTTCGTCGTAGTTAACTAATATGCAAATGCCTGCGATTGGGTGCCGAATCGTGATGCCAGAGATGTTGGAGTTTTCGAGTCTCCGCCGAAACACGTGAAAGCCAATCTTCCGAAAATCCTCGTATACATCACTCGGAACAGCATGCGGAGGATAAGAGAAGTGAGTTCGCAGCGCCTCTGCCGCTAGATCGGCGTGTCCTTTATAGAATTTTCCTTTGGGAACAAAGCTGAATGGACGTTTCAATACCTTCAGGTCCTCTTGCAGCATCTGTTCGCATTCACAGAGATATAGGAACTCAAGGATCGCCCTGCGGTCGGATTTCTTGAACTCCGTGCCGTAGCGCCTATAGAGGGATTCCGTTTGTTCCGATGCCGCCAATCGTTCGTTCGAAACGAAAAAGCGGTAATCGCATTTGAAGAAGTCTGCAAGTATCAGTACTTCATCTCCGGACGGACCGGCCTTGCCAGTCTCGAGTGCTGCCAAGCGATCACTTGATATGCCTGAGCCCGCACTCAACTCAGCGAATTCCAACTGCTGCTCGCTTCTGAGCCGGTGGAGCTTAGTTCCGAATTGCCCCAGATCGAAGGTCACAGAGTAATCGTAGCCGAGACGTGTGCCCTCCGACCAGATCGCCGCAACTATTCATTTGCGCTCTTCCTGTTAATCACCTCTCCCAATCCGGTTCGCGGAATCGGCCAATGCCACTGTCGCGTAGAATCGTGACAGTTCGACGAATGCTTGGGGCACTGACTGGTCGAGTTGGCACTCCTCAGCTAGCCTCTCAAATGGCGTATTCCAATCGAGCGGCGGTGGTTCGAGCACAGCAGGAATAGGGTGAGTTCTGCGGCGATCGAAGGTACGCCGAAGAGCTTCTGCTACCAGGGAAACGTCGAGCGTTCCAGATTGAATCAGCAGGACCATATCAACGAGATCCCGCACCCTGCTATTCACGGCTCCGGCGCGAGGCAGCGTGTAGGCGTGCAGCTTTTCTGCGAACTGTTGTTCCCGCGGAATCATGGGAACGGATGCTGGTAGAATCTCGGCGAATGCGAACCAGTCTCGTGTCTGTATTCTCTCCAGCGGATCGAGCACAACATCGCCAATGCCAACGTCCAGGTGGAACTTCACGAATGTACGTTGTGCCATCGTCGCCTCGACCGGATACCGGGAGCCGCCGTAAGGAGCGCCGTCGAGGTCCATCGTGGGAGCGCCCACTCGGAATGAAAAGAAATCGTTCAGGTCGCGCTGGCCCGTCTCTTGAAGATATCCGAGCACGGCATCTTCTCCCTGTGTGGAGACTGTGCGCACCGTAAAGTCGAGGTCTTTCGTGGCTCGCGCAACTTGGAAACGAAGTTCCATTGCATAGCCCCCCTTCAAGACCCACTGTGTATCCTCGCTATGGAACAGGCGGGCCAGAAAGCGGTCGAATGCAACCTGGCGCCTGAGCCTTTGCAACTCGATGTTTTCCGTTTTGGCGATCTGCTTCAATCTTTCTTCGAGGGCGGCGCGCAGTGCTGCGCCGGTAGCATATTTGCCCTTTTCGGTCACGCCGCCTCCAGTTCCCGCGCCACGGCTGCAAACCGGGAATCATGCGCCAGGTCCGTAGCCTGCTTTTTTGTGATTTTTCCGTGGGACATGGCTTCCTGGAATGCTTGACGCAGCGCGGCCTTCGGAAGCGAGCCTTCCTCCCACACATCGAGAATCGTGCGCAGAGCATTGGTCACAGGGACGCTGAACAGAACCTCCCGTTCTGCATCCGCTATATGTTCGTAGTGAAGACGCAGAATTCCTGGAATTGGAACCCCGCGGCGAAACGACGGCGGCACGGTCATATCCAGTCGGGAAGGATTCACGTCGGTGAGTTCGTGCAGGCTAAGGGCCGTTTGGTGGCTGTAGACGCCGGCCGGCCGATCAGTTCGATCACGAGACCAAAGCCACCACAGAATCAGATCTGGGCGATTAGGCTCTGGGAAGAGAGCCAGCCTATAGATTCCGCGATGTTCGCGGATCCAGTTACCCGCCTGGACGTGGTAGACCCGCTTATTGCTGGCATACCCGAGGGAAGCAGCCTGCTTGGTCGTAAAATACCCCCCTTGAGCTTCAGCGATCCGGTACAGCTCCTTTTGTCGCTCATTCGAGGTTTGCATAATGGGTCAACTTTCTTGGCTTATTATGCGGCCAGGAGTCTTCCAGAGCAAGGCCTTTACTCAATGATCCCGATGATGCCAGCCAGTAGATGTCTGGGAACAGCTAGAAAAAACAGGGCTTTCGGCAGAGCCTCCAAGATCGCAGACCCCAAATAACTCAGAATAAGAAGGCTGGCAATCCCAGAAAGGTACGTCGATCGCAGGCGCGAACATCGACCTTTGATAAGACGATGTAAAAGTCGCCTCTTTTTTGAAAGTGGAATCGGTGACATGCTCGCAATGATGAGGCGGTTCAACCCAACATCAACCCACTAAATTGGGTTGGGTCGACAACGAGGCTGTCGTCATCCAGCGACCTTTGGGAATGGCATATTAAGAGGTGCCGCTCCAGCGACCTTTGGGTTCCTCGACCCAGTTTCAACCCACCGAAAGAAATCTCCGTACGTACTTTCAACAACTTAGCGCTCTTTGAAGCTCCCGACTACGCCGTCTAACTCGTTGATAATACGATTGTTACGTCACTCATAACCTGACGGGGCCATACGTAACATCTTTGGAATCTGGTGATTGCAAATTATTCAACCCAGACTCAACCCATCCAGTAGAGTCAGCACCCTCCTTGTAGAGTGATCCCAAGGGTCGATCAAGTGCGGCGGGCACGCGAAGCGCCCCGTACTAAAGGGCGCCCGCCCAGACACACCTGGTTCCGCATTTCTCTTCAGTTGTCGTAAACGATGAGGGAAAAGGGGTGGCATCGTTACTGAATCGTGTAGGTGTGAGTCCCGCTGCCGATAGTCTCGATCCTTCTGTCCGGGAGGGTCACAGTAGCTGTCGTGTTCGCTGGGATGCTGACGGTAAAGCGATGCTGGCTTTGCTGCCAGTCGGAAATAATAGTGCCGTATGCAGAGTCGTACTCGACGTGCAACTGCGGCAGGGCGGCATCGAAGTGTGGCTGGATGGTGATGTGATGGAATCCCGGCCCGCTGGCGTCGGTATCGATGCCAGCAGCGCGACGATACACCCAGGCCATCACCGACCCAAAGGCATAGTGGTTGTAGGAGTTCATCGACGGGTCTCCGGTATCGCCGTTCCAGCGTTCCCACCACGTCGTCGCGCCTTTCTTCACCATGTAGCCCCAGGATGGATACGTATCCGAGAGGAGCAACTTGAAGGCAAGATCGGAGCGGCCATTCTGGTCCAACACGAACATCAGGAACGGAGTACCGAGGAAACCGGTGGTGAGGTGGTTGCCGTGGGCTTCAACGTCTTTGGCAATGCGATCAACCATGTTCCCGACAAGCGCGGGCGGCGCGATTCCGGTGAAAATGGTGGCCAGATACCCGGTCTGCGTATTCCCCTCGAGGCTACCGTCCTCCTTCACATAGGCTGCCCGATACGCGGCGGCGATGTGATCGTACAGTTGCCGATATTCCACGGCATCGTCCGGGCGATGGATCGCCGTGGCCATCTCCGACATCTCGCGCGCGACGAGCGCCCAGTAGGCAGTGCCGATCAACGCGCCTGGGGTGTGCTCATCCGGAGCCAGCCAGTCGGCGTAGTTGTTGCCCAGCGCTTTACGGCGCAAATAGTCAGGATTGTTGGCCAGAATGAAATCCATCCAGCGCCGCATGGCAGGCCAGGAGCGCTCGACAACGCTTGCGTCTCCATATTGCAACCATGCCGCGTAAGGGATGAAAACCCCCGCATCGCCCCAGCCGGGTGCGCCTGGGTTGGGGCCTAGAATATTCGGCGAGACATCGGTGAACGCGCCCGCGACAGTCTGTGCGTCCGTCACGTCGAGCATGAACTTGTGCGTGAAGGCATCGATGTCGAAGTTGAAAGTGCCGGTGCGCCAGAAGACTCCGGCATCGCCCATCCACCCAAGCCGCTCGTCGCGCTGCGGACAATCGGTGGGGATGGAAACGAAGTTGCCCCGTTGTCCCCAGGCTCCGAGTTCGTTCATTTTGTTGAGCAGTTCGCTCGAGCTTCTCAGCCGCACAGCAGGCGTAGGCGGGAGGCTGTTGAAGACCAGGCCCTCGATCGTGGAAAGAGTCGGTGCAGCGCCGGGCACGGCCCCCAGATACGAGAACTCGACATAGCGGAAGCCGTGGAACGTGAACTCGGGCGTCCATGTCTCTTCGCCCTCGCCGGCGAGCGCATAGGTGTCGGTTGCATCGGCGTTGCGCAGATTTTCAGTGTAGATTCCGCCATCGGGGTTGAGTCGTTCGGCATAGCGCAGCTTCACCACAGTGCCGCGCGGGCCGCGGAGATGAATGCGAACGTTGCCGACCATATTCTGTCCCATGTCGAAGACTGCGGGATGGGCGGGATTCGCTGGGTCGAGAGTTACGGGATGAATCGTCAATACCGAATTGATCGGTAGATCGGGCTGCGCAGAAACCACCATCTTTTCGTCGGGCGGGACTGCCACGACGGCAGCCGTCCATTGAGCAGCGTTGAAATGTGGGGAACTCCAGCCTTGCTGGATGAGGCGCGCATCGTAGGACTCGCCTGCGTAGATCTCCGAGAAAGTGATAGGAGCAGGCGCGGTCTTCCAACTCGGGTCGGTAATGATGGTTTCATGCTGTCCGTTGGCGAGAGTCAGGTCCAGTTGCGCGCGCAAGAGGTTCGGCCCCGGTGTCGACCGGAACCCGACCCAGGTCATGGGCGAGCTGTACCAGCCGCCGCCGAGCAACACGCCCAGCGTGTTCGCACCAGGGCTGAGCATCGACGTTACGTCGTAAGTCTGGTACTGAACGCGCTTATGGAAGTCGGTCCATCCCGGGGCAAGCAAGGTGCTCGGGGCAACTGACTGATTGTTGACGTAAGCATGATAGGCGCCGAGCGCCGTGATCGTGAGGCGCGCGGAACTTACTGGCGAGTCCACAGTGAAGTCTTTGCGCAGCAGGGATGCATCGGTAGCAACCCGGTCCGGTCCGGGAATCGGCTGCTGCCGGTCAGGGCCAATTCCGAAGAGCATGGAGAGTGGGCCAAGAGCCTGCACAGCCTGCCACGCGTCTTGCGCCGTCGAACGTGCTTGCCAACTCTCGTCCGTCACCAGTCGTTCTTCCGTGCCGTCGCCAATCGCAATGTGAACTGCGGCAGCCATCGCCGCCGGTGATTTCGCGGCAGCATCGTCTGTACGATGCGAGACGACATCGATCTCGATTTCGTTCCGGCCGGCATGCAGGAGGGCGCCGATCTCTTCGCGATCGAAAGCGCCCCACTCATCGTGATGGCCCGTGACGTGGCCATTGACGCGCGCCGTGAATGCTCCGCGCGCAAGAACATGCAAGCTCCCCGCCGACGGAGTTCCCCCAAGTTGAAATCGATAGCGGAAATGAGCGGGGGTAGCCGATGGTACATGCATTGCATCAGCACCTTGCAGCCAGACCCAGCGCATGTCGCCGAGTTCCTTCTCCGCCAGTAGATCCTTGCGCGCAATCCATTGCGCCTTCCAGTCGGACGCGCTCATCATTCCGGTTTCAAACGACGCCGGGACCGATGGGGTGAGCTTTCCCTCGCTGTCCCACGTGATCACCTTCCAGGCATAGCGATGCTGCGGCTTGAGCGGCGCGCCAGCGTAAACAATATCGACGGATTGCGAGGACGCAACTCGCCCTGAATCCCAGCTTGACGCGAGTCCCGCGCGAAGGTTCGTCGCATCCGGGTCGACAAGAATCTCGTAGGCCGACTGGGTCCAGTTCGGAGTCGTTGCGTCGCTGATCCAGGAAAACGTAGGCTTGGGTGCGTCGACACCAATTGAGGCGTTCAACGCGTTGGTCCGAAGGTGCACCGGAGCCGCATTGGCGGCTGTTGCCAGAAGTGCGAAACAAAGGAAGAATCTTGACATGTTGGGCAAATCCTCAATTCAGGAAGTCAATCAAGCAGTTGAAAGTCTTTGGTTCGTCACGGACCTGAGTCATCCGGCCCACAGATTCCGTGTCGCTTCACGGAGCAGCATCAAGGCCTTCCCAACGGACGGTCCAGGTACCGTCGTTCGGAAAACCTGGCGCGTGTCTTTCTGGCGCGCCGTCCCATCCTCCGGCCATCATTGCCACGGCATAGAGTAGCCCGCCGTTGCCAGGGAGGTAGAGCGGAAGCGAATTGCCCATTTGGAAATTGTGCCCGTTCGCCAAATAGGCGTTCTTCGTCGAGGGCATCAGGAGGGCCTTTACGGCCACTTCGCCGTCGCCCAGGCGAGACGCGGTCATTGCCATCATTGGGTAGTCCCAGCCCCACGTGTTCTTCCAATCCCAATTCTCCATCAGGCGCACCAGGGTGGCGCGCATGATTTTGCGATCTACCATTGCGCCATCGAGCATGCCCAGTGGAGCAAGCATGCATGGGTGAGACGTATTCTGTCCTGGATCGTGGAATGTACCGGTCGCCGTTTCCGCTGCCACATAAAGGCCGTCCCGCGTCGCTAAGGGAGGAAGATGAGTGATGACGTGATCCCACTTCGCGTCACGGCCCAGCCCAAGGCGCTCTCGCCAGCGCTGCGCAGTTTCCAGGCCGGATCGCCAATAGGCCACTTCAAATGTGGGGTTCCACTGGTGTTCGTGATCGTCGAAATGTATTTCTGCCGCATCGGCCAAGGGCGGCCCGATGCGATATTGTTCGCGGCTCTTGTCCCACGCGGCGAAAGAGGCCATGAATCTGGCGGTTTCAAAAACAATATTTCGGTACTTAGTCAACATTGTCGTGCCTGGACGTGAGCGATAACAGAGTTCGGCAAAGAAGATCGGATGCGGCTGCTGCCAAATCAGGAAGCACTCAAGATAAGTCGGAGCCGGGTCGCCCGCGGGACCAACACATTTCGGCCAACGGGCTCCTTCATAGCCTTGATTCCTGGCTTGTGCCTGCGCTTTCGGCAGGATCTGCTCATAGAATGGCAAGCTTCGCTCCAGTAGATCGTGGCGTCCCCAGAGTGCAAAGTGCGCGGCATGCCACCAGTGCATCTCAAGGTGGAATTTGCCAAACCAACTGTTACAGGTTAATCCTGTCTCCTGTGGAGGCAGCGACCCCGCGCATTGAATTCGCGTCAGATACTGCGACAAAACGATGCGGCGCTCCAACTCATGCCAGCGGGAATCCTTGCTTTGCGACAAATCGATCGCCGCACCGGTGCTCCAAAAGTCGAGCCACATCATTTCGGCGGCGGAGACCACGCTTTCGAAATCCAAAAGTCCGGTCGGCATAGTGGAGGGCGCAAAGGCAACGGTGAATTGCAAGGTTGAGGAACTGGGCCCGCCGCAAAGGTGAAACTCATGATGCCCATGTTCGGAGAGAGTCGCATCGCTGGACCATTCCATTGCAGCGTGATAGTGGTCGGTGTCGAGCGTCCGTGCGAAATCGCCGCGGTGCGCGCCCGTGCGCATCAGCACACTTTGATGTGAATCGGGACGATTCCAATCCGCTCCGTCGCCACCAAAAGCCGTTGAGGCATATGGAAATGCTAAGAGAACGCAGAGCTGGCCTGATGAAATCAGCGGTGATGTAATCTGGACGGCCAGCTGAGCAATGTCAGGGTGGCACGCTGTCAAGACCTTGACTGGCTGACCATCGAACGTAAAACGACTGGCCAGACAGCCCGTCAAGAGGTTCAACTCTTGGCGTATATCGGTCAGATCGGAGAGCTTGACCTCTCGACCGTCGGTTCGACGCAAGACCATCCCAATCCTTCCCAGATTCAGCCGGTGTGGATTGCTATAGAGGTAACTGGCCGCAGGGCCCAGTTCCGCGCAAGATTTCCCATCTTCGTAATAAAGGTACCCAACTTTGCGGTCGCTCGTGCCGAGATAGGTTAAAGGAAACTTCTCAAGGGAGAAGCCCTGTGGGTTTGGCGCAGTGTGGAATCCCCACTGCGTCATGGTACCTAGTGGGATTCCGTCTCCGTATTCGCGAGCGAATGTCTGTAGACCTGTGACATCCGCGGTAAATGCAAACTCGCCGTTGCCTACGGAAAGAGGCGACATAATGTCTGCGTCGGTCAGAACCACGTTATGGCGCGTGACCAAAGCGTGTCGGTCGATGGGCGCTTTGGCGGCGTCGCTGTTTTTGGCAGAAACCAACCCGCGCCAGGTCCCGGTTAACCAAGCAGCTGCGGTGATCCCAGTTTTGGAGAAGGCTCGTCGCGTTAGAGGCTTGGCCAAGGTTCTTCCAACTTTCAAAAACATTCACGGCGTGTTGGGACTCGCACTTCGGCCCGGCGCCGGCGCCAGTTCCTCAAGTGCGCTTGCCGAAGCCGTTACCCAATCCCGCGTTGTCTCCCGTCGATGTCTCGTGCTGAGTAAACCGGCGAACAATCGAGGATTACTCGCGACATAAACCACAGAGGTATCTATCGAATAGTGCGCATATTGAATGTCTGGACCTGCGCACCGCCAACCCGAACGCTCGAAAGGGATTTCGTCGATTCATTGGGTACCTGCGGCTCCTGCGTTCATCTCGTCCTTAACCACCGGGAGAGAAATGCTGACATGAGTCTGCAAGGGAAGATCGCGCGAGGAGTCGCCTACCTGGAGAATGTAATCTCCGGGATCGCCCCTCCAGGCGTGAGTCGTTGTATCCCAATGGCGAAAACTGGTTGCATCGAGGTCGAAGAAGACCTGTCTCGTCTCGCCCGGATTCAGTGTGATCTTCTTAAAGCCGCGAAGCTCGTGTACCGGACGAATGACCTCTGCCTTCTGAGGCGCAACGTAGAGTTGTATAACTTGAGACCCAGGTAGCGAGGAAGTATTCTTCACGTTCAATGAAACGTGGATCGACTGCACAGACCTGACCGCGGTTAATCCACTGTAGTCAAAGTCTGAATAACTCAAGCCGAAGCCAAAGGGATACTCGGGAGCAATGGCGCGAGTGTCGAAGTAGCGGTAGCCGACGAAGATCCCTTCCCTATAGTTCACGTTGTCTTTGTCGGCAGTCCCAATCGAATAGGTGGGTGAGTCTTTCAATTGTTTCGGCCAACTGAAAG
>Ga0302320_10018733_pt1 | contig 13942 bp, 12 predicted proteins | sample Bog_T0_3_FD_202130 | JGI IMG/M metagenome (GOLD analysis project Ga0302320, IMG submission 202130) | Peat permafrost microbial communities from Stordalen Mire near Abisko, Sweden - Bog_T0_3 | ecosystem: Environmental > Terrestrial > Soil > Wetlands > Peat | place: Sweden: Abisko, Stordalen Mire... | reverse complement strand
CGAATACGGCGGCTTGCTGGATCGCCGTATGTACTGGGGCAAAGCCGCGGCCGAAGGTCTGGAACTGCACCTGATGCCCGGCACGCACAATCTGATGTCACAGGAACCACTGCTCGCGGGCTTCGCGGAAACATTGCTGGGTTGCCTCGAAAAAGCCCGGTGCCGGACGCCCGGTCTAAAGGGCGATACAACAAAAATCTAACGCCCTATTATGCGTGGTCCAAAAGTGTTCCAAAAGTCCAAGTGCTGTATCCGGATGACTTGCGCTTTGCGCGCAAGCAGGTGCGCTGAATTGGTGTGGGACACACGTCCCCACAGACTCGCATCGCTTGCGTCGGTTGTGTTTCGGAAATGCGGTGCGGCGCTCATGCTTCGGCGGCAAGCCAAGGAGACAGCTTCGGGAGCATTGGCGCAGCGGATGCATGGTAGACTTCTCCCTTACCGATTCTTACCGATGATCAGCGCGCAGCAAAGTTGCCTCTGACGGCTCAAATCAGCTGACCCGGATGACCGATCTTCGCGCCTACGTGACGCTGCCCGACGATCTCGGCGGGCCCGCTGGCGGTGCGGTCGCCGATCGGCCGTCGCGCATCCTGCTTACTGGCGCCACCGGCTATCTGGGCGCCTATCTGCTCAGTGCACTGCTCGAACGATCGGCTGCCACGATCGTTTGCCTGGTGCGCGCCACCGATGCCGCCGTCGGACTCGCCCGCATACATGCCAACCTGGCGCGCTATGAACTGGTGGCCGACCTCTCGCGTGTCGAGGTGCTTCCCGGCGCCATCGAGCAGACGGACTTAGGTCTGGATGCGTCGACATGGCGGGACTTGGCCCGCGATGTCGACGCGATTGTCCATGGGGCGGCGAACGTGAATTTCATGCCGTCGCTCGGCCAGCTCATGCCGGTTAACGTCGGCGGCGCCGTGAACCTGCTGCGCGTTGCCGGGCACACACGGCTTAAGCCGCTGCACCTCGCGTCGTCGTACTCGGTCTTCAATGAGGCTTCTTATAACGGCGTCACGCGAGTGACGGAAGAACGGCTGGTCGGCCAGGGCGCGGGCTTCCGGCGCGGCTATCCGATGTCGAAGTGGATCGCCGAGCGGGTGACCGACCTTGCGCGCGAACGCGGCTATAGCGTCACCACGCATCGGCTCGGGTTGCTGTGGGGCGACGCGCGGACCGGTCGCAGCAAGGCCGACGATGCCCTGTCACTGAGCGTACGGGCGTGTCTCGCGCTCGGCCGCGCGTATGACAGCGATTTCCTGATGCACGTAACGCCGGTCGATTTCGCCGCCGCGGCGGTTGCCGAGGTCGCCCTGGCTCCGGCGCGGGGCAACGGTTACTATCACGAAATCACCGAAACGCCGATCACGTGGCATGATTTCATCAGCGCGATGCAGGAGCAGGGGCACGCGATCGATTTCGTGTCTCCAGCGACCTGGCACGACGCGCTGCGCGCGGCGCTGCCGGTGCACCGCGAGCTGGCGCCGCTCGTACTGCTGGGCGCCCAGGACCCGACGCGCAGCAATCCCAACGTCTCGCGGATGCGGTTCGACGCCTCGCGGCTTCGCGCGGCGCTGGCGGGCACCGGCGTCGCGTGTCCACCGCTCGACAGAGGGCTGATCGGGACCTACCTGAACGCGATCGCCCGCGATGCGCCGGCCTGGAAGGTCGGATAAACTCCCCGCCGCTTCATGTCCGCAGCCTGGCCGCGGGCCAGTTGAGCCATTGCTCAGGGTGGCGGCGCAGAATGCCCTCTATGATCCCGGCAACCGCGTCGATCCCTTCTTCCCGCGATGCCGGCGGCGATGTCAGCAGCGGCCCGAATTCAATGGCGAGCCGCTCGGACTGCCAGTAATGTAACACCGGCAGTACGGGAATTCCCATCGATAGTACGCGACTCAGCACGCCGATCCGGAACCCGAGCGCCGGACTGATGCCGCTCAACGCACGGGTCCCCGGGTTGCCAGGCGGGTGCGGTCCGTCGACGAGGGTGACAAGACGTTCGACGGAACCATCCCGCAGTCCGGCGACCAGACGGCGAAGACCGCCGGTATCTGCAACGATCACCTCGCACACTTCCGTCACCCAACGGCCGCTGTCCGTTTCCAGCCAACTCCTGTTCCTCGGCGCAACGATGACGTGGCGAGGACCGGTGCGCAGCTGCGTACAGGCGACATTCGCCAGCATGGGAACCAGCGGCAGACAGGACATATGAAAAGTCGTGATGACCAGCTGACGGTGCGATTCGAGTTCGCTGAATTTGTCCCGAACGAGTGCGAACGACTGGGGCAGCCGCGACTCGATCCGAGTGAAGTTCGAGGGATCGGCGGCAAGCACCGACGGCAGAAAGTACTGGTATAGTGAAGCCGCCGGGAGCAGTTCGGTCAGGCGAGCCTCTGTCATCCCCATATGCCTCGCCATGGACCGTCCGCCCTCCATCACGAAGCGTGGCGGAAACCGCCCGCGGGCGCGGGCCGCGTCCATGCCTTCTCTGGCTCTTTCGAACAAACCTTTGAGAAAAGAGGCTTCAGTTGAGGATGGCATCGATCGCCGTCGTTCCCGCCAGCTGGAGAACCCGATCCGCTGCGACCCCGATCGGCGTCACGTTGGAGAAGCTTTGCGCAATCCGCGCGGCGGCCGCGACCATGGAGGAGCGTTCAGCCCGGACACGGACAATCGCGGCGTCCCAGGCGCCGCGGAAGTCCTCGATATCGTCGACAACCACCGCCGCGCCGAGAGATGCCGCTCGGCGGGCCACCAGAAACTGGTCGGCCGCTCGCGGATGGATAATCGACGGAACCCCGCACGCCATGATTTCCGAGATGCTCCCCATGCCCCCGTGCGTCACAGCAAGGTCCGCCAGCCGGAGGGCGGCCAACTGATTTACAAACGGCCAGGCGCGGACGTAAGGCGGCCAGTCTTCCGGGTCGTGGCCCGCGGCATTCCCCGTGGAGACCGCCACCTGCCACCCCGCCGCGGAGAGCCTGGCGGCAATGGCGCGAAACAGCTCCCGGTCCCGATTGAAAATCGTCCCCAGCGACAAATAAGCGAGCGGCCTGGGTCCTTCCGGCTGTATCCGAACCCCCTCCTGCGGCCGATGTTCCAGCAGAGGACCAACGAACACATGGCTGTCGTCGAAGAACCGACCCGACGGCTGAAGGAACCGAGAGGTGCAGACAATCTTCAGGTCCGCCACGGGAACCAGAACGTCGAGTACATCATTGTCCAGGACTCCGAGCAGTCCGAGCATCGCCCGCGTAAGAGCGAACGTAGTCACGAAAGCCGCCGAGGGCGTTCGCATCTGACGGCCGATCAGTCCGCCCCAGTACGCCGAAGCGTCGAATACCACCAGATCGGGACGGCCTACCGAACTCATCAACTCCGGCATGACAAGGCGCGCGGCATCGGCCAGTCTCCTCGCATGCGCGACGACGCTTCCCGGACCTTCCACACCCGAGGGATCCACGAGGCTGTCGTCGATCGAACCATAGGGAACGAATTGGGCGCCGGTCTGTTCCACCGACGGCCGGAATTTTTCCGTCGAATAGTAGGTAATGTGGGCGCCGCGCTTCACCTGTTCCCGCACCAGGGACAGACTCGGGACTGTATGGCTGCGGGCCGGATAACCGAACCATGCGACGCGCGTCACAGCCCGGCGGCCGCTAAGATCGCGGCCGAGAGTTCGCGGATCGTGGGGTTCGAGATGAACATCTCAACGTCGGACTCGCGGCCAATCAGTTCGTCGAGCGAAAACTTCAACTCCACTACCTGGAGCGAATCCATACCGGCCTCGGCCAGATGCGTCGTGACTTCCAGCGGGGTCGCGCCGGACGCGCGCGCCGAATTAAGCAGACTGAGTACATAGGTCTCGACGAGTGCGACCCGGTCGGACGGGTCGCTTTCCAAAAGGTCGCTGCGTGTCAGTGAAATAGTCTCCTGATTCATATGAGATGCGAAAACCCGGGGATCGGCTCTCCGCTGTGGGCAAGCAACCGCAGTGAACCTGAAGCCAGCCGCTTCAGCGTCGCCCGGCGCTGCAGCTTTCCGCTTGTCGTGCGGCTGAGCTTACCGATGGGAATGAATGCAACCGTGCGGGCGGAGAGTCCATAGACGGTGAACAGCGCGCCGCGGATCGCGTTGGCAGTTTCTTCGGCCCGACCGAGATCCTGAGCTGGAAACTCCGCTATCACAAGCATCTGCGGCCCCTGGTCCGTTTCTATCAGACCTACTGCGCAGCCATCCGCGCGCAGAAGCGGATGGCTGGCAGATACGGTTTGATCGAGGTCGTGACAGACGTAGTTCTGTCCGTTAAGGACAATCAGATCCTTCAGGCGTTCGACGAACACGAACTCCCCGTCTTCCGTGAGGAAACCGAGATCTCCGGTGCGGAGAAACGCTTGTCCGGGGCAACCTGGGAGCTTCGCACAAAAGGAGGGATTGTCCCTGTCGTTCCAATATCCGCGCGCGACCTGCGGACCCGCGACCCACAATTCCCCGACACGGTTATGTCCCAGCGATTCGCCCGACGCCGGATCGACAATCCGCACATCCGTACCCGCAACGGGATATCCGCACCCCACGAGCTGGAGCGCATCCCGCTGCCCGGAGAGAGTGGCGCGACCCTGTTCCAGTCCTTCGCGCGAAACCGGATAGATGGTGGGTACCGTGCGCGCCGGTTTGCAGGTCACAAGCAGCGTCGCCTCGGCCAACCCATAACAGGGCAGGAGTCCGGACCTTTGGAAACCGAAGGTCTTGAAGGATTCGGTGAATCCGGTGAGCGTAGCAGCGCGGATGGGCTCGGCGCCGACGAACGCGATGCGCCATGAACTCAGATCGAGCGCGGCGCCGAGGGCATCGGGCCCGCCCCGGTTGGCCCGGTTCACGCACAACTCGTAGGCGAAATTGGGGGCGCCGCTCACTTCAACTCCATACTCCGATATGGCTTCAAGCCAGCGCAGCGGGCGTCGCAGGAATTGCTGCGGGGACATCAGAATCGATTCGCCACCCCAGGTGAGCGGCGACAGCACCCCTCCAATCAGCCCCATGTCGTGGAAATGCGGCAGCCAGGACAGCAGGCGCGCATTGACGGAGGGCTGAAATTCGCTGGTGATGGTTGCCAGATTGTGAGCCAGATTGGCGTGCGTAACGGCCACACCGCGTGGATCCGAAGTGGAGCCGGAGGTGTACTGCAGCACAGCGATGTCCGCCGGTTTCGGTGGCTCGGAAAGCAGAGACAAGGAGGCTTCTTCTTTGTCGCTTGCCAGTTTGTCACTTGCCAGCCACGGACACTTGCGCAGAGGCGATTCTGCCCCCAGCCGCGGCCCGAGCCAGTCGAGCGTTGACGCCGTCGAGAGCAAAGCGCCGGGTGTGCAGTCCGCTGCCACGCTGTCAAGACGGTGGTATTGCGACTCGAAGCGCGGTACCGGCACCGGGGTCGCAATTGCGCCGGCCAGCAGGGCGCCGAAAAACGCCGGGGCGAAGTCAGGCCCGGCGGGATAGAGCAGCAGAACGGGCCGGCCACGCAGTCGATATGGACTCAAACCGGCCGCGATTTGTGCCGAGCTTCGGGCCAGTTCGGCATAGCTGACTGTCAGCGGAGGGGATGCGTCGAAGTTCAGGTGGGTGAAGGCCGTCTGTAGCGGCTTCCGGCGCGCCCACAAAGCGAGCAGATCCGTGACCATCGTAAACCGTTCAGCGACGGCCTGCGCGGCACTCATGCGATCTCCGCTGTGTACCCGCAGTGTTGCAGGTAAGGTGCGAACCGCCCGGCCCTTTCGAGGAAGGCATCGCGCACCTCCTCTGTGATCCTTTGCCGGGACGGAGCGGGCTGCTCCACGGGTCCGAGCAGTTCCATGCCGAGAAACTCCGATAACGTCCGGAACGCGGAGCTTTGGCTGGCGCACAAATCCTCATACCGAATGGCTGCGACGCGACCCTCCAGTAATCCCGAACACGTCAGGAAGGTGAGATGAGCGTTCAGGATGCAGTCCGCCAGCCAGCCAATCCCTTCTTTCGAATGCAGAAACATCCCTAGGCTCATCCGGCGGCCCGGATCTTCCAGCAGCGTACGATAACCAAGGTCGATCAGGGCAAGATAGGAGTTCCTGCGCAGGATCGTCGCGCGCCATGCGCGCACCTGCGACTGCAGGGTGGGAAGCGGATGCCGGTGAATCACGATGAAACGTGCGTGGGGAAAGGCGTCTGCGAGGCGCGCGATTCCACCTGCATAATCGGGCGGCGATTTCAGTAACAGCGGCCGGTCCCGGCCTTCGAGCAGAGCCTTTCTGGCGCACAATTGCCGCAGCAAGGGCAGCGTAGCTTCGGTGGTGTCGGGCTGCTCGTAGCGTATGTAGCCGCCGGTTGCGTTTGCTAACGCCAACCCGTACTCCTCCGGGGTATCGGGGCCGGCCGGAATGGCATCGATGCCTCGGTCCTGGGCGTGGTCCCGCAGGAGCCGCGAGAAATCGGCGCGCTCGGTATCAATGAGCCCGTGGCGCTGGTTATAAACCATGCGGTTCGCCGAATATATATCGCACGCGGAGAGAAAACGGAATGCTCCTGTACGCGCGAGCTGCAGGTGCAGCAGCGTGGTACCCGACCGCTGGCAGCCAAGAAGGAATAAGAGGGGGCCAGGGTCTTGTTCGAAACGCGCCCACTCGTCGCGGAAGGGTTCGTCGGGATGGGTCGCGGAAGCCGGCAGGGAAGCGATTCCCGGAGCGGCCGTCATCGCGGAATCATCCGTATGCGGACGGGTTCGCGAGGCTGCATGGAAAAGGTTCCGGCCAACGTTACCGGAGTGTCATCCGTGAGCCGCAGTTTAAAGCGCGAAAGGATCGCCGGCACAAGGATGGACAGCTCCATCAGCGCCATGGCACGTCCAGTGCACGCGCGCATCCCGGAACCGAAAGGAATGTAAGATCTGGGCGCGACCCTCTGGCCGGGAAGAAAACGCTCCGGCCGGAATTCGTCCGGTGCGGGCCACAGCGCGGGCATTCGATGCAGGACATACGGGCTGCAAACGAGCCTTGTACCCGCCGCGAAATTCATGCCGCCAAGCTCGACGGGCCTCCGCGCAATCCGCCCCAGAAACCAGGCGGGCGGAAATAGCCGAAGGCTTTCGTTGATCACCGCGGATAGCCATGACGATGACGCGGCAGCTTCGATCTCTCTTTGCGCTCGATCCTGTGCCGCGGGATGGCGTGCGAGCAGATAAAGAGTCCAGAACAGGCTGTCGCCGGTGGTGATATAACCCGCGCTGAGAAAAGAGCAGATGAGGTCGCGAACGACCTGCGGCTTCCGTTCATCGGCGACGCTCCGGAACAGGGGACTGGCGATGGCATCGCCGATCAGGTCGCCCTCCGGCTCCTGCGTTCGAGAGGTTCCCTCAATCTTCTGGCGGGCGATCGTCATCACGATGCGATCGATTTGTTCCGCAAAAGGGCTTGGCCGAAAATGAGACTGGATGGCCGGGATGCGCTTACCGAAATAACTGAGGCGAACCACCTCGGTGCGGTCCGCGCGGTCAAGAACGGCGAACAGCCGGTCCGCGGCGCTTTGGTCCTGAATGCCGATCAAACCACCCGCCACCACATCGAACGCCAGCCGTTTGGCGCTTTTGATCAGTTCGACCGGTTCGGCGGATTCACCCAGCCGGGTCCACTGTTCAATCTGGCAATCCATGACAGAGTGGACGACAGGCTCCAGCGCAGCCATTCGGCTGCGCGAGAACAAAGGAGCCACTAAGTCGTGGAACTCCTTCCACTCCTGGCCATCGGCGGTGAAAACCCCGTTTCCAAAGACCGCTTCGATAACATCCCCGAATTCGGCCTTTTCGAAGTCCTCCATGCTGCCATTGAAGACGGCGTGAATCGCGTGGGGATCGCCGAGGACTGCGAATGTGTCGCTGTTCAGCCGAAAGCTTGCGTTAGGGCCCTGCGTTCGGGCGAGGTTCAAAAGGAAGGAGTGCGGCGCCCGGCAGAATTCAAAGACGCTGTCGGGCAGCTTGTCCTGAACACCGGACGTTGCCGGGCTCGCGGTTCCTACAGGCCCGGACGGCAAATGATCCAGCTGCGATCGACACATCGTTGGACAGTGATTGAGTGAGATCAGCATCGCATATCAGGGCGCGCATTGGCAAGTTGAGAATTGGTAAGATGCGCAAAGTGAAATCACTGCATATTCACGGACGGCGCTGCCGGCATTGATGCAAACAGGCGCGGCGGGTGCATTTTGAAATCATGCGGCTGGAAAGATCTTCCGCGTACCCGTCTGATTGCCGACGTCTCACTGTGGTCCGCGGATCTGGCTAACCTGGCTGCGGGAATTGAACGCCTGGACGCATTCGCGGACTCGTTCCACCTCGACGTTTCCGACGCTCATTTCGTCCCTGGTTTACTTTTCTTTCCGGACCTGATCCGCGCCTTGCGGCCACTCACGAAGCGACCGTTTCACGTTCACCTGATGGTCGAACGCCCCACGTCGCTTATCGGGGAATTCGTTGCCAGCGGCGCGGATGTGATCACAGTGCACGCGGAAGTCGGCGATGCCGAAGCGGGGCTGGCCATTGAAATGATTCGTCGTGCGGGCCGCTCAGCGGGATTAGCCATGCGTCCGGATACTCACGTGGCCACATCGGAGCCTTACCGCGATTCCATCGATTCGCTGTTGCTCCTTGGTACGGCGCCAGGCGTCAAAGGTCAGGATCTGGCGCCGGAAGCCTGCGACCGCATGGCAAGCGCCGCTTCCCTGCTGGGCAAACATCGCTCTCACATCCGGCTGATCGCCGACGGCGGTATCCGCTCTCACACGGTGCCTCTGCTCCGCCGCGCCGGCGCGGATGCGATCGTACCGGGATCGCTGGTATTCCAATCGCAGGATTTAGAGAAAACGTTCTCGTGGCTGCACGCGCTTTAACGGGGGAGCTGCCAATGTTCGTGATGATGGCGGGATTGCCGGGCACGGGGAAGAGCACGCTGGCACGGGCGCTCGCGCAACGGCTTGGGGGTGCGGTTCTCGACAAGGACGAAATCAGGGCGGCTCTTTTCCATCCGCCGCTTATCGAATACTCTGTGGCGCAGGACGATTTTTGCCAGGAGATTATGCTGCAGACTGCCGCGTATCTCTTCTCGAAAAATGCCGGCCTTTACGTTCTTTTGGATGGCCGTCCGTTTTCGCGGAGGTATCAGCGTGAGCGCGCGATCGAATTTTGCTCGCGGACCGGGACTACCTGGGCAATGCTGGAGTGTGTGTGTGCCGAGCAGTCAGCGCTCGATCGCCTGGCGAGAGCAGCGGCGCAAAGCTCGCACCCGGCCGCGAATCGTACGCCGGATCTCTATCGCCATGTACGAGACGTTTGGGAGCCCATCGACGGCCCCAGACTCGTAATCGATACGGACGCGACCCTGGACTCCGGCGTCGACCAGGCTATGCATTACTTGGTTGAGCGCGATCCTTCGGGTAGACGGGACTGTTGACGAGAAAACCTGGTTGTCGCCCGACTGGGCAGCAACGGGGCGCCCGCTTGATCGACAGCGATGGCTGCGCTCCGTCAGCGAGGTGATATCGTGACCTCGGATACCGATGAAGTTTCATCAGTTGAATCGAATCAGTATCAGCGCGAAGTTTCAGCAGGTAGAAATTGAAGGGTCAACGCCGTCTGACTTGGCGATCAGAAACAAGATAAGATCTAAATGTTCCCGTCCGGACGCCTCGCGACGGACTTACGCTCAATCTTTCGGGCACTTGCGCCGATAAGCGAAGCGTGGGGACCCGGATTCAGAATACGCAGATGGCGCTTTGGGGAGAGATTATGAGCGCGGCACACGAGCGGCTGGGGCTGAAAACGGAAGACGACATCGTCGGCGCCGCGGTGGCTCTGGGCGCCATGTCGATCCCGAAAGCTACGGCGAGCGAGACCAGGATGCTGTGCGTGGCGCGCGAATTCCCGGCTGGCCGGCTCGAGACTTTGAGGGCAGCTATTAGGCGGCATCGCGATCCACTGGGCGAGGCCTTTGCGGCCCTCAGAACGCCTGAGCAGCGCCGGGTGAAAGGAGCCACATACACGCCTTGGCCTATTGTCGAAGAGATGGTGCGCTGGGCAGCGGCATTTCGGCGCGCGAGCGACGCCCAGCCGGTGCGGATCGTCGATCCAGGCGTGGGATCGGCCCGTTTCCTGATCGCGGCCGGGCGGCGATTCCCGCGCGCGGAGCTGATCGGCGTCGATGTGGATCCGCTGGCCACGCTGATTGCCCGAGCCAATCTTGCCGCCGCCGGCTTCGGCGACCGCGGCCGGGTAATCGGGGGAGATTACCGGGAACTGAAACTGCCGGTGGTCGATGGGACCACCCTCTACGTGGGAAACCCACCTTACCTGCGCCATCACATGCTGACGGGCAAATGGAAGCAGTGGCTCACGACCGAGGCGAAACGGCTTGGATATGAGGCCAGCCAGCTGGCGGGACTGCATGTCCATTTTTTCGTCGCTACCGTCCTGCAGGCAAAGGCCGGGGACTTCGGCTCGTTCATCACCGCCGCGGAATGGCTGGACGTCAACTACGGCCGGCTGGTGCGCGAGTTGTTTCTGAACGAACTCGGAGGCCAGAGTCTGACCGTGATTGAACCAACAGCGCGGCCGTTCGCCGACGCTGCCACTACCGGGGTGATCAGCACGTTCGAAATCGGCTCGAAGAGCAGGGGCATCCGAGTCCGGCGCATTGCCAGCGTCGATCAGATTCATCCGCTTCAGAGCGGGCGGCTGCTGCATCGGGGGCGACTGGAAAAACAGGCCCGCTGGTCGCATCTTACCCGCCGAACAAGACCGGCCCCGTCCGGTTTTGTGGAACTCGGTGAGCTGTGCCGCGTTCATAGGGGTCAGGTGACGGGCGCGAACCACGTCTGGATTGCAGGGAAACACAGCGAGGGAGTGCCGCCGGGCTTTTTGTTTCGAAGTGTCACTAAGGGCCGCGAATTGTTCCAGGCCGCGGGGGTGCTTGCGGATGAGTCGGACTTACGAAGTGTAATCGATCTCCCGGTCGATCTTTCCGTTTTGTGCGACGAGGAAAGGCGTGCCGTCGACCGGTTCCTGAGAATCGCGAAGTCGGCCGGGGCATCGGCGGGTTATGTAGCCGAAAAACGGAAGGCTTGGTGGTCGGTCGGCCTGAAGGCGCCGGCGCCGATTCTTGCGACCTATATGGCGCGGCGCCCCCCGGCGTTCGTTCGGAATCTGGTGCAGGCACGGCACATCAATATCGCCCACGGCCTGTATCCCCGCGATCCTTTATCGAGCGATATTCTGGACCGTCTGGCGGCGTACCTTTCGAGAGCTACCGGCGTTCACGAGGGCCGGACGTATTCAGGAGGACTGACCAAGTTCGAGCCGCGCGAAATGGAGCGCTTACTCGTACCCACTCCCGAGATCCTGCGGGAGAGCCCGGCTTTCGAATGATCTCCCCTCCGCGGTGGACCCCGGAAGAATTGGAACAGCAGCGAACAAAAGCGATTGAGTCGTTTCGGCGGGAACGTATGCAGGAGCCCCTCGAAGATTACGTCGGGGCGTTTGATCGGTACAAGGGGATCGTGGAGAACCTGCTCAGAACCAGCGTCGATCTGCTCAACCTCGACGATGCAGCGACCGGTATTCTGACCGACCCTAATCTGCTCGAAGCGTTCCGTTACATTGCGGGGCCACCCATCTCGCAGGACGACCTCCGAACGCTCAGTGAAGGTGTTCTGAGTCCGGGAACGTTGCGTCGTAATCCGGCGATGGCCCGGCGTGTCGTCGAAGTTGTAAGGATCGGCCTCGACCGCCGACGCTTTGCCTGGGTTAGTGAGAACCGTGGGCCCTCTGAAGCGGAGCGTGGAGCGGCAGTAAGGGCGTCTGCTGCGTTGCTGGCCACCCGTAAAGTCGGGACAGACCGGCGGCACAAGGGGAAGGAAGACCAGGAAACCTTAGTCGAAGAGACATTCCTTCGGGCAGGTCTGAACAAAGTTCCGACGCGGCGCATTATCACTCTGATGGACGCCCCAGCGCCCGGAGAATTCTGCCGTGAAAGCGAACTGGAGGGTGGAAAAGCCGACTTTGTGGTGCGTCTGTGGGACAACCGCGTTGCAGCACTTGAGTGCAAGGTGTCGAACTCCGCGATCAACTCGGTCAAGCGCCTCAACCGCGAAGCCGCCGCAAAGGCGGAGGCGTGGATTCGGGACCTCGGCGCCACGCAGATCGTACCTGCGGCAGTTCTAAGCGGCGTGTACAAGCTGAGGAATCTGGCGGATGCGCAGCGCCGGGGACTAACCTTGTTCTGGGCACACGATGCAGCGGCGCTGGTCTCGTGGATCCTGCAGACGCGATGAATTGCGGGTGGAGCTATTCGCTGGCGGCGCCGCGAGGGAAACAGGCCGCAAGCTGTCTTCGGTCAGCCCGATCCAGTTCGCCCAGCGGAAAGACAACTGTCTCGCCAGGGAACAGATCGGCGATCGTGAGAGTTTTCTCCGGCAACTCCACGTTCAGCACTGTTGACGCTAAGCCGGTGGTTAAGGCGAGGCCGTTGCCCATCTTTTCCTCGCGGCCTTTTAATGAGTGCGGAATTGCCGCGTTCCCGTCCGCCGATACGGAGAACGCACGGTTCGTCTGCGGCGCGGGCGACCAGGTCAGCTGCATCTCCCCCTGGCGGCTGGCGGTGTTGCACGCGACCGTCAGCCGGTACGCCGGCGCATCGGTGTCCGGTTTGCGCGGCGCCACTTCGCGAACAATGCTCGCAGTCAGAACGGGGGCTTTCGACCTGGGCGCCGCGCTGTGGATGACCGTCCAGCTGCCGGCTCGCTCGGCCTGCGCCGCCGTAACAGCAACCCACGCATCGCGCGTGGCTGAGTCCGGTATGCCCAGCCCCGCCGCGCCCATCGCGCCGTTTCGCAGCTTGCTGAGCAGCATCCTTGCCAGCGCCGGATCGGCCTGAGCCGCGTCGTAATGCTCCAGCGACAGGCCGCCGTTTCTCGCCGCATCGGTATGGCACACCGCGCAGTACTTCTGAATCAGCGCGTTCTGTTGCGCCGGCGGCATGATTTCGGCCGCGGAAGCCGCAATTGCAAACGGTCCCGCCATCATAGCCACCAGTCCAAAAGTTCGAAGTGCAGCGTACATTTTTCGCTGGTCCTCAGACCATCGGTCCCGGCGGCGGAGCTGCCCGCCTTTTGCGCGGCGCGGCGGCCTTGCGGGCCCTCTTCACGGGCGCCACCACATTGCCGTCGCGGTCGGGACCGGCGGCTTTCTTGCCGCCCTTCTTGACCCGCGGCGACCCGGCGGTCGGCTGTCCGGGAACCACCGGCTGCGGCTCTTCCACTTCCTCTTCTTCGTCGACTTCCTGCGGCACCACCACCGGCTCCGGTTCGGGTACGGCGGGCGGATGGAATTCCGCTCCGAGGAAGATCATCAGCCCCGTGGTCTCGTCCGGGACAACCCGCACCACCGTCTTATCCTGCGCATAATTCAGAAATTCGCTGAATTCCTGGAACCCGTAAGCCGTCCAGTCGAACGCGGGCGATTCTTCCTTCACCCAGCCGCCCAGTTCCTCCACCGTCACGCCGTCTTCCATCTCCAGACGATGGTTCTCCAGCACGTCGCGCAGGAAGGGCAGAGCTTCTTCCGGCTTCACCGTCTTCTCCGGCACGGCGCCGTTGCGCTTGCGCTGGATCATGTAGCGGCCTTCGCCGCCGGTGACCTGTATCAGGTCCGATTTGCGCAGGCGCTCGATGAAATCGGTGAACGATCCGGCGCCGAACGCCCGCTCGCTGAAACTCGAATCGAGCTGCAGCATGGTGGATTTAAGCAGCCCGAGCTGGGGCCGGACTTCGCGCCGTTCGAGAACCTGCAGGGCGCGCTCGACCAGCGGCATCGCCTGATGCAGGTCGAGCACCGGGCGGCGCTGAGGCTGTTCCCGCGGCGGGC
>Ga0302320_10018730_pt1 | contig 13943 bp, 16 predicted proteins | sample Bog_T0_3_FD_202130 | JGI IMG/M metagenome (GOLD analysis project Ga0302320, IMG submission 202130) | Peat permafrost microbial communities from Stordalen Mire near Abisko, Sweden - Bog_T0_3 | ecosystem: Environmental > Terrestrial > Soil > Wetlands > Peat | place: Sweden: Abisko, Stordalen Mire... | reverse complement strand
GAGCAGATCGCGCAGGATTTCCGGACCGGTCTGAGCCGGAGCCTCGGGCGGCTCCTGTTCGTCAAACCGAAGGGCCAGGACCAACGCCATCCAGCCGATCGACGCCTCGGCCTTGAGCAGGGCGGTTGATGGGTCGCCGTCCAGTTTGAGCAGTTGGATCGTCTGCGCCGACGGCGCCTGGCAATTCTCGGCCGGAGAGGTGACCAGATATTCGCGGCAGGACAGCGGGCGGTCCGGGTGAATGGAGCAGGACTCCGCCTCGAGAAAAGGACAGGCCACGCCTAGACGGAAATAATCCATGCCCAGCTCTGCGCGGCCTTCCTCCTTGGCCACGACCAGGCGTTCCAGCACGCCGCCCACGTTCAGGGCCTCAAGCGCATCCTCAAACTTTTGGCGAATCCGGGCGCGGCGCTGCTCGGGCATGGCGTCCACCAGCCGAGCCAGTGCGCGCGCCTCGGAGGGCGATATGGGCACCAGTTGGCGGCAACAGGCGCCGCATCCGGCGCGGCAGGATACGGCGCGACCTTCAGCTTGCGCCTTCGCCTCGGCGCGTTCGGCCAGAAAGCTGCTCAGCCCCTGCAGGACGGGCAGAATCTCCCACACCGTCGCAGGGCCCGCCGGCGCGGTCAGTTCGAAGCGCACCGGGTCGCCCCCCAGCACCAGCACCACCTGGCCGGTGACCAGATCGTCCCGATCCAAATCGCCGACTGACAGCCGGATCGACGCGGACGTAGATTCCCCTTGATCAGCTTCCATACAAGACTCGTTCCGCCTAGCGCGTGGTGGACACGTCCTGCATGGCGCTGTTGGCATCCTCCTGCTTCTGGAACTGGCAGCCCTTGACACCGTTCTCGGTCGCCACCGTCCCTTTGTGCTCCATGCAGGCCTGGGGGGTCAGCCTAGCGTCCAGCTTCAGGAAAAAATCGATCGACTTGCCCTCGGCGTTGACCTTGGACAGCTTGTGGAAGGCGTCGTCGGCGGCGTGGCCGCCGGACACGATGACGCCGAGGTCGAAAGCGATGGCGGCGGCGACGACTAAGGTTGTTCTGCGCATGTGTTAGCTCCTTTGAATGGCGGATCGACGCGCCGTTTTCGATGCTGGGCCGGACTCGAGCAGGCTAACGGGTGGTCGACACGCCCTGAAAAGCGCTGTTGGCGTCTGCGTTGGCCTTGCCGGGCAGCAGGCACCCCTGAACACCGTTCTGAGTGGTCGTCTTGCCGCCATGGGTCATGCAGGACTGGGGCGTATTGACGGCGTCGAACTTGGAGAAGTTCAGCGAAATCGTCGCATTGGCTTGTGGGGACGCCTTTGATGATTTGTCGACGCCATATTTCAGATAGTCATCCGACGCCGCTTGGCTGGCGACGACAAGGACGCCGAGGTCGAAAGCGACAGCGGCGGCGAGGATTAGCTGGGTCTTTCGCACGAGAGCTCCTGTAAGGTTGCGAGGCCGGGCTGAGCCCTAGTGCTTGTAGGAGGTAATGACGCCGCCTGAGCCTTGATCCGAAATCGACGCTGGGCCGTCCTTGCCGGGCAGAAGACAGCCCTGAACGCCGTTTTGGGAGGCCGTCTTGCCGCCACGGGTCATGCAGGACTGCGGTGTGTTCACCGTGTCGAACTTCATGAACACGTAGGCTTGCGGAGCCGCGTTGGCGGTCTTGTCATCAGTTTGTTTGTTGACGCCCGTCTGCCAGAAGCCGTCACTTGCGGCGTGGCCAGTGGCCACGACAACCCCCAGGTCAAAAGCGATCGCGCCGACCAGTATCAGAGCGGATTTCTTCACTGTGATTCCTCGACCAAAAGGATGAAACGCCGCGCTTGGGGCCGAACACCGACGCAAGCGTCCATCGGACCGGCCCTGGCTCGGGCTCAGGAACGCGGCCGCGCGCGGTGTCAATTGCTCGCGCCCCCCCAAGACCACGCCAGAATCTCGATCGCGCCTGGAATGACCTGCTTGGACTGACAAGCTTTCAGGCCGGCGCTGTTCCGCACGACCGTGCCGCCGTGCATCATGCACATCTCAGGCGTGCTCTTGTCGTCGATCTTGGTGAAGTGAAAATCCTGCATGCTGACTTTGCCCGAGCCGCCCCCGGCGCCCGTAGAGTAAGGACTCACAACCACGTCAGCCTTTCCGCTCTTTATGGGGTGGAGTGTATCCGCGTAGCCGGCGACGATCAGGACACCGAGATCAAAGGCGATGGCGCCGGCGATCAAAATTGCGGTCTTGCGCATGTGTTTCTCCCTCGAGCGGTTGCCTTGCAGCTCCCCACCTTGTCTTAATGGCGGGCGTCGGCGGCCATGACCTCGTCAGGCCTGAGAATGTCGCCGCGCGCGGGCGCGTCGCCGCTGACCAGGCTGGCTGTCGACAGCTTTTCGCGCACCGCGTCGATGCGGATCACACCGATCTTGGTCATCTCCACATCCAATACTTCTCCGCTGGAGGGATCGGTGAAGACCTTGCCCTTACGGAAAACAGCCAGTTGCAGCCCGGCCTGCACGTTGCGGTCGGCGCCGGCGTTGACATAGACCTTGCCACCGTCCGCATCGACCACCAGGGCCGACCACGGCACGGTCCTCATTCCGATGTTGATCTGTTCCACGGCCTTGGCGATCGCCTGCTCGCCCGCCAATCCGATCGGGGAAGCCTTGAAGGCCCCGAGCCCCATTGTGGCGCCACTCTGATTGTTGGTGAGATTGGCGCTCACATTGGTCGATGAGGCCGAGCCCTCGGCCTTGGTCATCGAAACGATCTGGCCGGTTGTGGTGTCGACCACCCGCAGCGAGATCTCCATCACGGCCTTCTGGTTGGTCAGCCCGACTTGACTGCCGAGCATGCCCCCAAGGGGCAGGCCGCCAAGTTGCACGTTCTGTCCTCCGGCGGCGGCCTGGTATTTCGTGACGGCCCCGCGAACGATGGCGCTGGCCCCGATGAGGTGTCCACTCGCCGCCGCGTCGCCCGCCGTCGCGCCGCCGTGGGCAAGCGCCTGTTCGTTCTGAATGCTGCCCAGGCCAGGTCGCTCGACCACCAGGAACCGACCGTCCTTGACCAGGGCTTCCGTGAGCATCGCGGTCATGCCGTCGGCCGTGACGGTGCCTCCCACGGCTTCCGCCGCCTGGAAGGTGTCGACGGCGATGGTCTTCTTAAGCCCGTCGAAGGGTTGGGATGGGGCCTGAGCGGCCGTCGGAAGCGCGGCGGCAAGCCCAAGAGCAACGGCGAGGGCCGCAACGAGGCGAACATCCATCGGCAAGCCCTCAGCTTGGCAGGCTTGGCCTGCCCGAACGCCCGCGAGGATCATGTCCGTCCCGCTCGGCTTCGCCACATTGATGCCTTAATTTAGCCGCGCGCAAGCCTAAATTGAAATTCCAAAACCTGAGCGAGAGCGCGGTCCAGAGCGCAAAAGCGCCTCGGGCTCAGTTATTCCATAGGTCCAAGTTGAACAGCTTGCGGTGTTCCTCGATGGCGAAACGGTCGGTCATGCCGGCGATGTAGTCGCACACCGCCTGGGCCTTTCCGGCGGCGCCGTCCCCCGCCTTGATCCGATCGGCCCACAGATTTGGCAGAACGTTTGGCTCCGCCAAGAACAGTTCGAACATCTCGCGCAGGAGGCGGCGCGCCTGGCTACGGGTGCGGTTGACCCGGTAATGGCGGTACATACGCGTCTGCAGGAATTCGCGCAGCGACGACAGGTCCTCGGCCATGTCCGGCGAGAAGGCCACCAGGGCCTTGCCCAGACTCCGGACCGCCGCCGGCGAATCCACGCCGCTGTCCTTGGCGCGCCTAAGGGTCTCGGCCATGACGTCCTCGACCATGGCGCCGATCATGCGGCGCACGGCCTCCAGCCGAAGCAACCTGGGCTCCACCCCCGGCAGGTCGGCGCGCACGGCGCGGATGATCGGCCCGATCAGCGGCGTGTCCGCCAACTCGTCCAAGTCGAACAGGCCGGCCTGCACCCCGTCGTCCACGTCGTGGTTGTTGTAGGCGATGTCGTCGGACAGGGCGGCGACCTGGGCCTCCGCCGAGGCCCAGCCGGAGGTCTCCAGAGGATAGTCGCGGTCATATTCCGCCACCGCGCGCCAGGACGGCCGGTCCAGCCGTTCGGTCACCGGGCCGTTGTGCTTGACCACCCCCTCAAGGGTTTCCCAGGTGAGGTTGAGGCCCTTGAAGTGCGGGTAGCGCAGCTCCAGTTCGGTGACCACGCGGAAGGTCTGCACATTGTGGTCAAAGCCGCCGAAGGCCCGCATGCACTCGTCCAACTGGTCCTCGCCGGCGTGGCCGAAGGGCGGATGGCCCAGGTCGTGGGCCAGGGCGATAGTTTCGGCCAGGTCGTCGTCCAGTCCGAGCGCCTTGGCGATGGAGCGCGCGATCTGGGCCACTTCCAGCGAATGGGTCAGTCGCGTGCGGAAATGGTCGCCTTCGTGAGCCACGAACACCTGGGTCTTTTCCTTCAGGCGGCGAAAGGCGGAACAATGGATGATGCGGTCGCGGTCCCGCGCGAAGGGCGTGCGCGAACGGCTGTCAGATTCAGGCCAATGGCGGCCGCGCGAGGCGGAAGGGTCTTCGGCGTAGGGCGCGCGGGTCGGCGGGTGGTAGCGCTGATCGGGCATCGCAGTCCTTGTGGGCCGGCGGGTCTTCCGCCAAAGCGTCGGAGGCCTCATATAGTGGTCAGTCTTAACGCGCTTACGTCAACATGGCGGACATGACCGAAACATTCGTTGTCCACGGCAAGGCCAAACGCGTCCCGGTGACCCTGTCGCCCAGCGCCGCTCAGCGCCTGCTGCACCTGTCGGCGCAGGAAGGCCGGCCGGTGATGCTGCGCGTGGCGGTGGAAGGCGGCGGCTGCTCGGGCTTCCAGTACCAGTTCGATCTGGTCGAGGCCGCCGAGCCCGACGACCTGAAGGTGGAGCGCGACGGCGCAGCGGCCCTGGTGGACGAGGTTTCGCTGGAACTGCTGAAGGGGTCGGAGATCGATTTCGTCGAGGAGCTTGCCGGCTCGCAATTCCGCGTCCGCAACCCCAACGCAAAATCCAGCTGCGGCTGCGGCGTCAGTTTCTCGATCTAGACCTTCGCCAGCATCAAGCTGAGCGCCGTTGCGGCGAACCAGACGAACGGCGCGCCGATGGCCAGCCATTGCAGGGACTGGCGGCGCTTGACGAAGGCCACCCACGCGCCGTAGGGCGCGGCGATGCAGACGATCCACAGGCTGAGCGCCAGCACGAAGGAGACCCAGGCGATGGGCCTTTCCAGGTTGTAGGGGTCCTCGAACACGATCGGCGAGGCGATGGCGCTGACCACGCCCACCGGCAACAGCACGAAGCACCCAAAGGTGGCCAAACCCAGAAGGATCGCCTGTTTGGTTCTCGTCATCGTCTTCGCCCCACGCTTGAGGGACTGATCAAGCCGGATTAGCGTCTCCGCCCCGTCCGCAAGGCTTCCGCCCAACCTTAGGCTCCGTCAATGAGACTCGCCACTTGGAACGTAAATTCGATCAATGCGCGCCTGCCGACGGTTGTGGACTGGTTCACCCGCGTGCAGCCGGACGTGGCCTGTTTGCAGGAACTGAAGTGCGTCGATGAGAAGTTCCCGCGCGAACCGTTCGAGGCCCTCGGCTACAATATCGAGGTTCATGGCCAGAAGACCTATAACGGCGTGGCGATGCTGTCGAAAACGCCCCTGGAGGACGTGCGGCGTGGCTTGCCAGGCGACGACGGCGACGATCACGCGCGATACATCGAGGCGGTGGTGTCGGGTCCCAGGCCTGTGCGCGTGGCCGGCATCTATCTGCCCAATGGCAACCCGGTCGGCACGGAAAAGTTCGCCTACAAGCTGGCGTGGATGGAGCGGCTCAAGCGTCACGCCGCCGAGCTACTGGCCTATGAGGAGCCCCTGGCCATCGCCGGCGACTACAACGTCATCCCCGAACCGGCAGACGCCGACGATCCCGCCTCATGGACCGGCGACGCCCTTTATCTACCCGAAAGCCGCGCCGCCTTTCGGGGTCTGAAATGGCTGGGCCTCACCGACGCCTATATGCAGGCCGATGGCCAACCGGGCGGCTACACCTTCTGGGACTACCAGGCCGGCGCCTGGCCCCGAAACCACGGCATCCGCATCGACCACGTGCTGCTTTCGCCCCAAGCGGCGGACCTGCTGAAGGGTGTGGAGATTCACCGCGACGAACGCGCGGCGGAGAAACCGTCGGACCATGTGCCGGTGGTGGTGGAGTTGGGGTTGTAGAGCCCCGGCGGCTTTGCCACCGCCGCCAAATCTCCCTAACCTCGGCAGTTGATGCATGAAGCCCTACGCACCCTGCTGTTGCTCGCCCTGGCCGGATGCCTCGTCACCGTGGCTGGATCGGGCGCGGCGTGGTGGCGCGATGAGCAGCGTCGGCTGACGCGCTATCTGCGAAAGGCGCTGGGCGCGCATCCGGAGTCGGTGATCATCGCGCCAGGACGGGGCCGGGCGGCGGGGCTGAACCTGGAGCGGGGACTGATCGCCGTGCTGTGGGACGGCGGGGTCAAGGGGTTGGTCTACCGACTGCGCCAGCTGGTGGGGGCGGAACTGATCCTGGACGATCAGGTGGCCGCGCGCGCCTTCCGCGACGAGCCGCGCCGGGCGCTGGACCACGCGCCCAATTCCGCTCATCGCGTGACCCTGCGCCTGATCTTCGACAATCCGCGCGATCCGGATTTCGAGGTGGAGCTGTGGCCGCCGATCGATCCCGCCAAGCGCGAGCGCGCCACCGTGGCCGAGGCCATCGCCGCCAGCCGCCGCTGGATCTCCGGCGTGGAGGCCATCCTGCGCCAGACCGAGCCGGGTCCCCAGGTGGCGCAGGCGCGGGAGGCGGACGAGGACGATAGGCCGCCTTGGGATGACGACGGGGACGAGGACGAGATGGAATGAGCGTTCAGCCGGTCTGCGACCGCGGCATGGCCCTTGGGGTCAAATGCGGTCATCCGGGCCGGCCGCGACTGATCCTGACCACCTGTATCCTGGCGTCCAGCCTGGCCTTCATCGACGGCTCGGTGGTCAATGTCGGGCTGCCCGCCATCGGTCGGGACCTGCATGGATCGGCGTCCGACCTGCAATGGGTCATCAACGCTTACCTGCTGCCGCTCAGCGCTCTTCTGCTCCTGGGCGGCGCGCTGGGCGACCGCTTCGGCCGCCGGCGCGTCCTGATCCTCGGCATGGCCCTGTTCGCGCTCGCTTCCGCCGGCTGCGCCGCCGCCGTCCGGCTCGAATGGGTGTTCGCCATGCGAGGGTTGCAGGGGCTGGGCGCGGCGCTCCTGCTGCCCAACAGTCTAGCGATCTTGGGCGGCGCTTTCGAAGGCGAGGCGCGCGGCAAGGCGGTCGGTCTTTGGGCCTCCGCGAGCGCCATCGCCGGCGCGGTCGGGCCCGTGCTCGGCGGCTGGCTGATCGACACGGTGGGCTGGCGCGCCATCTTCCTGATCAATCTGCCGCTGGCCGCCGGCGCCATCGGCCTGGCCCTCTACGCCGTTCCGGCCCAGCATCCCGACAGGGGCGGCGCGCGACTGGACGTGATCGGCGGCGCTCTGGCGACCGCGTCCCTGGCCAGCGGGACCTGGGGCCTGACGGTCGCCTCGGGCGAGAAACGGTGGAGCGGGCCCGCGCTGCTCGCCACAGCCGCCGGCATCGTCCTGGCCGCCGCCTTCGTCTGGCAGGAAAGACGCCTGGGCGACAAAGCCATGACGCCCCTGGCCCTGTTCGGCTCCCGGCGTCTGGCGGGCCTAAATCTGTTGACCCTGCTGCTCTACGGGGCCCTGGCCGGCTTTCTTTTGCTGTTGCCCTACCGGCTGATCGAGGCCTCGGGCTACTCGGCCACGGCCGCCGCCGCGTCCCTCCTGCCCTTCCCCGTGATCATGGGCCTCGGCGCGCCGATCGTCGGCTCTGTCGCCGGCAAGATAGGCGCGCGTGCACCCCTTGTCGTCGGATCGGTGCTGGTCGCGGCGGCCCTGGCCTTGGCGTCCATCATGGCGCCCAGCGCGCCCTATTGGACCAGCGTCCTGCCCGCGGTGACGGTCATGGCCTTGGGCATGACCTGCGCCGCCGCGCCCCTGACCTCCGCGGTGTTGTCGTCCGTGGACGCCCGTCACACCGGATCGGCCTCGGGCCTGAACAGCGCCTTGGCCAGGGCGGGCGGCCTGTTGGTGATCGCCCTGATGGGCGCGGTGCTGGCCGCGCGCGGCCAGGCCCTGATGGACGCCTTCCGACTCGCGGCGCTGACCGGGGCCGGCCTGGCCCTAGCGGCGGGACTGGCCGGCCTGCTCCTGATCGGAGACGACCGGCCAACCCAAAAAGCTTAGAGGTCCGCGTAAATGTGAGTCTCGCCCGACGCGCCGGGCTGCGTCACGGCCCCCAGGTGCGCGGGGCCAACCTGTTGGGCGAACTTCCAGATGGCGCCGGAGTTGTAATTGGTCTTGCGCGGCGACCAGTGCTTCAGGCGCTGCTCCAGGACGATCGGATCGACCTCAAGCTCGATGGTCCCGGCGTCCGCGTCGATGGTGATGATGTCGCCATCCTGGATCAGGGCGATAGGTCCGCCCACCTGGGCTTCGGGCCCCACATGGCCCACGCACAGGCCGCGCGTCGCGCCCGAGAAACGCCCGTCGGTGATCAGGGCCACCTTGTCGCTGATACCCTGCCCGTAGATGGCCGCGGTGGTGGACAGCATCTCGCGCATGCCCGGCCCGCCCCTGGGGCCTTCGTAGCGGATCACCAGCACATCGCCGGGCTTATAGTCGCGCGCCTCCACGGCGGCGAAGCAGGCTTCCTCGCCGTCGAACACCCGCGCGGGGCCACGATGCTGGCGATGGTTCAGCCCGGCGACCTTGACGATGGCGCCGTCGGGGGCGAGCGAGCCGTTCAGGCCCACGACGCCGCCGGTGGGCGAGAGCGGATTGGAGATCGGACGGATCACGTCCTGATCCGGATTCCACTGCACGTCCTTCAGGTTCTCGGCCATGGTCTTGCCGGTGACAGTCATGACGTCGCCGTGGATCAGCCCCGCGTCGAGCAGGATCTTGAGCAGCATGGGCACGCCGCCCGCCTCGCCCATCTTCTTGGCCGGATAGCGCCCGCCGGGCATCAGGTCGGCCAGATAAGGCGTGCGGCGCATGATCTCGCACACATCATGCAGGGTGAAGCGCACGCCGCACTCATTGGCCATGGCCGGCAGGTGCAGCCCGCCGTTAGTCGAACCGCCCGTGGCCGCGACCACGACCGCCGCGTTCTCAAACGCCTTGAGGGTGCAGATGTCGCGCGGGCGGATGTTGCGCTCGAGCAGGTGCATGACCGCTTCACCCGTGGCCTCGGCGTAACGGTCGCGGTCCAGATACGGAGCCGGCAGGGCGGAGGACAGTGGCAGGGCCAGGCCGATGGCCTCGGACACGCAGGCCATGGTGTTGGCTGTGTACTGGCCCCCGCAGGCGCCGTCGCCGGGGCAGGCGTGCTGCTCAAGATCGCACAGATCCTCCAGGCTCATCAGGCCCGCCGAGTGCTTGCCCACGCCTTCGAATACATCCTGCACGGTGACGTCGCGCCCGTGCCAGCGGCCGGGCAGGATCGAGCCGCCGTAGATGAAGGCCGAGGGCACATTCAGGCGCAGCATGGCCATCATCATGCCCGGCAGGGACTTGTCGCAGCCCGCCACCCCGACCAGGGCGTCGTAGGCATGGCCGCGCATGGTCAGCTCGACGCTGTCGGCGATCACCTCGCGGCTGACCAGGGAGGACTTCATGCCCTCATGGCCCATGGCGATGCCGTCAGTGACAGTGATGGTGCAGAACTCGCGCGGTGTGCCGCCGGCCGCCTTCACCCCGGCGGAGGCCGCGTGGGCCTGACGCATCAGGGTGGTGTTGCACGGCGCCGCCTCGTTCCAGCAGGAGGCCACGCCCACCAAGGGCTGGTTAATCTCCCGCGAGCCCAGACCCATGGCGTACAGGTAGGACCGGTGCGGGGCCCGCTCGGGGCCTTCGGTCACATGGCGGCTGGGCAGCTTGGACTTGTCCCAGGTCCCGTCGGGCTTCTTGATGCTCATGGTCGATACTCCTTGGCGCCTGCGTTTAACGGCAAGCGGCGCGGAGGGAAAGGCGGCCGTTCAGCCCTTGGCGGCTTCCTCGACCCTCAAGGCCAGCGCCAGGGCGCGCGTCGCCTCCGCGCCCGTGATCAGCGGGTGCTCAGCCTCGCCGCGCACCGCCGCCAGGAAGGCCGAGACACTGGCGCCGAGCGGATCCTTGCCCTCGGGCGTTTCGGCGAAGTCGGCGTTCAGGGCGATGCCTGTGTCGTTTTCAAAGGCTCGGGTCATGAAATCGATGCGTAGCGGACCGAAGGGATAGTCGACCCCCATGGTGCGCGTGCGGCCCTCGTCGGTGCGGCAGGCGTTGAAGGCCGCGACCATGCCGTCGGCGAATACGATCTCGGTGGAAACCTCGTCGAAGTGCGGCCCGTACTGGATGCGGCCCTCGGCCGACACCTTGACCGGCTCGGTGGGGTTGAGCGCCAGGGCCAGGTCCAGATCGTGGATCATGATGTCCAGCACGCAGGACACATCCGTCGCCCGGCCGGTGTAGGGCGAGCGGCGCAACGCCTCCAGCCGGACCGGTGTCTCGGGCGCGCCCAGCAGGCCCATGGCCTTGAATACCGCCCGCTCCTGATGCCCGCAGGTCAGCACGCAATCATGGGCGGCGGCCAGTTCGACCAGGCCCTGCGCGTCATCGACGCTCAGCGCAATGGGCTTTTCCACATAGGCGTGGATGCCCAGCGCCAACGCCTTGGCCGCGATCTCGGCGTGGGCGCTGGCCGGGCAGGCCACGGTGACCACGTCCAGGCCCTCGAGGAACGCTTCCGGATCGGTGAAGGCCCGCGCACCCAGCTTGTTGGCGAGAACGCCTCCCCGCTCCGGGTCCGCGTCCAGCACGCCGACCAGCGTCACCCCCGGCAGCGCCGCGTACTTGTGGGCGTGATAGCCGCCAAACACCCCGGCGCCGACCACGCCCGCTCTCAAGTCAACCATGCCAAAGCCAAGCTCATGTTGCGTTGCAGCGGAAAGTGTCCGCACGTCACGCCGGACGCAAGACCGGCGTGATCACGAATTCTCTCGCATTGTTGCGGCCTTTTTCGCGTTGAGAGGGTTTCCGCCGAGGGTCCGCATAGGATAGATGCGCGGTCCGCTGAAGGAGGCCGCCGTGGCCCGGCTGTTCAACGCCTATGTGATCGTCGACTGGACCGCCGCGGCCAAGCCGGGGAGCGGACCCGACAGCGTGCTGATCGGCGTGCTCAAGCGCGACGTGCGCTTCCGCCTGGCGTTCGAGGCGTTTGTCCTGCCCACCCGGGCGGAGGCGGAAAAACGCCTGGTGGTGATCCTGGACGACCTGAAGAAGCGCGGCGAGCGCGCCTTCGTCGGTTTCGATTTTCCCCTCGGCTTTCCGCGCGGCTTGGCCAGCGCCCTGAAGCTGACCGGCGAACCGTGGCTGGCGGTGTGGGACTATCTGGACAAGATGGTCAAGGACAAGGCTGACAACACCAACAACCGCTTCGGCGTGGGCGCGGAGATCAACCGGCGCACAACCGGCGGGCCCTTTCCGTTCTGGGGCTGCCCGCCGCGCGACACCCTGACCACCCTGCAGCCCAAGCGGGCGCATGAACATGGCGAGGGCGACCTGCCGGAGTTCCGCCGCGCCGACCAGGCGGTCAATGGCCCCTCGATCTGGAAGCTCTATTACGCCGGCGCCTCGGGCCCTCAGGCCATCCTCGGCATTCCCCTGGTGCGGCGCCTGAAGCGGGCGCGCGGCGAGGCCATGAAGGTCTGGCCGTTCGAGACGGGCTGGAATGCGATGGGCGAGGCGGACCTCGCGGGCGTGGAGCTGCTGGCCGCCGAGGTCATGCTGGGCCTTGTGCCCACATCGCCCGCTCCCGGCGAAGGCAAGGAGCAGGCCCAGGCGCGGGGCCTGGCCGAGCGCATCGCTCGGCTGGACGAGGCCGGGAAGCTCGGACAGGCTTTCGCCGCGCCCAAGGGGGTGGGCGAGGATCAGGTCCATGCGTCGCTGGAAGAGGGCTGGATCCTCAACCTCTGAAAAGGTTCAGCCTTCGCTATCGGGGTGCTGACTGGCGCGCGGCGCGGGCAGAAGTTTGGCGGCCAGCGCCTTGAGCGGCTCCGCTGACGCCTGCGCGAGACTGGCTTCCAGCGCGCGATACCCCTCCAGCACCTCCCGGCCCAGCGGCGTCAGACGCGCGCCCTTGCCCTTGCCCCCGCCCGCCATCGTCTGCACGAGAGGCTCAGCCCAGCAGCGGTTCATGGTGTCGACCAGCAGCCAGGAACGGCGATAGCTCATGCCCAGCGCCCGCCCAGCGGCGGAAATGGAGCCTTCCTGGGCGATGGCTTCCAATAGGTCCGCCTTGCCCGGCCCCAGGGCGAATTCCTCGCCGCATAGAATCTGGGCCTTCACTTTCAAAGCGCCGATCATGGGCATGGCTGAACGCGTCTCCGGGACCGGCTCCATTAAAGACCTTGCAACCGAGCGGACAAGCTTAGATCGGCGTTTCTGACGCCATGCCCGGCGGGAGATATTGCGGCGGGCCCGGTGCTCGCCCATCTTTCTCGCGGGGCCGATGAGGACATCCATGACTCCTGACGAACGTGAACTTCTGACCACCTTTCTACGTGACCTCGGGCAAGCCCGAGCCGGGGCGAAAGACCCCGAGGCCGCCGCCCTGATCGACCAGGCCTTTTCGGCCAATCCGGACGCGGCCTATCTGATCGTTCAGCACACGATCTTGTCCGATCAGGCGCTGCACGCCGCCCAGGCCCGCATCGCCGATCTGGAAGCCCAACAGGCGGCCCCGGCGCCGGCCGCCAGTTTTCTCGGCGGATCGCCTTGGAGCGCAACGGCTGCAAGCACGGCCGTTCCGACCACGGCGGCCCAGCCGAGCCCCTTCGCCCCCACCGGCGGTCTGGGCAGCTTCCTGCGCAATGTCGGCACGACCGCCATGGGCGTCGCCGGCGGCGAGATGCTGTTCGACGGTCTCGCCGGCCTCTTCGGCGGACATCGCGGCTTCGGCTTGGGCGGCATGGGCTACGGCGGCGGCTACGGCGCGCCGATGGAGAACGTCACCATCAACAACTACGACGATGGCGGCAACGGCGGCGGCGATTGGGGCGGCGGCTCGGACTACAGCGACAACAGCTGACCTGCCGCCGTCCTAACCGGCCTTCAACGCGCCCAGGCGGTCTTCCTTCAGCTTCTCGGCCACCAGGAACGCCAGTTCCAGGGACTGCTCGGCGTTCAGGCGCGGGTCGCAGTGGGTGTGGTAGCGGTCGGCCAAGTCGGTCTCCGTCAGAGCCCGCGCGCCGCCCAGGCATTCGGTGACGTTCTGGCCGGTCATTTCGAGGTGCACGCCTCCCGGGTGCACGCCCTCGGCCCGGCAGATCTCCACGAAGCTCTTAACCTCCGATAGAACGCGGTCGAACGGCCGGGTCTTGTAGCCGTTGGAGGCGGTCAGGGTGTTGCCGTGCATGGGATCGGTCGCCCAAACGACAGTACGACCTTCGCGCTTGGTCGCCTCCAGCAGACGCGGCAGGCGCGCGGCGATCTTGTCGGCGCCGAAGCGGCCGTAGAGCGTCAGGCGACCGGGCTCGTTGTCCGGGCTCAGCACGTCGATCAGCTTGAGCAAATCGTCCGGCTCCAGGGTCGGGCCGACCTTCAGGCCGATGGGATTCTTGATGCCGCGCATGAACTCGATGTGCGCGTGGTCGAGCTGGCGCGTGCGCTCGCCGATCCACAGCAGGTGCGCCGAGCAATCGTACCAGTCGCCGGACGTGGAATCGACGCGAGTCAGGGCCTGTTCATAGCCGAGCAGTAGGGCCTCGTGGCTGGTGAAGAACTCCACCTGATGCATGCCCGGATAGCTTTCCGGATTGACGCCGAT
>Ga0302320_10018729_pt1 | contig 13943 bp, 11 predicted proteins | sample Bog_T0_3_FD_202130 | JGI IMG/M metagenome (GOLD analysis project Ga0302320, IMG submission 202130) | Peat permafrost microbial communities from Stordalen Mire near Abisko, Sweden - Bog_T0_3 | ecosystem: Environmental > Terrestrial > Soil > Wetlands > Peat | place: Sweden: Abisko, Stordalen Mire... | reverse complement strand
GGAATGGATGGCATCGAGACCATGCGGCTGGTTCACGCGCAGCAGCCGCTGACGCCGATCATCGTCATCTCCGGCAATCCCGTGCTGTCCGGCGCGGGTCCGGATTTCCTGACCATGGCGACCAAGCTTGGTGCGGTCTTGAGCCTGCAAAAGCCCTTCAAGCCGGCCGCGCTGCTCGCCGCGGTTGCGGATTGTCTCGAGGCTGCAAATCGCCCATCGTCGTCATCGATCGCGGCCGGCGATATTGCTTCCAGGCCATGAGGCCCACGGTTTTGTCGGCGATTCTCTCCGGCGAGACCCGCGCGGACCCGGGAAAACGACACGAAAGGCGAATGACGCTCGCTACCAGGCTGGCCATCGCGATGATTTTGCTGGTTGCGGTCGCAGTCTCCGCGGTCGGCTGGCTGAGCTATCGCAGCCTGGAACAGGCGCTGCTGCCGCGCGTGCTCGAACGCATCGAGACCCATGCGCAGCTCGTCGCCGCCGAGCTGGAATCCCGCGTCGCCGGCGCACGCGGCGATATTGTCGGCTTCGCGTCGGCGGTTGCGCTGAACGGATTGATCCGGGCGCATCTGGCAGGTGGCCTCGATCCCGTCGATGCGGTCTCCGAAGCCAGCTGGGGCCAAAGGATAGCGGCTCGCTTTGTGGCTGAACTGGGAGCCAAGCCGGACTACGCGGAATACCGCATCATCGGGATCGATAAAGACCAGCGTGAAATGGTTCGCGTCGACCGCCGCGGGCCGAACGGAACGGTCCGGATCGTCGCCGAACAACAACTGCAGCGCAAGGGCGACCGGAGCTATTTCAAGGACACCATCTCGTTGCAGGCGGGCACGATATACGTTTCACCGCTTAATCTGTATCGACTCAATGGCGCCATCGAGACGCCGCATGTACCGATGTTGCGCGTCGCGACGCCGGTGTTCGCGCCCGACGGAAAGCCGTTCGGCATCCTCATCGTCAACATCGACATGCGGCGGGCCTTCGCTCACGTGCGCGCGTTGATTCCGCAAGGCGGGGAAGTCTACGTCGTCAACGAGAGTGGCGACTATCTGGTCCATCCCGATCCGTCGCGCGAATTCGGGTCGCAGCTCGGTCAGCCGACCGATTGGCGGCGCGATTTTCCGGCGCTGGCGTCTTCACTCGGATCGCCACAAAGCGTCGCGCGAATCATACCGGACGAGGCCGGGCGACGCGGTGGAATATCGCTGGCGCCTGCCACACTGGCCGGCAGTGAATGGGTTGCGGTGATCGAAACCATGCCAAACGCCGCCTTCATGGCGCCGGCAGCGGCGATCCAGCGTACTTCGCTGCTGGTCGGATTGATCGCGGTATTGTGCGCGGCGGTGCTGGCGATGTTGGTGGCGAGGTCGCTGACCCGGCCGATCGGCCGATTGACCGCGGCGGTCGAAGGCGCCGGTGGCAGCGATCCCGTCGCATTTCCGGTCGATGCCGGCGGCGAAACCGGCGTGCTGGCGCGGGCGTTCGCGCGCGTGTTCGGCGAGGCGAACGCCAAGACCGCGGCGCTCGAACGCGAGATCGGGGAGCATCGCCGCACCGAAGCCGCGCGCGACCATTACGCGGCGCGCGAGCGTATCTTCAGCGCGGCGGTCGAATCCTCCAACGACGCCATTATCACAAAATCCCTCGACGGCAATATCACCGGCTGGAACCCGGCTGCGGAACAGCTGTTCGGTTATAGCGCGGCGGAAGCGGTCGGCCACGGTATCGATCTGATCGTGCCCGCCGACCGGCTCAGCGAGATGCACAACATCCTGCGCCGGATCGCTCAAGGCGAAAGGATCGAGCACCACGAAACGGTGCGGCGGCGCAAAGATGGCCGCCTCGTCGAGGTGTCGCTCAGCATATCGCCGATCAGGGCGGCGTCGGGCGCCATCATCGGCGCCTCCAAGACCGCCCGCGACATCACCGAAAGCAACCGGACCCAACAGGCGCTGCGCCAGCAGACCGAGGAGCGTCGCCGCATCTTCGAAACTTCGCAGGACCTGATCCTGGTCACGGACGCCAAGGGCTGGCTGGTGCAGGTGAGCCCGAGTTCCCAAACCGTCCTCGGATACAGGCCGGAGGAAATGATCGGCCGCAGCGCGATCGAGTTCATCCATGGTGATGACCTCGCAAATACCCGCGAGGAAATGCGCACGGCGCGCCACGGGCAGCTGACGCGCAACTTCGATTCGCGCTACATCCACAAGGACGGCCGGGTGGTCATGCTCTCCTGGATGGGGACGTGGTCGGAGCCGGTGCGGCGGCATTTCTTCATCGGCCGCGACATGACCGAAAGCCGGCTGGCGCAGGAAACATTGCGCGAAAGCGAACAACTGGCGCGCGGCATTATCGACACCGCGCTCGATGCATTCGTCCAGGTCGACGAGAACGGCAGCATCCTGAACTGGAATTCGCAGGCCGAGGCGATTTTCGGGTATCCGCGCCCGGACGCGCTCGGAAAGAATTTCATCGAATTGATCATCGCGCGCGCGGAGTGCGACGAACTCAGGGCGGCGCTTGGACGCTTTCTGCGCTCCGGCCAGGGCCAGATTCTGGGTCGCCGCCGCGAACTCATGGCGCGGCGAAATGACGGCAGGGAATTCAAGGCCGAGTTGAGCGTCACCGCGCTGAAAACGCGGGAGGGCTTCCTGTTCAACGGATTCTTCCGTGATCTCACCGACAAGCTGGCGGCGGAGGAGCGCATTCGGCACGCCGAAAAGATGGAAGCGGTCGGCCAGCTGACCGGCGGCATCGCCCATGATTTCAACAATATCCTGACGGTCATCACCGGGACGATCGAAATTCTGGCCGATGCGGTGGCGGAACAGCCGCAACTTGCCGCCATCACCAAAATGATCGACGAGGCCGCCGCGCGCGGCGCCGAGCTCACCCAGCACCTGCTGGCGTTCGCGCGCAAGCAGCCGCTGCAACCGCGCGAAACCGACATCAATACGCTGATCGTCGATACCGGCAAGCTGCTGCGGCCGACGCTTGGCGAGCAGATCGAAATCGAATCGGTGTTCGCAGACGAAGTATGCCTGGCGACGGTCGATCCCAATCAGCTGGCGACGGCCATCCTCAACCTTGCGCTCAACGCCCGCGACGCCATGCCTGAAGGCGGCAAGCTGATTATCGAAACCGGCTCGGCGTTTCTCGACGAGAATTACGCCAGCCAGCATGGCGACGTCCAGCCAGGACGTTACGCGCTGATCGCGGTGAGCGACACCGGAACCGGCATCCCGGCGGCGATCCTCGACAAGGTATTCAACCCGTTCTTCACCTCAAAGGGCCCCGGCAAGGGCACCGGCCTCGGGCTGAGCATGGTCTATGGCTTCGTCAAGCAGTCCGCGGGGCACATCCAGATCTACAGCGAGGAAGGCCACGGAACCACGATCAAGATGTACCTGCCGCCGGGCACCGGAGCTTCGCTTGGCCTCGACGTCGATGCGGCACCGCCCATCGTAGGCGGCCACGAAACCATTTTGGTCGTCGAGGATGACCGGCTGGTACGCGATTATGTACTGACGCAACTGCATTCGCTGGGCTACGCCACGCTGAATGCCGCCAACGGCGCCGAAGCGCTGGCGATCGTGGAGACGGGCAACGCATTCGATCTGCTGTTTACCGACGTGATCATGCCGGGCAACATGAACGGCCGCCAGCTCGCCGACGCGATCGCAAAGCGCCGACCCGGACTAAGGGTGCTCTACACCTCGGGCTACACCGAAAATGCGATCATCCATCACGGCCGGCTCGACTTCGGCGTGCGGCTGCTCGCCAAACCCTATCGCAAGTCGGACCTGGCCGGGATGATACGCGGTGCACTTGCCGGCTGAGGTTGATCCTCCCTATGGGTCCTGTAGGAGCTGGCCGCCCATCGGTTACTTTGCATGGGGTTGTTTTCGAATATTTTTGTTGTGCGGCCACGAAGCCTCGGCCTGGACCTGAATTCATCGTGCCTTGGAGAGACAGGCCTCAGGAAGCGTGCGCGGCCGTCATCACGATTCGGATCAGATCGGCGGCATTCCTGGCGCCGAGTTTTTTCATGACATTGGCACGGTGGTCTTCGATCGTGCGCGGGCTGATGCCGAGCTGGCGCCCGGCCTCCTTGTTGGAGGCGCCGGATGCGAATTGCTCCAGCACCTCGCGTTCGCGCCGCGTCAGCGGTTCGCGCCCGGGAAAATGCAGCGACGCGAAATTGGAGGCGGTGTTTTGCGCTTTCCGGCGCTCATACGCGCCGATCGCCTCGTCCAGCCGGGCAACGATCTCGCTTCCCCGGAACGGTTTTTCGATGAAGTCCAGCGCGCCGTTCTTGATCGCGCTGACCGCCATGGCGATATCGCCCTGCCCGGAAATCATGAAGATCGGTGCGGGATAATCTTCGCCGTGAAGCTCCTTGAGAACGTCGAGTCCCGATTTTCCCGGGATATGCACGTCAAGCAACATACAGGCCGGAGTCCGGGTCCGCGCCACCGCCAGCAGAGCGGCGCCGTCGGCAAAGCAGATGACCTGGTAGCCGCCTGCGGTCAGGACCATGGAAAGGGTTTCGCGGACCGCAGGGTCGTCGTCGACCACAAAGATCTCGCCGCGAGAGACAGGTTTCTGGGTCATGTGCCATCGTCCATAGACAGTAAGGAATTAGCGCGCAATCGGCTACGCCGTTACAGAATCGGACTCGCCAGTATTTGTACGGGACCAGGACTTAACGCACAAGTAGTACCGACAGGACTAAAAATGCGGATTATGGAGAGCAACCATGCAGAATGCAGCAGGCGGCGCTTCGGTCCAGCCCGACCGACGAAACGATAATTTCAACTCGATCGTGTCAGACCTCGTGTCCCTGGTCGCGCACGTCCAGACCAGCATGAAGCTGCTTGAATCGGCTATCGCCGGAGAATTGCCGCTCGGCAATCAGGAGATTGCCAACAATGTCGTCGTGCTGGATGACGTCACGCCTGGCTACGTGAAGGCGCGCGTTGCGCTGAATTCATGCAACGCGAGACTCGGCGCGGCCCTGCATTTTCTGCTGGACGGCGAGGCCGACGCCTTCCCGGAAAGCGTGCGCCCACGGGCTCGCTCCATCGACCGCGCCTGAAGCGCGCCGGATTGCGGTGCCCCAATGACTGTCGCCAAGTTCATTCGTTCAGGCCTGATCGGCAGCGTCGGTCTCGCCATCGTTGCCGGCGGAATCGGATCTGCCGACATCAGCTTCGGTTCGGTGATCGTCGGACAAACGCGCAGAATTGCCGTTGAGCTCAAGCCGCAAGCAAGCCTTGAGGCGATGAAGGCCGGCTATCGGCGACCGGGGTTAATCCCGTTCCCGAAGGAAAATCCCTATACGCCGGCAAAGGCCTCGCTCGGAAAGAAGCTGTATTTCGATCCGCGGCTGTCGGCGGCTTCGGTGCAGTCCTGCGCGAGCTGTCACAGTCCTGGCCTTGGCTGGGGCGATGGGCTCGCGCTCGGCGTCGGAGAGGGCATGACCCGGCTGGCGCGGCGCTCGCCGACGATCGTCAATGCAGCCTGGGGCGCGATCTTCATGTGGGACGGCCGCTCGCCTGGTCTCGAGCGACAGGCGCTGGTCCCGATGCAGTCCGCGACCGAGATGAACATGCCGATCGATCGAGTGATGGAGCGGCTTGGCTCGATCGCCGAGTACGGCGCGCTGTTTGCCTCGGCCTTTCCCGAACGCGGCCTCGATGCGAACACCCTGACGGAGGCCCTCGCGACCTTTGAGCGGACCGTCGTCTCCGAACCAGCGCCGTTCGACGCCTGGATCGAGGGCGACGAGCGGGCCATCCCGGAAGCGGCCAAGCGCGGCTTTGTGATTTTCAACACCAGGGGTCAGTGCTCCCAATGTCACGAGGGCTGGAATTTCACCAATGACAGCTTTCACGACATCGGCCTGCGCAGCGCCGATATCGGCCGCGCCGATATCCTCCCCACCATTCCCAAGATGATGCACGCGTTCAAGACCCCGGGGCTCCGCGAAATCGAGCGCCGCGCCCCTTACATGCACGACGGCTCGATCCCGACGCTTGAAGGCGTGGTCGAACATTATGACGGCGGCGGCATCGACCGGCCAAGCCGCTCCGACCTGATCAAGCCTCTGCGACTCGAACCCCAGGAAAAATCCGACCTGGTCGCGTTCCTGAAAACCCTAACCGGGGGTCCCGGATCAATCATCATGCCTGTTCTTCCTCGCTGAGCGCGTCAGCCCAGATCGGAAATATTCCATGAAGCAATATGTCGTCCTTCCCGCCGTCATTCTCATCGGCCTGATGAGCGGCGCCTTTGTCGCCAAACAAACGGTCGGCCAGCGGGGCCGCGCGTTCTCGCGCGACAGCATCGCCGTCAAGACAGGCGAGTCGATCGCATTCCTCAACGACGACACCGTCCCGCACAATATCGCCTCGATCAGCAAGGGAAACGAGTTCAATCTCGGATCGCAGCCCCCCGGCGCCTCGACCGAGGTCGTCTTTACCGAAGCCGGCGAAGTCCAGGTGTTTTGCGCCATCCATCCACGCATGAAGCTGACAGTGACGGTATCGGACTAGCCGCAGCATGAAAATGTCCATCCGTCACAAGTTCTTCCTGGCGTTCAGCGTGCTGGCGGCGCTGGCCTGCTCGCTGGCCATCTTCGGCTTTCGAGGCATCGCGACATCAGGCGATCTGGTGATACGCCTTTACGATGGTCCGCTGATGGGGATCAACCATGCGCGCTCGGCGCACGCGAAACTCAACGAAGCCCGCCTCCTCATAACGCCGGATCTTGCCGACGACGTGGGAGTCGAGACGCTGGAAAAATTCCGGATGCTGACTGCCGGAATGGCGAGCGACTTCGAAATCGTTCGCCAGCGCGTCGAAAATGACGTCGTCATCGCTTCCCTGGCGAAGGCCGAGGAGCGTGTCCGTGACTGGGCCAACACGGCACTCCAGCTTATCCAGCCGACACCGGGCGGCCTCTCCATGGTGCCGGCTTCTTTTTTGCTGACACACAAGAGCAATGTTGCCGCTGCGGCGCTGGATGATCTTGTCGAGACCGTCGCTGCCTATGGCTTTGAGTACCGGATGCAGGCGGAGGCGGCCGTCGCGAGTGCCCGCGCCACGCTGCTGACCCTCGCGATCGGGACGACGCTGGTTGGAATCATGCTCGCGATCGGCTTTTCCTGGTCGATGAGCAAGCCGATCTCCGAGGCGATGCAGGTCGCCGAAAGGGTGGCGTCGGGGAATTTCACCGACCAGATCGTCAGCCAGCGGCAGGATGAACTCGGTCGCCTGCTCAGATCGCTCGCCGCCATGCAATCCCACCTCAAGACGCGCGCCGATGAAGACTACGCGATGATGGAGAAGCTGGACGCCGCGCTCAACAACATGGTCCAGGGACTTTGCATGTTCGGTCCGGACAACCGCTTGGTGCTCTGGAACGATCGTTATGCCAAGATGTACCGTATTGCGCCTGGCCGGCTGTTTGTCGGGTGTACGCTCGATGAGATGCTTGAGGCGCGCAGAGTGGCAGGAACCACCTACCGGGATGTCGGGCCCTTTAACGCGAAGCTGCAGGCGGCGATCACCTCCCGTTCGCCCGACGGCCAGATCGCGGAGCTGGCCGACGGCCGGATCGTCAACGTTTCATACCGGCCGATCGACAACGGCGGCTGGGTCGTCACCCATGAGGATATCACCGAGCGCAGGCAGAGCGAGGCCAGGATCGCGGACCTGGCGTTTCACGATCAGCTCACTGGATTGCCGAACCGGGCCGCGTTCAACGATCATATCGCAAAGACCTTCGAAGGTGCCGCCGCCGCCAGCGAGCGCTTTGCGGTGCTCAGCATCGATCTCGATCGTTTCAAGGAAATCAACGATGTCTACGGTCACGCGGCCGGTGACCGATTCCTCGTCGAGGTCGCATTCAGGGTTGCGCTGGCATGCAATGGGGCATTCCTTGCGCGGCTGGGAGGCGATGAGTTCACGATCATCTCGTCGGGTGGCGAGCAGCCAGCGATGACGGAGAGACTTTGCGAGCGGCTATCATCGGTCTTTGACACGCCGATCTGCATTGACGATCTGAATATTGCCGGAAGCTTCACCGTCGGGGTCAGCATGTACCCCCAGGATGGCGCGGATATCGAAACGCTGGTCGCGCATGCGGAAGCGGCGCTCTACCGCGCCAAGGCCGAAGAACGCGGACTTATCCGCTTCTTCGAACCGGCGATGGATCGGCAGATCCGGCAGAAGCGCGCGCTGCAGCAGGACATCGCACTGGCGCTCGAGAAAAACGAACTGCAGCTGTATTTTCAGCCTCAGGCCGTGACCGGCGGCGGGATATTCGGGTTCGAGGTGCTGGTGCGCTGGAGGCATCCGGTGCGGGGCATGGTTTCGCCGGCGCAATTCATCCCGCTCGCGGAAGAGATCGGCGTTATCGGACCGATCGATGAATGGGTGCTGCGCGAGGCTTGCCGCGAGGCGGCGTCATGGCCGAATCCGCTGTCGATCGCAGTGAACCTGTCGCCGATCGATTTTCGCCGCGACGACATCGCCGCGATGATCCTCTCCATTCTGCTTGAAACCGGCCTGAACCCTGATCGCCTCGAGATCGAAATCACCGAGGGCGTGCTGATCGATGATTTCGAGCGCGCCATCGCTACCCTGCGCAAGATCAAGAATCTCGGGGTCCGCATCGCCATGGACGATTTCGGCACCGGATACTCCTCGCTGTCCTATCTGCAGTCGTTTCCGTTCGACAAGATCAAGATCGACCAGACCTTCATCGCCAAGATCGGCAAGACTCGTCCGGCGGCCGCTATCATCCACGCCATTTTGGGACTGGGCCGCGCGCTCGCGCTGCCGGTGATTGCCGAAGGCGTCGAGACCGAAGAGCAGCTCGCCTTCCTGACCGGAGAAGGATGCGACGAGATTCAAGGCTATCTGGTCGGGCGGCCGCAGCCGATCGCTCATTACCGGCAAATCGTGAACAGTACGGTCGATGTTCCCGAAATGGCAGCGATTGCCGGCTAAGGCGCTTTAAGGCGAAAGCCTGCCCCGGACTTTGTCAGGGGTGGATACCAGTCCCGCCAAGGAAACGCGTCAAGTCGGAAGCCGGAGGCCCGCTTTCGATTCAATCGAAACAGAAAAGACTCTGGAACGGGCTGGGCAGTAAGCCCTCCAAAGCGCTGAACCCCGGCGATCCGGTTTCGCGGATCGATCGCGCCGCGCGCGTCAGGACCGGTGTTGTTCCGTTACGCCATCGACGACGACCCCGCCCCAGATATGCATGACGGGCAAACCTTTCGCGGTCTTGCACAGGTTCGCAAGACAAATGCGCAGTGCTGCCAGATCGACGGGCTTGGGCAAACTCTGCAGCACTATCCCCAGCGATCTGGCATAAGACCGCGCGCTTATGCGGCGCGCTGCATTCATGCCGCTGATGAGGACCACCGAACCGGCGAACTTCGCGCTGGCCAACGCCTTGAGAACCTCGATACCGTCGCCGTCTCCGAGCATGAGATCGAGCGTTACGCAGTCAAAGCGTATGGTCTCGATTTGCCGGATCGCCTCCGCGCATGATGACGCCGGTGTGATCGAATGGCCGGCCTGCCTCGCAGCGTGCGAAATCAGCGATCGCTGCATGGCGTCATCATCTACAATCAACAGGTGCAACGAGTGCCGCTTGTCGTCCTTTGAAGCCGCCGCGTGAAACGGCATGGATTGGGAACTGATGGACACCGCGGCCTCTCGTGAATTGATCGCCCCGATTGATACACCAGCGCTCCTTCAGTCAGGTAAAACGAAGGACTGAAATGCAACGCGTCGTCTTCACCAATTGTGCAGCAGTTTTCGGGCTCAGGACGCGAGCGACAGGTCGGATTTGACCAGTCTGTTCATCCATTGCCGATAAGATACGGACAGCGGCTCGGGCAACTCCAGTTCGACGTGAAGGCTGTCGCCTTTCTTGCCCCGGACGATAAACGGCAGCGCGGTCGCAAAGCCCTGTACTTTGAGCGTGCCCGCTTCGCCCTGCTGTATTTCAGGACTGCAGCGAATGCGGGCGCCGGTCTCGGAGATGTCCAGCAATTCTCCTTCATGCTGCTTGCCAGAATGATCGAAAATCTGGCCTTGTGCGGAAACGGTATGACGAACCGCCATGCGGCGGTTGGCATCCGCCATGGAGCTGCGGACCACACGCACCAGAATCTCCCGCAATCCGCCGATGTTACCGGTAACCTCGCCGATCGATACGCGCACGTTATCCGCGCGGCTTTTGACATGCCCGGCGCCGACACTGACATTTTGGATCTTTTCCGACATTTCGAGCGCCGCCGAATTGGTCTGGCTGACGTTTCTGGCGATTTCGCTGCTGGTGGCGCCCTGCTGCTCGATCGCGGCGGCGATCGCCGTCGTCGCGCCGTCGATTTCCCTGACGCGATCGCCAACGTCGGTCATCGCCGCGACAGCGGCCTCGGTACCAGCCTGAATCTCCGCGATCTGGCGATTGATATCCTCGGTCGAGCGCGCGGTCTGGTTAGCGAGATTCTTCACCTCCGACGCGACCACGGCAAAGCCTCTGCCAGCCTCGCCGGCGCGCGCCGCTTCGATGGTGGCATTGAGCGCCAAAAGATTGGTCTGGCTGGCAATCTTTCCTATCAGGCTGGTGACGTCCGATATCCTGCTGACCGCATCCATCAACGACCGGACCGTGCTGGCCGCGCTGTCGCCGCTGGCGACCGCGTGCTGGGTGATTTGCGCGGTTCGTGCGACCTGGGCCGCGATTTCGCGAATTGAACCGGAGAGCTGTTCGGCCGCGGCTGCGACGGCCTGTGAGTTTGCAAGCGCCTGTTCGGAAGCTGCCGCCACCGACTGGGTATCGATTGCCACCGACGATGCAAACTGCGACATATGCTGAGTAGCCTGGTCGACCTGCCGCGCGGTCAGGGCGATCGCCTCGATAACGCCTGTGGTTTCCCCTTCGACGGTTGCTGCCATGTCGAGGATCGCCTGGGTGCGAAGTTTCACCGCTTCTTGTTCGGCCAGCCTTATCCGCTCGGCCTGCCGCTGGTTTTCGATGGCCTGCTGCCTGAATACCAGCACGGCGTCGGCCATGTGGCCGATCTCGTCGCGCTGTCCTGCCGCCGGGATGGAAATGTCGAGGTCTCCACCGGCGAGCCGTGTCATCGCTGCGGTCATCTCCTTGACGGGACGAGCGACGCCGCGACTCAGAGAGTAACCTGCCGCCAGCGCGAACAGGATGGCAAATCCGGCGGAGGCGAGCAGGAAGTCGCGCGAGCTCAGATAAAGCGCGGTTCCGGCCTGCTCGGCGGTGTTGGCGCCGCTCAGGTTGATCTCGACGATCTTGTCGATGGTCGATTCCGCTTTCAGGCCGACCGCCGACACTTCCGTCGTGAAGAACTTCATCGCTTCGGCGTTATCCCCCTTCGTCGAGATCGCCAGCAGCTTGGCGCAGGCCGCGAGATAGGCCTGCCAGGCCGGCACAAACGCGTCGTAGGCCTCGCGTTCCGCGGCCGAAATGATCAGCGGCTCGTAGATCTTGCGCGTGTCCTCGACATTTTTCTCGGCGAGACGGACGCGGGTCTCGATCTGGGCTTTCTGGTCCGGATCGGAGGTCATGACATGACGGCTGATGATGGCGCGGTGACGCGCCATGTTATAACGGACATCACCGATGTAACGAATGCTCGGCAGCCAGCTGGTGTTGATATCCTCCGTCGTCTCGTGGACCCGCATGATGCGATTGGCCGAGAACAGGCCGGTGGCGCACATGGTCAGAACGAGAATGCCGAGGGTAACCCCGATTTTGGTGCGGATGCTGATATCGCGATATCTGAAGGCGCGGAAAGTCATCACAAGTCCTCACGACGGTTGGCACGCGGCGAATGCCCGCCGGCTCGCCGAGCGTTGACCCGGCCAAACGACCTTGCGTTCGCAAACACGCGGCTTCCAACCCAGGACCGCGTCACTCGGACATGATTAATTTAGACACGTCATACAACGGTCCGCTGCGCTGGTCAGCCGGCCGGACACATTCACGCGCCGATCAGCGCTTCCTTTTCGGCCCCCGGTCGTCGCTTCTTGTTCTTCCCCTTCAAGAACGCCACATCGATTTCGGTGCCATTGACGCGCACAAGTTCGCATCGGCGATAAGCCAGCCCGGTCGACGACAACAGCAGAAAGAACTCTTTGAGGTTGAGGCCCTGAATCGAGCCCGCTACCGTAAGGATGGCGTCGTTGTCCGAGATGGCGTTGAGAAGACAGTCCCGGCGCCAGGTTCCGTCAATGCCCATGATGCAGACGCCATATCCGCGGCTGAATGTCACGCGATCCGGTGCTTTGGCGTCATCCGACATCCCGTCAGCGCCCCGCCATCACCGCCGTCTTCGGCACAGCGACGCCAGCAATCGGCAACTTTGCAACTGCCGCTCGCGCACCATTGGGCCGATAGAGACCGCGCCGTTCCGGATAGGGCTTGAAGACATCGGTCAGCCCGACCACCGTTTCCGCTGCGCCCAGCACCAGAAAGCCGTCGGCTTCGGTCTGCCTGGCGAGACGGTTGAAGATATCGATTTTGGTATCCTGGTCGAAGTAGATCAGAACGTTCCGGCAGAAGATCACGTCGAAGACCCCGAGCTGAGAAAAGTCGTTCAGCAGATTCAATTGCCGGTGCTGAATCATCGCGCGAATGTCGGCGTTGACCTGCCAGAATTCGCCGGTCTGTTTGAAATACTTGACCAGCATCTGGATCGGGAGGCCGCGTTGGACCTCGAACTGGCTGTAGATTCCTGCCTTGGATTTTTCAAGCACCTCCTGCGAAAGGTCGGTGGCGATGATTTCAATCCGCCAGCCGGCGAGTGCTGCGCCCATTTCCTTCAGGCATATCGCCAGCGAATAGGGTTCCTGACCGGTCGAACCGGCCGCGCACCAGATCCGAACGCTCTTGCGCCCCGCCCGCGCCTGCAGAATCCCGGGCATGATCGAGTCGCGAAAGTGGTCAAACGGAACCTTGTCACGAAAAAAGAACGTCTCGTTGGTGGTCATGGCCTCGACCACCTGGGCGACCAGAGAGGCCGAGCCGCCCTTCATTTTTTGCACCAATTCGCTGATGCCGGACAAGCCGCATTTGCGCGAAAGCGGAAGCAGGCGGCTTTCAATCAGATACTGCTTGTCGGCGGACAGGTCGAGACCGGAGCTGTCCTTTAGTACCTTGCGCAGATACTCGTAATCGGGGGGGGTCACCGGTGGCCTCTCTGATGGATCGAAATGATTTCGGATTGATATCGCGTGATTTACGAAACGCCGGGCGCGGCTATGCTGCTAACTTCGATCAATCCCACTTCCTGAAACTTGGCCAGCACGATGTCCTTGTCGAACGGCTTCATGATATATTCGTTGGCACCGCCCTCGAGCGCGCGCTCTATATGCTCGATGCCGGTCTCGGTGGTGCAGAACACCACCTTCGGCGAGTCGCCGCCAGGCATGCGGCGCAGATGGCTGAGAAAGTGGTAGCCGTCCATCACCGGCATGTTCCAGTCGAGGAGCACCGCCTCCGGCATGGCACGTTTGCAGGCGACCAGCGCGTCTACACCGTCTTCGGCCTCGATGACCTGAAAATTCAACCCTTCCAGGATACGGCGCGCGATTTTCCGCACGATGCTGGAATCATCCACAACGAGGCACGTTTGCATTTCCGGGCTCCTGCTTTTGCGATTCACTTGCCAATCACTATGCGGCAAGCGAGGTCTTGGGAACGATTTCGAGGACGCGATCGACGTCGAGCACGACCATGAGCTGGCCGTCGAGGCGGTGCACGCCGCCGGCGAGCTTGGCCATGCGGGGATCGAGGTTGACGGGGTTTTCCTCACGGCCGTTGTCGGCGAGCTTGAGCACCTCGCCGATCTGGTCGATCAGCAGGCCGTAGGATTCGCCGC
>Ga0302320_10018728_pt1 | contig 13944 bp, 13 predicted proteins | sample Bog_T0_3_FD_202130 | JGI IMG/M metagenome (GOLD analysis project Ga0302320, IMG submission 202130) | Peat permafrost microbial communities from Stordalen Mire near Abisko, Sweden - Bog_T0_3 | ecosystem: Environmental > Terrestrial > Soil > Wetlands > Peat | place: Sweden: Abisko, Stordalen Mire... | reverse complement strand
AAACTGGCCTCCGTCATCTGCTTGGCCAGATACATGGCGATCTGGCGCGGCACCACGACGTTGCGCGAATTGTTCTTCTGCTTGAGGTCGGTCACCCGCATGCCAAACTGTTCGGCCACAGCCCGCTGAATCGCCTCAATCGTAATCTTGCGCACCTGCATGTCGATGAACTGCTTCAGGCACTGCTGAGTCGACGCCAGCGTGATCTCCAGGTGATTCATCTGGCACCAGGCGATCAGCCGCGTCATGGCCCCTTCGAGTTCGCGCACGTTGGTCCGTACGTTCGACGCGACAAACAGAGCCACATCAATCGGCAGTATGACCTGTTCGCTCTCGGCCTTCTTTTGCAGAATGGCGACCTTGGTTTCCAGATCGGGCGGTTGAATGTCGGCGATCAAGCCCCATTCAAAACGCGAACGCAGCCGGTCTTCGATCTCGGCCAGCTCTTTCGGCGGACGGTCCGAGGCAATCACGATCTGCTTCATGCTCTCGTGCAGCGCGTTGAAGGTATGGAAGAATTCTTCCTGCGTGCGCTCCTTCTGCGCGATGAATTGGATGTCGTCGATCAACAACACATCGACCGAACGGAAGCGGTCGCGAAAGCTCGTCATGCGGTCGTTGCGCAACGAGGTGATCATCTCGTTGGTAAATTTTTCGGCCGATACATAGCAGATGCTCGACGAAGGCTGGCGGCGCTTCACCTCGTGACCGATGGCGTGCATCAAGTGCGTCTTGCCCATGCCGACGCCGCCGTAGAGGAACAGCGGATTGTAGGCCTTGGAAGGCCGCTCAGCGACGGCCAGCGAAGCGGCGCGGGCAAACTGATTGCCGTTGCCGATGACGAAGGCGTCGAAGGTATAGCGCGGGTTGAGTTGCGCCGCGCTCGACCAGTCGAAGCGTGCCTGCTCCGGGGTACGCTGTGGTGCCGGCGGAGCCGTCGGTGCATGAGCCGGAACTGGACCGAAACCGCCATCTTTGCGCTGCGGCGGAATCGATGGATCTTCTTCGGCGGTGACAAAACAGACGTCGTCGAGTTCCAGTTCCTGCAACTCGATGGCTTCTTGAATCAGGTCGCCATACCGGTCGCCCAGATGCTGAAATTCTGGCGATGGCACGCGCACGTAAAGCGTACGTCCCGCAACATGACTGTAACGGGAGGGTTTGAACCAAGTCTCGAACGACTGGCGAATCACTTTCTTCTCAAGGGCTGCGAGAATCTGGAGCCAGGGGTTGAGAGCCGTAACCGGCGAAATTGCAAATGCCATCGTGCTGATCCTTGCCTGCGCCGTCTAATGTTTATCCGGCCGGTTCATCCGTCGAGATTGGGCGACAAATCTGCTGTGGCGTGAAGCCGTGGGGCCTTACGTCCGTTTGCTGATTGCCGACCGCCAAATTATTACTGGCCGACTGTTGAATTTGATCTCGGGGCCTGGGAAAAACCGGTTCCGTGAGACGCTGGGAAACTTTCCTGAACGGTCCCAAGATTAGCACATTTGGGGTGCCTTGCAATCACTCTTTCACATTACTTTTTTGCTCTCTTCGCCAGTTGCACCATTGCTGGTGAAACTGGCTGGTCACTATTACCGGAGTAACTCTCCGAGTGCAGCCAAGTTGTACAACAAAAGCTCTGTGCGGTCCGAAACTGCACGGAAATCGGTCGCGGAAAATCCGCAAACGCTGCTTCGGCCCGGCCTTTTTCCGCTTCAATCCAGCCGGAAAATTTGTCCGCAATTGCCAATCCTCACCGTTCCCCATACAATGAAAGAGAACAATTGCAGGAAAGGTCTGTCTAGAGCGATGCCTAAGGAAAAGATCCATCCCAGTTACGCCGCGGTGCAAGTGAAGTGCTCCTGCGGAAGTGTTTTTGAGACTCGTTCGACCCACAAGGGCGACATCCACGTCGAAATTTGCTCGGTTTGCCACCCGTTCTTTACCGGCAAACAGCGCTTGGTCGATACAGCCGGTCGCGTCGAGCGTTTCCGCCGCAAGTTCGCAAAGTCCGACAGCGCGCAGGCAGCGGCAGCAGCGAAAAAGTAAGCGCCTGAAGCGACGGGCAGCACGAATGGGCCTCCGCCAAGGCGGGGGCCTCGTTGCGTTGCCGTGCCAACAATGTGGGATGGGAGATCGACAATGCCCCGCGCAAAACGCTCGATACAGGCCGCGACGACGATCGATGGTTTTCCGCTGACTTGGCGTTTGCATCGCGAACAGCAATTGAGCACGGCCGACGGCTGGCGCGGTGTTGCCATTCACGTGCAGGTTGCTGAAGGCGTGCGCCGCGAACTTCATTTGGAATATCCTGCGGTCAGCACGCGCAAGATCGTTTATGCGGGCGGCGATTCTGTGCAGCAAAATATTTCCCCTGCGAAAGTCGAAGAGCATATTCGCCAGGCCATCGTCGCCGGTTGGGATCCCGGCTCACGCGGCAAGCCGTTCGTCTTTGAAGTGGACGAACTGCCCGGCTGATGCAGGTTCGTTGTCGATGAGGCTCAAATGGCGGGCAAGGGATTTACCGTGAATAAGGATTGGGACAACCCCAAGGAGCACTCCATGCCGGCCGAAGCGCGGGTTCCCGCCGAGATGCGTCTTGGGCCAGTCGTCGTCGCTCCTGCCACCGTGCTGGCTCCCATGGCCGGGGTCACCGACACGGTCTTCCGGCGCTTCATTCGCCACGCCAGTTTATTCAGCACTGGCAGCGCAGCATCGCCGCAGAATGCGCAATCCGGCTGTGGGCTGTTGATGACCGAGTTCACCTCGGCCGACGGGCTGTCGCGCATGCGCGAAACCAAGCGCCGCCGCTATCTCACCTTTTATGACGATGAACATCCCATCGGCGCGCAGCTTTTCGGAGCCAATGCAGCGACGCTGGCCGACGCAGCGCGCATTGTCCAGGAGAGCGGCTTCGATCTCGTCGATCTCAATCTCGGCTGCCCCGCCAAGCGCGTTGTCGGCTCCAATGGCGGTTCGGGTCTACTCCGCGACCTGCCGCGAATCGGCGAAATTTTCCGCGCCGTGCGCAAGGCCGTCACCATCCCATTTACCGTGAAATTCCGCATGGGCTGGAGCAGGTCAGACATTGTCTGCGTCGACCTTGCGCGCATAGCCGAGGCCGAGGGACTCGATGGCCTTGCCCTCCACGCCCGCACCCGTGAGCAAGGTTATAGCGGTCAGGCGCAGTGGGAATGGATCGCCGCCGTCAAGCAGGCCGTTAAAATTCCCGTCATCGGCAACGGCGACATCACGACGCCCGAAGCAGCCGTAGCCATGGTGTCTATGACCGGCTGCGACGGCGTCATGGTCGGCCGTGCCGCCCCGTCCAATCCATGGATTTTCCGCCAGATCGCCCAGTACACCGCGACCGGCCGTTACGACCGGCCCACCGTCGAAGATCGCTACCGCATGATCCGCGCCTATTTTCAAATGTTGCTCGACGAAGCCGAAGCCACCAAGGATCTACCTCGTGATGCGCGCATGGGCGAAACCTCCGGCAAGATGAAACAGTTCGCCACCTGGTTTACACACGGCGTCGTTGGCGGCGCCAAGCTGCGCAGCGCCATCTATCATGTGCGCACCGGGGCCGAGGTACTGGAGCAGGTGGACGAGTTTTTCACTGCGCAGCTGGCCTCCGGCGTCGAGCCCGTTGCCTCACCCGAAGACGAGACCGCCGCCGAGTTTCCCGAAGCCTTGCAAGTCTGCGATTAAAGCGAGCGTCATCAACATAAAACGGCTCGCCGGCAATCTTGCCCGCGAGCCATTTTATTTCGAACCACAAAGCTCAGTACTGCTTGAAGAAGGTAAGGTAGACGAGCGTAGCCAACGCTGCTGCAGACAGCAGGAACAGCACAATAATGATTCTGAGCACAATATAGCCATCGCGTCGCGGCTGAATGATCGTCTTGGGTGCGGCCAGCCGCGCCATTTCGATTCCGATATTATCGTGACTGCCCGCCAACGCCGCGGATTCGAGCAATTTGAAAGCGGCGGTTTCAAGCGAAAGCGTAGCATCGGTTGCCGTTCGTTCGATCTCGTGTTCGGCTACGGCGCTCCAAACTCCTCTCGAACACAGCAGCACCGTATCATCCACAGCCAGAATATGCGGCTCGATGTCGATTTCGACCTCGGCCTGCTGCCCCAGATTGCGCGTCGGCACGGAGGCGTCGGGATGCTCCTTGGCTTCTTCCGGCGTAATCAGATTTCGATTGAGCAGGGCCTGTGCTGCAGAGTGATCGATGGTCAGCCGATGAAGGCGCCCGGCGCGGAACAGATAAGCGCGGCTGTTGCCGACGTGGCCAATCCATACGCGGCTTCCGTCGCTGTCTTGCTGCAACAGGGCAACCACGACAGAAGACCCCATTCGCAGCCGCGCTGACTCCGGTGCACGCGCCACCGACAAGATCTTAGAATTGGCGAGCAGGGCCGCCTCGCGGATTGCGCGGTCCGGCGGGCAGCCCAGCGGTTGCTGCGCCAGATATTCGTAAATGGTATCGACGGCCATCTGCGATGCGATGGTCCCGCCCTTGTATTCGCCCACGCCGTCGGCGACGATCAACACATCGCCCAGATCGACCCGTGCATGTAAAACCGCGTCCTGATTCTCTTTGCGCAGCGCGCCACGATCGCACTCTTCAGCGAATTGAAAGGCCGGCTCTCCAAGAACTGCTGTCGTACTCATTGCTGAACCTCGCGTGCAGGACAGCACCTGCGTTCCATCGTTCCCTGCGAATCTGCGCGGGTGCCGCACAAAATTTCAAACAAAGCTTATCGCCTGACAACTCCGCCCGCTTTTCCAAAGAACAAAAACAAGCTCGCGAAAGTTAACTAAATGTATCACGCGCGCCGCCTCGTTGGGCAGTGGGGGGAAGCCGCGGCGTTACCCTCTGCCCAACGAGGCGGCGCGCGTCCAGCCAGCTACGCGCTTGCCTCGCCAATGCTCTTTCGAGCTGTGGCCATTTTTCGTCAGGCCTCATCGGTAAAGATCGCTTCGATCGTCGTTTCAAACAGCCGCGCCACTTTGAAAGCCAACGGCAAACTCGGGTCATATTTGCCGGTCTCAATCGCATTGACAGACTGGCGAGAAACCTCCAGCCGCTCGGCCAAATCCGCCTGCGACCACTCGCGCTCGGCCCGTAGTACACGCAGCCGGTTTTTCATCTATACCTCCACTTGATCAAGGCTCTGGCGATACCCATGAAGAAGGCGAATAACGTGAAAACATACACTGGATTCTCGTGTGGAACCAGGTCAAGGGTCTCCAAAAATCCCCAGAAAGTAGTGACGATTAAGGTCGCTCCGATGCCCCAGAGCATTGACTGGGTGTAGATCGAGCGCAAAAAATCATCTTTTTCTTCGGCAATATACAAGCCAATTAAGAGGATCGGTCCTATGGCTGTGAGTGACGCAAGGGTGGCAAAGAGATAGGCTAAAATGCCGGTTGGATGGAAATGGTGGTACCCGAATCCCCACCATCCTAAAAAGACAACTGCGGTGAAGATCGGCATCATGATGAAGAGCATACGGTCGTTAAAGCGACCTTCAGCCGGACTGTTAAATTTAAAGCCCACGACTTGCCTCCTTGACTTAATGACAAGCTGACTTTACTTGACGTTCCGATCAATGTCAAGCACCATTGACAATACTTTTTAAACACCAAAAGACGAGCACATCCTGAGCTCCGAAGGGGCTGCGGTTTCTGATCAAATCTCTGAAATGCACTAGACTCAACTGGTGGGCTTTCAAGATTTTCTCGGCAATTCGGCGACGGTGACGCGACTGCGCGAAAGCATCGCCGCCGACCGCTTTCCGCAGTCGCTGATTCTCGCTGGGCCGCGCGGAGCCGGCAAATATACGCTTTCGCTGATGCTGGCCCAGGCCGTCAATTGCCTCCATCCGACGGAGTCTGACGGTCTGCCCGACTTCTGCGGCCAGTGCGCAAATTGCACACGGATCGCCGATTCCGCCGACCTCGAAGCGCGCGTTGCCGAGGCCGTCGACGCCCGCGATGAGATGCGCGACGCCGACAAGCGCGAGACTCGCATCCTGATTCAGACCCACCCCGATGTGCTCGTCATTCCGCCCGACCCGCCGCAGTTGCTCATCAAGCTCGGCCAGGTCCGGCAGGCGATCCATGTGGCCTATTACCGGCCGCCCATCGAGTCCAAGCGCACGTTCACGATCTTTACCTCGTCGGCATTTATGAAAGAAGCGGCGAATTCGCTGCTCAAGGTGCTCGAAGAGCCGCCGACGCATACTTCGCTGATTCTGCTGACCGAAAACCCGCAGGAACTGCTGCCGACGATCCGTTCCCGCGCCATCGTCCACCGGCTGGGCGCGATTCCGATTGCCGAGTTGGAAGCTCTGCTCGCCAAACGCCGTCCGCAGCTCAAATCTGCCGACCGCGCACTGGCCGCGCGCCTCGCCGAGGGAGCCGTAGGTCGCGCCCTGACGATCGATCTGGCCGTTTACCTGGCCAGCCGCCAGGACGCGCTGATCCTGCTGCGGACGGCCCTGCGCGAACCCGATTATTCAGCGCTCTTTCACGCAACCGAGAGCTATCGGGCCGGAGCCGACGGGCAAGAGAAGACGATCAACCTGCTGCGCGCCCTCGGCAGCCTGATCGAAGACCTGTTATTGGTCGCGGCCGGAACGCCAGGCCTGATTCGCAACATCGACATCGAGGCCGAAATCACGCGCATGGCCCAGGGCGTCAGCGTCGACTGGATCGACTCGGCTGCCCATGCCCTCGGCCGCGTCGAGCAGGGCATGAGGCGTAACTTGCTGCGTTCGCTTTCACTTGACGATCTGGCCGTCAGCCTCAGCCGCGACTAAAAAGGCCAGCGCGGCGGATTTCGCACCGAATCACCCCAAAAAGCTCCCACCCAAACCGGTTTTTCGCTACAATCAAATCAAGAAATCCACCGGAACAGGGAATTTCAAGGGCCGTCGCCCGGCTTTTATTTTCGGAATTTTTATTCCCGCACGCATCAAAACAATTAGCGCAACTGTTGGAACGGGATTCCCATCGAGCAGCACAGAATATGTGAATTACGCTGCCAAACGCTTTTTTCGTTTTACTTGGAAATTGCAACCCTTTACGCTCCTCAGTTTTCTATGGAGGGCCTTGGTCTTTATGAATAACGAAGCAAATTTATCCGCTGCTGGAAGGCGAGCGATTGCCCGCGCGCAAAACGGTGCCCAGTATCGGCTGCCCGCCAATGTGCCTTTCCGCCTGACGTCGCAGGTTTTGGAACAGGACCAGTCTCAGCGCCAGGCTGAACTTTTCTATCTGCAAAAGCAGATTCAGTCCCAGACACCGATGGTCCTCGTGCTCGAAGACGGCGAAAAAATCGAGGGCTGCATCGAATGGTATGACCACGCCAGCCTGAAGATTCGCGGCCGCCAAAAGACACTCATCTACAAATCCGCAATCAAGTACATGTACAAGCTCGGCGATCCGGGGCAGGATCGTTCCTGATGAGATAGGCTGCGCTAATCGAACACCACAGTCTTGTTTCCATAGCAGAGAATGCGGCGGTCAAGACGCCAGCGAACAGCGCGGGAAAGAACGATGCGCTCCAGATCGCGGCCGCGCGCCACGAGGTCTTCGACCTGATCGCGGTGTGAAATGCGGGCCACGTCCTGTTCAATAATTGGTCCGTCGTCAAGCGCTTCGGTGACATAGTGGCTCGTCGCGCCGATCAGTTTGACGCCGCGCGCGTGCGCCGCATGATAGGGCTTGGCCCCAATAAACGCAGGCAAAAACGAGTGATGCACGTTGATGATCGCCGCCGGGTAGCGGGCGATGAAAACGGGTGAAAGAATCTGCATGTAACGTGCCAGCACAACGAGCTCAACCCGATGACGAGCCAGCAATTCAAGCTGCTGCTGTTCGGCCTGGCTCCGCGTTGCTGCCGTCACTGGAATGTACTCGAAAGGTACGTTGTAAAAGGCGGCGAGGTTTTCGACGGCGCGATGATTTGAGACGATGACCGGAATCTCGCAGATCAGTTCGCCGGTTCGCCAGCGGTGCAGAAGATCGGCCATACAGTGCAGATATTGCGAACAAAAAAGCGCGACGCGCGGCAAACGTGCGCTCGAAGTCAACTGCCAGTGCATTCCAAGTTCGGCCGCCAGCGGCGCAAACTCCGCTTCAAAGGCATCGAGATCGAACGGCGTCGAGTGCACAGTCTCATCAACGGAAGAACTATCGTTGGCCGAACCATTCAGCGCCCATTCGACGCGCATGAAGAACAGCCCCAGCGCATGGTCCCGATGCTGGTCGGCATGGAGAATGTTGGCTCCGTGCGTGTAAAGCAGCGAGGAGACGCGGGCGACAAGTCCCCTCTGATCCGGACAGTCGATAAGTAGAACGGCAGAGTCTTTCATGCTGACTTTCAGCTTAAACCAATCGCACCAAGGTGTGCGAAATCGCCCTCTTCACGAAGCCATGCGAATACCGTTGACCTTCTCGTCAACTCCGCTGTCCATTCAGACTATAAAATGAAAACGTGGCCACCAAACTCAGATCTCAATTCACCCTGCTCCAGCGGCTCATATTGGCTGTGGTGCCTCGCGTCGTATGGGCGCTGATGAGCGTGTGGGGGCGCACTTGGCGCTTTGAGGCTATCGCCGAAGACGGGGTTGTGAAGACGGTTCCGTTCGGCCAACCATCGCCCGACGAAATCTTCTGTTTCTGGCATCAGTGCGTGTTGCCCTGCACGCTCTATTTTCGCCATTCCCGCGCAGTGATTCTTATCAGTCAAAGTTTCGATGGCGAACTGATTACTCGCATCCTCAAGATGTTCGGATTCGATGCTGTGCGCGGCTCCAGTTCCCGCAGCGGCCGCCATGGTTTGATGGGACTCAAAGAGGTCATCGAAACCGGACGAACGGCAATCTTCACGGCTGATGGGCCGCGTGGTCCGATCTATCAAACCAAGATGGGGCCTATCAAGCTCGCTCAAATTTCCGGAGCACCGATTAATGTTTTTCATCTCGAACCGGAACATGCCTGGACACTGCATTCCTGGGATCGTTTCTTGATTCCCAAGCCCTTCACGCGCATTTGCGTTAGTTGGGCGACACCTACGATTGTTCCCGCCGATCTGGCCGCAGAAGAGTTTGAAACCAAGCGTCAGGAACTGAACGCGGCCCTCGAACGCGCTCGCCTGCGTGCCATGGATTATTTTAGAAAGCCGCGTCCATGAGCGATCTGCGCGTAACCGATTTCGATTTCGATTTGCCCGCGGAGTTGATCGCGCAACAACCGCCGGCCGAGCGCGGCACGAGCCGCATGTTGGCGATGGATCGCGCGACCGGCGCGCTGCGCGACGCAAGTTTTGCCGCACTGCCTTCGCTGCTCAATCGCGGCGATCTGCTTGTGCTCAATGAGAGTCGCGTTATTCCGGCCCGTCTCTTTGCGCGCAAGATTACAGTCGATACTGACCTCGATTCGGACGTCTGGAAGAGTTCCGCCAAGATCGAAGTTCTACTTACTGAGTCCGTTGATGATGGCCTTTGGCGAGCCCTCGTCAAGCCCGGCAAAAAGGTCGCCGTCGGCACGCGGCTCGTCTTTCCATCCTCTACAGGAGCAGTCGAACTGGAAGCGGAAATCATCGAGCGCGGCGATTTCGGCGCGCGGCTTTTGCGCTTCAAACCTGTCGACGATTTCTTCTCAGTCCTGGACCGCATCGGCCACATTCCGCTTCCGCCGTATATTCGGCGCGACGATGCCGACACCGATCGTGAGCGCTATCAAACCGTTTTCTCGCGCGAACGCGGATCGGTCGCTGCGCCTACAGCCGGTCTTCATTTCACGCCGCAAACACTCGATGCCCTCACTGCGCGCGGGGTTGAAATCGCGCGCATCACGCTGCATGTCGGCCTCGGTACCTTCGCGCCATTGCGTGTCGAGCGAGTCGATGAAGTTCACCTTCATCGCGAGCGCTACACACTCTCCGCGTCGGCCGCTGGCGCAATCAACCGCGCCGTTCGTGAGAACCGCCGCATCGTAGCCGTCGGCACAACCGTCGTTCGCACGCTCGAACATTGCGCAGCCCAGGCCGCAGGCGCGCCGCTCCAACCGCACTCCGGCGAAACCGAAATCTTCATCTCGCCCGGCTTTGATTTCCACCTTGTTGGCGCATTGCTGACAAACTTTCACCTTCCCCAATCGAGCCTGTTGATGTTAGTCAGCGCCTTCGCCGGACGCGAGCAGGTTCTTGCCGCCTATCGCCATGCCGTCGCCCAAAGCTATCGCTTTTTCAGTTACGGCGACTGCATGTTTCTATCTTGACCGGCGAGCCGCGTCTGGCTGTCTATAGTTCGCCATTCACTGATAAACTCGACTCGTGACTGACCAAGCCAAATCGCCTGTCTTCCTGCTCGACACTATGTCGTTCATCTTCCGCGCCTACCACGCGATGCAGCGCTCGCGCCCCATGTCCACGCGCAATGGCTTGCCGACCGCGGCGATCTACGTTTTTGTCAACATGATCAAGAAGCTTCGCCAGGATTTTCAGCCGCTCTATTTTGCGGCGGTCTTCGATATGTCCGGTGAAGTCTTTCGCGACGAACGAGCGCGCACGATGGGGCCGCTGCGCAAATGGAACGGCAAAACCCAGAGCTTCGACGAGGTCAGCTACGAGGGCTACAAGGCCAATCGCGCTGCGATGCCAGAAGATTTGCGCCGACAGATTCCTTACATTCGCCGCTCGCTTGAGGCCTTGCGCATTCCGATTCTTGAAGCCGTCGGTTTCGAGGCCGACGATGTTATCGGCACGCTGGCCCGCGAGGCAGCCGACGAGGGCCATGAAGTTTTTGTCGTCTCTGGCGACAAGGACATGATGCAGCTCGTCACGCTGCGCGTAAAAATTCTCAACCCGCAAAAAGATAACTTGATTCTTGATCCGGCCAAGGTCGTTGAAGTCCTCGGCGTTCCTCCCGAGAAGGTCATTGATGTGATGGCGCTGCGCGGCGATTCTGTCGATAACATTCCCGGAGCACCGGGAATCGGCGACAAAGGCAGTGTTGATTTGATCGTTGAATTCGGCTCCGTCGAAGCCGTTCTCGACCGTGCCGACGAGGTCAAGCGCAAAGGCTATCGCGAATCTCTCCAGCAAAATCGCGATGCCGTTCTGCTCTCAAAAGAACTTGTCACTATCGACTGTCATGTGCCGCTGGAACTCGATTTATCCGCGATGCAGACGCAGCCTCCCGACATCGAAGCCTGCCGCGAATTGTTTACCGAGCTTGAATTCACTTCGATGTTGCGCGACCTTGCGCCTTCAGCGAGCGGCCCCGCCGTTGAGTTGTGTGACGCGCCAACCGAAGAGCAGACTGCCGCCTTCTACGCTGCGGCCCGCGCTGACGGTTTTGCCTTCGCGCTCGATGCGGTTGAACCCGCGCCTGAATCTTCTGAAGACCTCTTTCCACAAACGCTCTCTCTGCTCGATGTCGTTGAAGAAGCGGAAAGAAAAACAAAGTCGAGCGTAGGTGTCTGCGCCGATCCCGCGACGGCCCTCTGTCTGCCGCTCACGCCTGAGTTGCGTGCTCTTCTAGAAGACGCCGCCGTCCCCAAGCGCGTGCATGATTGGAAGCTCGCTCTACATGTCCTCAGCGGCCTTGGTATTGAATTGCGTGGCGCAATCGACGACACAATGCTGCTCTCCTACGCGCTCAATCCGACGCACTCGACCCAGGCTCTGGCCGACGTTGCCGCACGCCACAGTCAGCCCGCGCCATCGACTTTGGCTGCCGGTGCAGCGACGATTTATGCGCTTGTTCCCGCGCTCAAATCCGAAGTGAAGAAGGCTGAAGTGGATCGCGCTTATGAAATGGACTTAGCGCTTGCGCCGGTTCTCTTCCGCATGGAGCAGGCCGGCGTGCGAATCGATCTCGGCGTTCTCGATGGGCTCTCCAGGAGATTTGCCATTGAACTCAATCGAGTCGGCGAGCGCATCTTCGAGTTGGCTGGCCAGCGATTCAATATCAATTCTCCCAAGCAACTCGGCGTCGTTCTCTTCACCGATCTCGGCCTGCCCGCGCCACCAAGTCGTGGCAAGGGCAAGGCCGTTTCGACCGCGCAGGATGTACTTGAATTTCTCGCTGAAAAGCATGATGTACCACGTCTGGTACTTGAATATCGTCACTTATCCAAGCTCAAATCGACTTACATCGACGCCTTGCCTTTGTTGGCTGATAAAGACTCGCGCGTCCACACGAGTTTCCAAGCGGCGGCTACTGCGACAGGCCGGCTCTCTTCCGTAAATCCAAATTTGCAGAACATCCCCATTCGTACCGAGTTGGGACGGGAGATTCGCGCAGCGTTCACTTCCGCTCCCGGAACGCAACTGCTCTCCGCCGATTATTCGCAGATCGAGTTACGTCTTCTTGCCCATTTCAGCGGCGATCCGTTATTAGTGCGCGCCTATCAAAACAATGAAGACATCCATACATTGACTGCCAGCGAAGTCTTCGGCGTTCCGGCTGAAACCATGGACAAAGAAACGCGCAGTCGCGCTAAAGCCGTCAACTTTGGCATTGTTTATGGCATCTCGCCCTTCGGACTCGCCGCGCAATTGGGCATTCCGCAGCAGCAAGCGCGCTCCTACATCGAACGTTATTTCGCTCGCTACTCCGGCGTGCAGAAATTCATCGAAACAACCCTGGAAGCCACACGCAAAAGCGGGTCCGTGCGCACGCTCTTTGGTCGCCTGCGTCCGATTCCCGACATCGAAAGCCGCAATCCAAATCAGCGTGGCTTCGCCGAACGCACGGCCATCAATACACCGCTCCAAGGCACGGCCGCCGACCTGATCAAGCTGGCAATGATTTCGATCGATCGCAAACTCGTCGAGCAAAAAATGAAAACCCGCATGGTCCTGCAAGTTCACGATGAGTTGCTTTTTGAGGTTCCCGCAGACGAAACCGCGGAGATCGAAACTCTTGTTCGCACCGAGATGGAAGGTGTCGTAAAGCTCGCCGTTCCGCTCATCGTCGACCTGGGCTTTGGCCCCAATTGGCGTGACATGAAGTAGCACGGACCTAATTCATCTGGCTCGATTTCGACTTCAGATATTTATCGAATGGAATTTCAAAATAAAATAGCTCGTTGCCGTCCGCATCGTGTAGCTTGCGCAGGTTCAGCTTCGCGCCCGCCAGTGGATGATCGAGTCCCGTTACGTCATAGAACAAAAATCCGGCGCGCGTCGAATGCGGTTCAACAACCAATGCCTGATATTCAAATGTATTGAAATCCGCTTCAATCTCTTTGTCGCCGGTCTTTCCCTTGAGCTTGATCGGCGGCAGCGGCCCCGGCAGCGGAATCTTCGATCCCTGGCGTTCTTTGCGCGTCATCAGCCGCTCAACATCTTCCGGTTCAGCGGCCTGAATCTTGTCGCCGGCGGCGGTGTAGAAAATAATACGCGCCTCGCTCAAGCTGATTGGCCGATTTCCGTTGTTGGTTACAATCAGGCGAATTGGCATGACACCGTGGCTGAGATAATCGACGCGAAAAATGGCCTCTTTGTCTTTTGTGTCGTAAGGCTCAACGGCAATCGAGACCTTTTCGTCGTCATGCGTTTCGACAGCGGCAAAGCTTGTCGCCGGTTGCACGGCAGGCGGGGTGTGCTCGATGGCCGCCGCCGGCAGCGTCATCCAAAGCAAAAGCAGCAGAATTTTACGAGCGCTCCACATCGTCCTTGACTTTATCATTTGAGGCCCGCCTGTATCATTTGTAAGTTAGACAGTGAAAGGCTCGTTCTGTCACGAATGATTTTGCTCTTCTACAATCTGGCGTTACTGGCGGCGCTTATCCTCAGCGCGCCCTGGTGGCTTTTTCGCATGGCCACCACGCAAAAGTATCGCGAAGGGCTATTGGAACGGCTTGGAATGGTTCCAACCCGGCTTCGCAGGCAGATTGCCAAATTGAGTCCTGAGCGTCCCCTC
>Ga0302320_10018725_pt1 | contig 13945 bp, 10 predicted proteins | sample Bog_T0_3_FD_202130 | JGI IMG/M metagenome (GOLD analysis project Ga0302320, IMG submission 202130) | Peat permafrost microbial communities from Stordalen Mire near Abisko, Sweden - Bog_T0_3 | ecosystem: Environmental > Terrestrial > Soil > Wetlands > Peat | place: Sweden: Abisko, Stordalen Mire... | reverse complement strand
TAAAAATCGATGTTTTCGCGCTCCATCCGGTCCGGGACGTCGGTGGCGCGCTGATGGATGCGGGCCAGGCTGACCTCCGTCGGCACGTCGATGACGAGGGTGAGGTCGGGCATGACGTTGCCCACCGCGAATTGGTTGATCTGCTGCACTGGGTCCTGGGCCAGATTGCGGCCGATGCCCTGGTAAACCGTGGACGAATCGAGGAAGCGGTCGCTCAGCACGATGGCGCCGCGGATGAGGGCCGGGGCGATCGTTTCCCGCACAAGCTGCGCCCGGGCGGCGGTGAAGAGCAGCAGCTCCGTTTCCGCGCACATTTCATCGCCTTTGGAATTGTGGACGATGATGTTGCGGATCTGCTCGCCGATTTCGGTGCCCCCCGGCTCGCGCACGCTGATGACCTCGCGCTTGAGCTTCTGCAGGTGGGCGGCCAGGCGGATGATCTGGGTGGACTTGCCGCTGCCCTCGGAGCCTTCAAACGAGATGAGGGTGCCGGACGGTTTTTGCTTGAGGGGCATCGGAGGGGATTGTGGTCAGCTTGGCCCTGATCCTTCAACAAAAATGGTGCCGGGGGATTCACCCCAGTTGGCCAGGAATTCCTCCAGGTCCGGTACCGTGGGGCTCTGCCCGGTGCGGACGTAGAAGCCGCTGGTGGCCACGCCCAGCCCGAGGCAGCATTCCGGGTCCAGGCCGAGGAGCAGGCCGCCGGCGAACCCGGCGTTGAAGTGGTCGCCCGCGCCGGTGGTGATGAGCGGCTTGGCCACGACCGGACCCGGCACCCACCAGGAGCCGTCGCGGGTCGCGCACGCGGCGGATTCCCGGGGATGGATCACGACGGTGTCCAGGTCCAGCCGCTGGCGGATGCGGGCCGCCATGTCCCGCAGCCCGGCCGGGGTCTCGGGCTCGGGCGCGAAGCCCAGGACGGCGAAGACCTGCTGGGCTTCCTTGAGGTTGAGCCCGAGGGCGACCCGGCCGAAGGAGGTGAAGCGGACGATCGCCGCCAGGGCCCCGGCCAGATCGGCGCGGGAGCGCTTTTCCGGATCGGCCAGGTCGAAGAAGAAGATCCGGCCCGGCCGGTGCGGGCCGGCGGGCAGCACGTGCGCGGTGAGGTCCGCGAAGATCGCCGTCATGTTTGGGATCATTGTCCAGTTGGCGAGCACGACCAGGTCGGAGGCGCCGACGGCGTCGCGATAGCCGTCGGTCCCCAGCGCGGCCGCGATCGCGGCCGGGGTGATCTCGTCGAGGCTGCGCATGGTCCCGAGCATCAGCTTGCCGTCGGCAAATTCCACCGCGGTGGTGCGGGCCGGCTCGCACAGGGATACCAGGCGGCCGCGCCGGCCGAGATCGGCGAAGGCCGGATGGCCCGGGGCCCGGCCAAACGCGCCGACGCAGGTCACCCGGGCGCCGAGGGCGAGCAGGGCGCCCGCCATGATCGGCCCGTTGCCGCCCAGCTTGTCCAGGCGCGGAAAGAGCTCGATGTTTGTGCTCTTGCCCGCCGCGTCGATGACCCGCCGCCCGAATTCGGCGATCCCGGCGAACGGCGTGAAGTTCTCGCCCGAGCCGGCCCGCGCCGCCACCGGCACGACGATGGTGTCGACAAAGCCGTCGAAGCCGACAAAGCACTGCCGGGATGCCAGGGCGGCGGGGGAGGAACGGAGCTGGCCGAGGAGGCGGGATTTGAAGTCCATGAGGCGATAAAGGCGCCAGCTAACCACGAGCCGGCGCGAATGAAAACGAATTTCCATTGAAGGCGCCGGATAAACCCGGCAACTCTTCCTCTTCCTCCACGACATGCCCGCCCTGCCCATCCTCGCCCCGATCCTCGTTCCCGTCCTGGCGCTGACCAATCCCATCGCGATCTTTCTCCGCTGCGATCCGGTCGGGCAGATCATCTGCGGCGGCCTGGGCATATTCAGCATCATCGCCTGGGCGGTGATGCTGGGAAAGAACAACGAGCTGACCAACCTGCGCCAGCTGAACCACGCCTTCGAGAAGCGCCTGCGCGAGGAGCGCCGGGTGCTCGACCTGCCGGAGTCGTTCCGCAACCGGCGGACCATCGCGTATGCCGACCTTTGCACGGAGGCAATCGAAGCCTACTGGCGGGCGGCCGCGATCGGGAAGGAGAAGGGGATGGACACCTCGCGCTTCCGGCTGGAGCACGCCGAGAACGCGCTGCAGCGCGCCCTCGCCCGCCAGACGCTCCGCTACGAGTCGAGCATGATCTTCCTGGCCAGCATCGTCTCGGGCGCCCCGTTTCTCGGCCTGCTCGGCACGGTCTGGGGCGTGATGGACGCCTTTGGCTCGATCTCGCTGCAGCAGACCGCGAGCATCCAGACGCTGGCCCCCGGCGTGTCGGCCGCGCTGCTCACCACCATCTCCGGGCTGCTCGTCGCCATCCCCTCGCTCTTCGGCTACAATTGGCTGCTGGCCAAGACCCGCACGATGATCACCGAGATGGAAAACTTCGCGAGCGCGCTGGCCGATCGCATCGAGCTCGAGAGCCAGTAACCGGCCGCACCCACCCCCGCGATGGCACGCACATTCCGCAGGCAAAGGCAGGCCCATCCCATCGCGGAGATGAATGTGACCAACCTCATCGACCTGGGGTTCACGCTCCTCATCATTTTCATGATCGCGACGCCGCTGATCAACCAGGAGCAGACGATCCCGGTGCACCTGCCGTCCGAGTCGAAGAGCGCCCAGACCAAACCCGAGCCGGACGATCACTTCATCGCGATCTCGGTCGACGCCCACGGCGATTACTTCCTGGACAACCGCGCGATTGACCTGGGCGATCTCCGCGTTCGCCTGCGAACCTACGGGACCGAGTCCAAGCCGCCGATCATCCGCATCCGCGCCGATGGCGCGGTGCCCTACGAAAAGATCATCCACCTGATGGACGAAGCGAAGCAGGCCAATCTGCTCAAGGTGACCTTCGATACCCAGACCGAGGGGCAATGACGGCCCGATCGTCCAGCGCGTATTTCGTCTCCGCGCTGCTGCACGGCGCCGTGGTCGCGCTGATCCTGTTCATCGGCTACCTGGCCAACCAGTCCCTGCCCGACGGGCCAAAGGTCTTTGAGCTGGTGGCGGGTGCGGGCGAAAACTTCGGCGCCACGGAAGCGCCGGCGCTGGGCACCCCCGGCGGGATCAAGATCGATGTGCCCGAGGCGCCCGCGCCCGAAGTCCCCGCGCCGGCAGCGCTGACGCCCGCGCCGGTCGAGCCGGTGGCCCCGGAGCCGGTCGAACCCACGCCTGTCGCCCCCGCGCCGGTCGCCCAGGACGAGGCTCCGCCGGTCGCGCCGGCCCCGGCCCCAAAGCACGCTTTGACCAAGGCCAAGCCGAAGCCCAAGTCCGACGCCATTCCCAATTTCGCCAAGTCCCTGCAGCGGACCGAAAACCGCCGCGCGGCGCGCCTGATGGCCAAATACAAGAAGCAGCTCGAGGCCGAGGAGCGCCGCCAGCAGCTGTCCTACGAGCAGTACCTCCGGGAGCATGGCTCGGGCCGCCCATCGGAGGGGATCGCCCAGGGCGTGGCGGGCGGGTCCCGCGCGAACAAGGAGGGCGGGGCGGGCGGCAAGGCGCTCACCCGGGAGCAGGGGGAGCTGCTGGATGCCTACTTCGCGCTGCTGCGGGCGCGGATCAAGGAGAACCACGTGCCGCCGCCGGACGTGAACGACCAGCTGAGCGTCATGGTGGGGTTCTATCTCGCAGCCGACGGCACCCTGTCCCGCGTGCACGTCATCCGCTCGTCGGGCAGCTCCGATTTCGACCAGTCCGTGCTCGAGGCCTTCGCCCGCACCCACTCGATCGGGCCGCCGCCGGGCGGCCGCGGCGACAGCGCCAAGCTGGAGTTCAAGATGCGCGACGAGGACGAGTGACTCATGGCAAAACGATGAAATTTGAAGCCTGAAACCCGAAATTTTCGAGCGTGGGCTTTCAGCCCAAGGGCTCATGAGACACGGGCTGGAAGCCCGTGCCACGTCGGATGGCCGCGATCCGATCAAACTGATCCACGACCGATTTGATGTGGCCTTCGTATTTTTTGGTGGCCTGATTCAGGTCTCGAGTTTCAACTTTCGTCCTTCTGCCAACATGCCATTAATCGACAAACCTCTCTCCGAACTCCAAAGCTATCAGGGGCTGAATCCGCGGCCCGCTGATTTTGACGCCTACTGGGACGCGTCCCTGGCCGAGATGGCGGCGGTGGATCCCCGCGTGGAGCTGCTCCCGAGCTCGGTCATCAGCCCGAAGATCGCCGAGTGCTTCGACCTGTGGTTCACGGGGGTGGGCGGGGCGAGGGTCCATGCCAAGTACCTCCGGCCCCGCGGCGCGACCGGGCGGTGTCCGGCGGTCCTGCAGTTTCACGGCTACACCGGCAACAGCGGGGACTGGTTCGACAAGCTGGCCTACGTCAGCCAGGGCTACTGCGTCGCGATGCTCGACTGCCGGGGCCAGGGCGGGCTGTCGGAGGATGCCGGAAGCGTGAAGGGCAACACGATGCGGGGCCAGGTCATCCGGGGCCTGGACGATCCGGATTCCAGCAAGCTGCTGTTCCGCTCCATTTTCCTCGATACCGCCCAGCTCGCGCGGATCGTCATCGGCTTTCCCGAGGTCGACCCGACCCGCGTCGGGGCCATGGGCGGATCGCAGGGCGGGGCGCTCACGATCGCTTGCGCCGCGCTGGAGCCGCGGATCAAGCTGGCGGCCTCCGTCTTCCCCTTCCTCTGCGATTACCGCCGGGTCTGGGAAATGGACCTGGCCAAGGATGTCTACGAGGAGCTTCGGACGTATTTCCGATTTTTCGACCCGCTGCACGAGCGGGAAAACGAGGTCTTCACCAAGCTGGGCTACATCGACATCCAGTTCCTGGCCCCGCGCATCCGGGGCGAGGTGCTCATGTTCACCGGCCTGATGGACGTGGTCTGTCCCCCCTCGACGCAGTTTGCCGTCTACAACAAGATCAAGTCGCGCAAGCAGATGGTGATCTACCCGGACTTCGGCCACGAAGGGCTGCCGGGCCAGGGCGACAAGAGCTTCAAGTTTATGCAGGGATTGTGAATCGGCCGGGAATGACTAGCTTGGCGCGGCGACCCCATCATGAAAAACACCCTTGATCTCTCCTCGCTCCGTTTCGACTCCGAGAAAGCCCAGTACGACACCACCTCGGACGAGGTGCACGCCCCCGAGCTTTACCAGCCGGAGGGCACCGTGGCCGGGGTGGAGACGCTGGCCGACATCGGACCCCGGGAGATCGCCCAGTACCGCGAGTCCGGCTGCCTGATTGTCCGCCGGGCCTTCAATCCCCGGGAGGTGGCCGATGCGCTTGCCGGCCTGATTGCGCTCATCATGGGCGAGAACCCGGCGTTCCAGGGCGTCTGGTTCGAGGCCAAGGCGAAGGCGATCCTGCCCACGCTCAGCGCCGAGCAGCGCGAGGACGCGGTGCGCAAGCTGGGGGCGTTCGTCGATTTTGATCCCCGGCTGAAGGCGATCTCGGACCATCCGGCGCTGCTGAAGGTCGTGCGGCAGCTGCTTGGGGACCAGGAGCCCACGATGTTTCAGGACATGGCCCTGATGAAACCGCCGCGCCTGGGCCGCGAGAAGCCGTGGCACCAGGACAAGGCCTACTTTGAATACCCCCTCGGGACGCCGGTGGTCGGCGTCTGGATCGCCCTTGACGAGGCCACGGTCGAGAACGGCTGCATGCAGGTGCTGCCGGGCCGGCACAAGGATGGGCCGATCATCCACTTCCAGCGCCGCGACTGGCAGATCTGCGACAATGTGATCCTGGGGACCAAGTCAGCCGCTGCGCCGCTGGCGCCTGGCGGCCTGCTCCTCTTCGACGGCATGATGCCGCACGGCACGCCGCAGAACAACTCGGCCAAACGGCGCCGCGCGCTGCAGTTTCATTACGCGCCGAAGGGCGTGCCGAACAACGCGAAGGCGGAGCGCCTGGCCAACTTCGGCAACGAGGGGAAGAACGTCAGCTGCTAGGAAGGGGTAGCGCGGGCGGAAGGCATTGAAGGTAGACGCGACATCCTGTCGCGCTGCCTCGTGGGGAAGCGGCAGCACGCCGCTTCTACCTTCATGACCCAGGCACCAGCTCGGCTCCCGCGATCCGGAAGGCGTAGGCGTACTGGCACGGCGCGTTCCCGGGATTCAGCGGGGGGACGGAAATGATCAGGGTGCTGCCCTGGGTCGTGTAGGAAAGCGGGCCGCTGACGCCGAGCAGGGTGACCGCGCCCCCGGGCGCCACCCGGATGTCGCGGATGACCAGTTGCCGGCCGGGCCAGCCCGCGGTGATCGCGTAGAGCGCGCCGGGCCGGCGGGTGAAGAAGACCTGCTTGACCGCGTGCCCGTCCCGCGGCTGCTGGCCGACCTGCGCCATGAGGTCATACTTGATCCGGTACTTGCCGAACGCCTGCGCGGGCCGGGGCCCGGCGGACCACTGGCAGGGCCGCCCCGCGTAGCGGGTGCCGTAGATCGCCTCGCCGTTGACCCGGAGCCAGTCGCCGATCTCGACCAGGCGCTGCTGCATGATGACCGGGATGGTGCCATCGGCGGCCGGTCCGATGTCGAGCAGCAGGTTGCCGCCGCGGCTCACGGTGTCGACGAGCAGCGTGACCAGTTCGCGACCGCTCTTGTAGTCGGCGAGATCCTCGGCGCGATTGAGACCGTAGGAATACCCCATGCCCCGGTTCTCCTCCCAGGGATGGGCGGCGTCATGCATGCCCGCGGCGTACTCGGTGGTGTAGTACGTGCCGTGCTGGTGGACGGTGTCCTTGCCCCACCGGTCGTCGACCACGACGTCTTCCCGCGCGGGCGAATCGTTGAAGAGCCAGGCGAGGAGCTGCTCGCTCTTCCATTCCTGCGAAGTGAGGTCCCACTGGCCGTCGCTGAAGATCAGGGCGGGACGGTAGCGGGTGACCAGGTCCTTGAACTGGGGGAACAGGTGCTCGTCCACGTAGCGGCGCCGGTCGGTCAGCCAGAGCGGATTGAACCACTCGTAGAGCGAGTAATAGACGCCAAACTTGAGCCCGCGCGCGCGGGTCGCCTCGGCCAGTTCGCCAATCAGGTCGCGATGGGGACCGATCGCGACGCTGTTCCAGGGCCGGCCCCACGTCCGGGTGGCGTCCGCGCTGGGCCAGAGGCAGAACCCCTCGTGGTGCTTGGCGGTCGGCACGATATACTTCGCCCCCGAGCGCACGAAGAGATCCGCCCATTGCCCGGCGTCAAACAATTCACATCTGAAACGGGGCGCGAAGTCCGCATAGGCGAAATTCGCGCCATAGTTGGCCACGTGAAACTGCCACCAGGGGTTGTCCGGCCGGTGGTCGGCGATGCGGAACCAGTACCACTCGGCATACGGGTTCTTGGCGGTCTTCACGCCCCAGGCCGGCACCGAATACAGTCCCCAATGAATGAAGAGGCCGAACTTGGCGTCGAGATACCATGCCGGGCAGGGACGCTGGTCCAGCGAGGCCCAGTTCGCCTCGTAATGGACCTCGGCCGCGGCGGCGGGGCTGCCGGCGAACCGCAGGGCCGCGGCCAGGCCCCCCAGGAGGAAGCGGAAGCGCTTCACGGCTCGGCCCGGTCAGCGGTTGATGGTCTGCATCCCCTGGGCGTGGTAGCGGAGGCCGGACGCCGCGCCCACGGGAAACGCCGCGTCGATCCGGCTCAAGTCCGCGGGCGAGAGCGAGACGGCGAGGGCGCCGATGTTCTCCTCGAGGTAGCGGACGTGCCGCGTGCCGGGGATGGGCACGATGTCCGGACCCTGGGCCAGCACCCAGGCGAGGACGAGCTGGGCGGGGGTGCACTTTTTTTCGGCCGCGATCTGCTCGACCGCCCGCACCAGGGCGAGATTGCGCCCGAAGTTCTCGCCGGAAAAGCGGGGATGCCGGTGGCGCCAGTCGTCGGCGGGAAAGTCCTCCGGGCGCTGGAAGCGCCCGGTGAGAAAGCCCCGCCCCAGCGGGCTGTACGCGACAAAGCCGACGCCGAGTTCGCGGCAGGCCGCCAGGATCTCCGCCTCGGGATCGCGGCTCCAAAGCGAGTATTCGGTTTGCAGGGCGGCGATGGGATGAACGGCGCAGGCGCGCCGCAGCGTCGCGGGCGCCGCCTCCGACATGCCCAGGTGCAGCACCTTGCCGGCGCGCACCAACCCGGCCATGGCGCCGATCGTCTCCTCGATCGGCACGTTCAGGTCCACGCGATGCTGGTAATACAGGTCGATCACGTCGACGCCGAGGCGGCGCAGGCTGGCGTCGCAGGCCTGGCGGACATATTCCGGCGAGCCGTTGACCCCGAGAAATTCCCCCTGGGGGCCGCGCACGTTGCCGAACTTGGTCGCGAGCACGACCTCATCGCGCCGTCCCTGCAAGGCGCGGCCAACCAGCTCCTCGTTCCGGCCCCAGCCGTACATGTCGGCGGTGTCCAGGAAGGTGACGCCCTGGTCGATCGCCCGATGGATGGTGGCAATCGACTCGGTGTCGTTCGCGGCGCCGTAAAATTCCGACATGCCCATGCAGCCCAGGCCGAGCGGGGAGACCGTCAATCTACCTAACGTGCGGGTGTTCATAGTGGGGTGGAGTTCAGGGCGCGGCGACGGCGGCCGGGTCGGCCGAGTGGCGCTCGAGGATCTCGTGGCGGGTCGGCAGGTCGGAGGCGCTCCAGCCGCCGCCCAGCGCCCCGATCAGGGTCACGGCGTCGGACAGGCGCTCCTGCAGGATGGTCAGGGCCGACACGCGGTCGGTGACCTCGGCGACCTGGGCGTTGACCACGTAGGTGAAATCCTCGGTGCCCGCCTTGTACTCGTTTTCCGCAATCCGCGCCGCGTCGGCGGCCTCCGTCACCGCGGCGCCCTGCACCTCGGCCTCGTGGCTGAGAATGCGGAGGGCGGCCAGGTTGTCCTCGACCTGCTCGAAGGCGCTCAGGACCGCCTCCCGGTAGGCCGCGACCTCGGCATCGTACGCGGCGCGGGCCTCCAGGACGTCGGCCCGGCGCGCGCCGAAGTCGAGCAGGGTCTCGCTTACATTGCCGCCGACCGACCACATGCGAAAGGGCGCCGTGAACAGCCGGTCGAGCGGCGAGCCCTCATAGCCGCCCTGGGCCGAGAGGGTGATGTCCGGGAAATACGCCGCGGTCTGCACGCCCACCCGGGCATTGGCCGAGGCGACGGTGCGTTCCGCCGCCGCGATGTCGGGCCGGCGCTCGAGCAGCGCGGAGGCAAGCTGCGGGGGGACGGACGGGACCGCCAGGGTGAAGGCGGGCTGCGGGGCGGTGGAAAAATCCGCCGGGACCCTGCCCACCAGCACGGCGATGGCGTGGTCGAGCGCGGCGCGCTGCACGCCGACGTCGATCGCCTGGGCGCGCGCGGCGTCGAGCTGCGCCTGGGCGGAGATGACGTCGCTGCGCGCCGCCACGCCGACGGCGTACTTGTTCTCGGTGATCTTGAGGGTGCGCGCGTAGGACTCCACCGCGTTGTCGAGCAGGCGCCGCTTCTCGTCGCTGGCCCGCAGGCCGATATAGTCCTGGGCGAGCAGGACCTGGAGGGACAGCCGGGCGGAGGCCAGGTCCGCGGCGCTGGCCTGCGCCGCCGTGACGTCGGCCTCGGTCTGGCGGCGGACCCGGCCCCAGAAATCGGGCGACCAGCTGGCGTCCAGGCCGGCGGAGAAGGTGGTTGACGTGGCGGTGGGCAGTCCCGGGATTCCCGCGGGATGGCTGCGATCGGCCGAGCCCACGGCGGAGAGGTCGGGGAAGAACGTCGCGCGGTCCGCGCGCGCCACCTGGCGGGCTTCCTCATAGGTCGCCGCCGCCTGGCGCAGGGTCTGGTTCGAGGCGGCGGCCTGGACTTCCAGGTCGTTGAGGATCGGGTCCTGGAAGGTCTCCCACCATGCCCCCTTGGCGGCCGTCTCGGCGGGGGTGGCGGGTTTCCAGCCGGCCGACTCCCGGTAGTCCGCCGGAACCGGCAGTTCCGGCCGCTGGTAGTTGGGACCGACCGCGCAGCCGGCGGCGAGGGCAACGGCGGCGGCGGGGAGGAGCAAGCGGGTGAGGGCCGTGGAATTCATGCGACAGGATCAGGCGTGGCCGGGAGCGATCGACTTGCCGGCCACCGGACGATGGCGGAGCCGCGACCAGAGCCGGTGGAACCAGGCGCGGGCGCGGTCGATGTAGAGGTAGATGACCGGAGTGGTGAAGAGGGTGAGCATCTGGCTGACCATCAGCCCGCCGACAATCGAAATCCCCAGGGGCCGGCGCATCTCCGCCCCATTGCCGAAACCGACGGCCAGGGGCACCGCCCCGAGCATCGCGGCCATCGTGGTCATCATGATGGGCCGGAAACGCAGGAGGCAGGCCTTGAAGATCGCATCGCGCGGACTCAGCCCGTCGTGGCGTTCGGCCTGGATGGCGAAATCGATCATCATGATGGCGTTTTTCTTCACCAGGCCGATCAGCAGGAACATGCCGATCAGGGCGATGAAGCTCCACTCCGTATTGAAGAGCATCAGCGCCAGCAGGGCGCCGACGCAGGCGGAGGGCAGGGTGGAAAGGATGGTGATCGGGTGCGCATAGCTTTCGTAGAGGATGCCCAGGACCAGGTAGATGGTGACGAGCGCGGCCAGGATCAGGATCAGCTCGCTGGAACTCGATCCCTGGAAGTTGGCCGCCGAGCCCCCGAACGTGCCCTGGATCGAGGTGGGCACGTGGATGCTCGCCACCTCGCGATCGACCGCGTCCACCGCGTCGCTCAGGGACGCCCCGGGCGCGAGGTTGAAGGAGATGGTCGCGGCGGCGAACAATCCCTGGTGGCTGACCGAGGTCGCGGTCCCGCCGGTCGCGAAATGGACGAAGGCCGAGAGCGGGACCATGGTGTCGGCGCTGGTGCTCACGGCCTGGGCCGTGGAGGCCGAACTTTTCCCGGTGGTCGCGAGGGAGTTGAGCGCCGCGTTGCGCGCCGGGTCGGCCGCAACCGCGGCCGCGCTGGCCCCCGGCGTGTTCCGCAGGACGACGGTGCCCGCCACGGCGTTCGACGACTGGGTGCCGGTGGCCGGGCCCTCGCCCGTGCTCACGAAGATGTCGTGCAGCGTCTGCGGGTCCTGCCAGAACTTCGGCGCCACCACCATGACCACGGGGTATTGGTTGAGGTCCTTGTAGATCGTGGACACAACGCGCTCGGTGAAGGCGTCGGCCAGGGTGGTGTCGACCTGGTAGGCGGTAAGCCCGAGCCGCGAGGCGGTGGCGCGGTCGATCACCAGGTCGGACTCCAGCCCCTTGGTCTGCTGGTCGGAGTTCACGTCGGTCAGCGCGGGTTCCGTGCTGAGGGCGTCAACCAGCCGGGGTGTCCAGGTCTGCAGCGCCTGCAGGTCGTCGGATTGGAGCGTGTACTGGTAAAGCGCATTGCTCTGCCGGGCGCCGCCGCCCATCTCCTGCGCCGGCGCCAGGAAGAGCCGGGCCCCGGGGATGCGGAGAAGCTTGGGCCGCAGGCGGCCGATGATGTCCTGGGATGACGCCCGGCGGACGGCGATCGGCTTCAGGCTGACAAAGATGCGTCCGCTGCCGGCCCCGCCGTGGCTGCTGCTCGAGCTGATGGTGCCGACGGCGTCCGCCACCCCGGGATCGGCCTGCACGATCGCGATCGCCTGCTTGAGCTTGCGCGAGAGATTCTGGAACGAGCTGCTGGGGTCGACCGCCATGCCGCCCTGGAGGCGCCCGGTGTCCTGCTCGGGAAATCCCGTCTTGGGGATGATGATGAAGAGCCACATGAACAGGGCGACCATCGCCACGAGCGTGAGCATGGCGAGGCGGCCGTGGCGGAGCACCCAGGCGAGCGCGTGCTCGTAGGTGGCCAGCAGGTCGCTGAACTGCGCCTCGCTCCAGCGGAAGAAGCGGCCATGCTCGGATGCATCCTTCCGGCTCAGCAGCAGGGAGCACATCATGGGCGTGGTGGTCAGGGAGATGACCATCGAGATCAGGATCGCCACGGAGAGGGTGATGGCAAATTCCCGGAAGAGGAGCCCGAGCCATCCGCCCCAGAGCAGGATCGGCAGGAAGACGGCGATCAGCGATATGCTCATCGAGAGCACCGTGAAGCCGACCTCCCGGACGCCGAGCAGGGCGGCCTCGAAGCGCGGCATGCCGGCCTCGATGTGGCGCACGATGTTCTCCATCACCACGATCGCGTCGTCGACGACAAAGCCGGTCGAGATGGTCAGCGCCATCAGCGAGAGGTTGTCCAGGCTGTAGTGGAGCAGGTACATGGCGCCGAAGGAGCCGATGAGCGAGATGGGCACGGCCACGCAGGGGATCAGGGTCGCCCGGAAATCCCGCAGGAAGACGAAGACGACGAGGATCACCAGCAGGACCGCGATCAGGAGGGTGATCTCGACGTCGTGCAGCGAGGCGCGAATCGTCGTGCTCCGGTCCATCGCCACCTCGATCTTGGCGGCGCCGTGGATGGAGTTCTGCAGCGCCGGAAGCAGGGCCTTCACCCGGTCCACCGTCTCGATGATGTTGGCGTTGGGCTGGCGGGTGATCATGATCAGCACGGCCGGCTGGCCGTTGGAGATCCCGAAATTGCGCACATTCTCGACCGAGTCCGTGACGGTGCCCAGGTCGGAGAGCCGGACCGGCGCCCCCTTGCGATAGGCCACGATCAGCGACCGGTAGGGAGCGGCGCTCAGCCCCTGGTCGTTGCTGTAGAGCTGCCAATGGAGGTTGTCGTTCTCGATCGCCCCCTTGGGGGTGTTGGCGTTCGCCGACTGGAGCGCCACCCGCACGGTTTCCAGGCCGATGCCGTACTTGAACAGGGAGGAGGGATTCAGCTCGACCCGCACCGCGGGGAGGGAACTGCCGTTGACGTCGACCTCGCCCACGCCGTCCACCTGGGACAGCTTCTGCTCGAGGATCGTGGCGGCGTCGTCGTAGAGCTGGCCCTGGCTCATGGTGGCCGAGGTCAGGGTGAGGATCAGCACGGGGAAGTCCGCCGGATTGATCTTGTGGTAAATGGGATTGCTGCGGATCGCGGTCGGCAGGTCGACCCGCGCCGCCTCGATCGCCGCCTGGACGTCCCGGGCGGCCCCGTCGATGTCCCGGTCGAACCCGAACTGGAGAAAGATGTTGGTCATGCCCACCGAGCTGGAGGAGCCCATCGTGGTGACGTCGGCGATCTGACCCAGATGGCGCTCGAGCGGGCTGGCCACGCTGTTGGCCATCGTCTCCGGACTGGCGCCCGACATCGAGGCCGTGACGGTGATGACCGGAATATCCAGCTGCGGCAGCGGGGAAACGGGCAGCTGGAAATAGGCGGCCAGGCCGGCCAGCGCGATGCCGGCGGTGAGCAGGGTGGTGGCCACCGGCCGGCGGACGAAGATCTCCGAGAAATTCATGACATGGCGGCCGCGGGGCGGACCCCGGCGGCGGGGCGCCCGCGCAGGCGCCGGGCGATGCGGTCCAGCGCCAGATAGATGACCGGGGTGGTGAAGAGGGTCAGCACCTGGCTGACGATCAGCCCCCCCACGATGGTGATGCCGAGCGGATGGCGCAGCTCGGAACCCATCCCGGTGCCCAGCATCAGCGGGACGGCGCCGAGCAGCGCCGCCATCGTGGTCATCAGGATCGGCCGGAAGCGCAGCAGGCAGGCCTGGTAGATCGCGTCGCGCGGGGCCAGGCCCTGGTGGCGTTCGGCCTCCAGGGCGAAGTCGATCATCATGATGGCGTTTTTCTTCACGATGCCGATCAGCAGGACGATGCCGATGATGCCGATCACGCCGAGGTCGTCGCCCACCAGCATGAGCGCGAGCAGCGCCCCGATGCCGGCCGAGGGCAGGGTGGAGAGGATGGTGATCGGATGGATGAAGCTCTCGTACAGGACGCCGAGGATGATGTACATCAGCAGCACGGCCGCGAGGATGAGGTAGAGCTCGTTGGCGAGGGAATCCTGAAACGAGGCCGC
>Ga0302320_10018720_pt1 | contig 13948 bp, 3 predicted proteins | sample Bog_T0_3_FD_202130 | JGI IMG/M metagenome (GOLD analysis project Ga0302320, IMG submission 202130) | Peat permafrost microbial communities from Stordalen Mire near Abisko, Sweden - Bog_T0_3 | ecosystem: Environmental > Terrestrial > Soil > Wetlands > Peat | place: Sweden: Abisko, Stordalen Mire... | reverse complement strand
GACCGGGCGCGGTCCAAACAGTGCAGCCCGTGCAGTAGACACTTTTGATCGGCAATTGTTTGTGCAAACTTTGTTGATTGTTGATGGTCATGCGTATGCTTACCGTGCCTTTCATGCAATAAGGAGTCTGAGTTCGCCGCAGGGCAGCCCGACCAACGCTATTTACGGGTTTGTAAAGATGTTGGAGAAGATACGGCAGGCAATTTTGCCGGAATATGTTACAGTGATCTGGGACGGGGGCATGGATGCCGGGCGGTTGGCCATGTTGCCGGAGTATAAGAGCCATCGGCCGGAGATGCCCGGGGATTTGCGGCTGCAATTGGATGAGATAGTGAAGTATTTGCAGGCCGCGGGTCTGGCTTCCGAGTGCCGGGATGGCGTGGAAGCGGATGATCTGATCGCCAGCCTGGCAGTCAGCGGCGTGGCCGCCGGGCTGCGAGTGTTGATTGCGAGTTCAGATAAAGATTTTATGCAATTGGTTTCGGCACAGGTGGGATTGATTAATCCCGGGGATAAAACGGGGGAGATTTGGACGGCAAAGCACGTCCAGAATAAAGCGGACGTGGAACCGCATCAGGTGGTGGACTGGCTGGCTTTGACCGGGGATGCGGTCGATAACATTGCCGGTGTGCCGGGAGTGGGCGCCAAGACGGCGGCCAAGTTGCTGAAGGAATTTGGCACGATCAGCGCGTTGTATGAACGGTTGGGGGAGGTTTCCTCCGATAAACTGCGTGAAAGTTTGTCGCAGTCGGCGGAAATCGTTCGGCGGAATGTCAGGATGGTGCAATTGAAGTCGGATTTGCCGGTGAATACTATGTTATCAGAAGCCCTGGTGAAGCTGCCTGATGGGCGGCGCCTGCGAGAGTTATACCAGCAATGGGGATTCAAGGGTTTGCTGGCGTCACTGCCTGAGCCTTTGCGCGAGAATCAAACGATTTTGTTATAGAAAATGAATTTGCCACGCTCAAGAAATGTTTGTCTGGAACCAGCTGAAATTCCGCATGCTCGCGGAGCCGCATTCTTTGGCGGCGCCATTGGTTGCGGACGAATTCAGTCATCCCCGAGTATTATGATGTTTTGCCGGAGTACCCTCTGCAGTCTGGCCGCCTTTCTGGGCGGAATATTCCTCATCGCCCCCGCCGCACTCGCCCAGACCAATTACTATGTGACGAACGGAATTGAATATTCTGTGGCCAGGGCATTGCCCGGCGACCAGGTGTATCCTGATGTTGCGATCAGTTCAGCAGGAGGATATGTGGTTTGGCAGGACAATGTGACCGATGGTAGTGGTTGGGGGATAAGCGCCCGCCAATTGGATGCGACTCTATCCGGCACATTAAGCCCGTTCCGGGTCAACCAAACTGGAACTAATAACCAAGAGAATCCACGGGTGGCATTGCTTAAGAATGGTGGAGCAGTTTATGTCTGGCAAGGGGGAGCACCCAGTTTTCAACATATTTTCGCCGCGTTTCAATCCCCGTCTGGAACATTTTTGAATGCCACAGACGTTGTGGTCAACGCTTCTACGACCTCCTATCAAATTGGGCCGGCGGTTGCCGTTCTGGCTAATAGTAATGTAGTTGTGATTTATTCTAGCCTTAACCAAGTTGGCCCCCAAAGCCTTCAAGATGTCTATGGACAGCTTTTTTCACCTCTTGGACAAAAAATTGGCAGTGAGTTTCTGGTAAATCAGTTTACGGATTATAACCAGCGTTCGGCATCGGTTGCCGGCCTGAAATCGGGTGGCTTCGTGGTAACCTGGGTAACTGAGCAGCAACGCACGGTTACGCCAATCTATCAAAATCCGAGTTCGGACATGGCCGCTTCCGGACTTGCGACCCCGAGCGTGGACATTGAAGCAAGAATTTTTGCTGATAACGCGGCGCCGGTTACCCAGGAATTCATAGTTAACAATGATAATAGGGTTTCGGCTAATCCCAGCGTCGCGGTATCCGCTGACGGTAGTTTTATGGTCGCATGGGCCGCTCACAATGATGTGAATCCCACCAACGGTTGGGATATTTACGCCCGCACCTTTTCCAGCGCGGGAGCTCCCGGGGTACAATTGGGGGTTAACACCTATTTACATGGGGACCAAGTTTTTCCACGAATAAGCGCTCTAAATAATGACTATCTTGTCACCTGGACCAGTTACGGTCAGGACGGATCACGTGAAGGCGTTTATGGGCAGCAAATTCATAATACTGGTACAACCGTTGGCGGAGAATTTCGCGTGAATACCACCACTTTTGGACCGCAATTGCATCCGGCGGTGGCATCCGACGGGGTGGCACAATATTTGGTGGTTTGGACCACCTTTACTGGCGCCCAATACGGTTTCGACCTTGACGGTCAGCGCTATATCAATGCAGCAGCTATTTTGTCGCCCATGGATGCGCCTTATGTGAGGGCTCCATTCGACTTAACCAACGGGACGTACGAGGCACAGCTCGTGGTGTCTTGGCCGTCACTTTTGGGGTTGTCCGTTAGCAATTATGAGGTCTATGTCGATGGTTCCACCGCTCCGTCAGGGATTCTTTCCAGCAATCAGTGGAAACTGATAACTGCGCCGAGCAGTACGCATTCATTTACCGTCGATTACGTAACGGTCGATGGACGGCGTTCGCCCATTTCACTGGCAGCCAGCGGAACGACGTGGAGCGGCGGGAATTGGTATGGCATCCCAGTTGAATGGATGCAGCAATACTTCGGAAATAATGTTTCCAGCTGGCCATTGCCAACCGCAGACAGTGACGGAGATGGCGTCAATAATTTGCAGGAATTCCTCGCGGGCACGAATCCCACCAATTCAGCGAGCGTGTTGCGGCAAGAACTGGTGACCACCGAACAGGGATTGTTCTTAACTTGGAATACCCAACCCGGTTCAACCTACCAAGTAGAGTCCACCACGAACTTTAATTCCTGGAATAATTTTGGGGATGGCCGATTTGCAACCGGTACGAATGACTCCGTATTTGTCGGTAACAACCCTGGCTATTATCGTATTCTACTTCAGCGTTAAAATTTCTATGCGGCAAATAATTAAAAAAGCTTTGTGGGTTTTGTTACTGGCGGGCAGCGCCCAGATTGTGTCGGCATTTTCCCTGGGCGGCCCGATTGCCGGGGATTCAACCGCGCCGCAGGGGAATGCGTTTGATCCGGACGCCACCTGGCAGATTCCTGCGCTGGGTTATGCGTTGGGCTATAATTTTGAGACCGCCGCGCCCAAGAACTGGGGACAAGGTTACCGGATAAATACCCCCGTGATCTACTATGGCTTCGATGCTTCTTTTAGCAGTGGATCCGGAGTGGCCGGGGGCGCCAATAGCTTTTTCGGAGAAGCGGGCGCTGCCGCTGTCGACGACGCTTTTACGATCATGAACAGCCTGACCAATGTCAGCGCTTATAGCAGCGAATTGTCAGAATTTCCCTTGGACACCCGCCAACAAAACTACACCGCCTACAATCTCGGAATGGTCGATGTTAAATCGGAAACTCTCGGGTTAATCATCGAACAGATGGGGTTGTTGGATCCTATCCTCTACACCTGGTCGATTCACAATCGTCAGGGGCCCGCCCCAGGTGAAACTTGTCCCAACGGTATGAGTTATCAAGTTGTGATGCGGAACTTCGATCCTTCCAGCTACGCGGCCGGATCTCCCGTCTATTCTCCTTATGTGAATGACACTCTCTACACGTACCTTATCACGGAGATTTGCTCTCCGCCACCGCCAGAGCTTGCTTACACGGTTCCTTACGCGGTTGATCCCGGCGGCGACGCCTATTCTCCCATTGCTTCATTTAAGCGGGACATGGTTCTTAATCCGAAATTCGGGCAGTATTTTACCGGATTGACCCGGGATGATGTCGGCGGGCTGCGTCAATTACTCAATTCCAACAATATACCGTTGGAATATGCCCCCCCGGGAAGCGTGGAGTTGGAAACCAATCCCACTGCGCCACTCTTGCTCACCACCACGAATTATGGCGTCTTTTTGGCCTCGCTGCTCACGAACAGTCCATCGGCGCTTTTAACCAATTTTCCAGGTCTGATTATTAATTTTGTGGCGACCAATTATGTGTCCGTCATTTTCACCAATGTTTCACTCGACTACTCCAACCAAATCGTTTTGCCAACTTTCACCAATTTTGTCCATGGCGGTTTGACGAATGGAGATTATTTTACCAATCAACCTGGTCCGACCATTATCAATTACGACAATACCACGTTTACGACGCTGACCACCTCGGATTTGGGGCTTTTTGTTGACCAGGCGCGAACGAACGATCCGGTTACCCTGTTGACGCTCTACCCGAATTTGGTGATTCTGAATTATTCTGTCGTTCCAGTCTACATGCTGGTGACAAACTATGTATCTTATCTGACGAATTTGACTGGTTCTCCCTATGGCAACCCGGTACCGGTTACGGTAATATCCTCAATTCAAAGTGCCTATGCCACCAATTGGATCTATTCATTTGGCAACGTCATTACCAACCATTTCTACACCAACCGTTTGGTGACTGTTCAGAATATATTTTCGGGACCATTGAACGGGGCTCCCTATGGGAATCCGCTGATCATTCAGACCAATGTCACTCATTATTATACCAATTTAATTTCCGGCGACTTCTTCCTGATTCCGACGAATTGGTGCGGGTTTGATGTATACCAGTCGCACCCGCTTAGCATACTGCCGCCGTACACATATAGTTACACCAACACCGTCATTTTCGGGGGATTTACGACCAATAATACGCCCACCGGCACGACGAATTTGCCGAGCTCGAGTCAATACGGTTATATTCGGAACTATTTGAACAGTTCCACGAATTATGTTTATGCCGTTTATCCAGGAATCTGCGAGCCGACGCTGACGGTTAGCACAAATTATTCGACGAACGTCATTGCGGAATATCAATACAGCTTCGGCAATATTGTCACCAATACGTTTTCCGGGAACACCTACGTCACGGTCATTATCACCAATATAACGCCGGTCTTTGGCGGAACCCCCGGCCAGCTCGCCACGAACGTAACGGTTGCGAGCTACTACACTAATTTCCCCAGCGGGGACTTCTTCATTACGCCGAGCAATTGGTGCGGCGGCTTTACGGTTCTCTCGAATTATTTTACCAATACGATATATGTGACCAACTTGTTCGTGCTGACGAATTCAAGCGCCACCTCGAGCAATCTGGGGCAGTTTAGCGAAACCATCATTTCCCAGTACACGAATAACACCTATTTGGTTGAAGGAAATGTCTGTGTGGCGGCGGCGCCCGTTCCCGAGCAGCGGCGCGGGATCGAGCGGGTTCAATTCATCCGGGCTAATTATGATTCAGATTTGGGCAACTTTTTTACGCCATTCACCAACACCTTTAGCATAGTCTCTCACGCCACCAATCAAGATGCGACGGAGACCTTCCAACGAGTCATTACGAGACCTGATTTTCTATTCTCCGGCCAGGATTTGGTGTTCAATCCGACTACCGACACTGGTCTGGGCAACTGGCCAACCGAACGAAGCAACTTGGTGTTTTCCAATGCCGTTGCCGGTGTTCCCGGCCCGGGTATCATTCTGCCGCAGGAGATCTTTGTCTATAATATCGGTGGTCCGGCGCTGGATAATTATTCCGATTTGGGTTTGATGGACGGTCAGTCCTACCTGAACGGATTTAGCTACAATAATTCCTTGTTTAACGATTATTTCGTGTGGGCGTCGTACGACGGCTCAACCAATCCACCGGTGGTCTATCCCCAGAATATCAGCCTCACAAATTTGGAGAACCAGACGCTCTTCCGGCTCTCGCCGACGATCGCGCCGAATGCCGCGAATGGCACCGCGTATAGCGTGACTTTTTCCGTCACCGGCGGCCAGTCGCCTTACGCTCTGGGTCTTTCACCGCAAAGCATACTGCCGAGCGGCTTATCTTTAACGGGCTTTACCATTTCGGGAACACCCGCAGGAAACGTTCCGGGAACCTATGATTTCATACTGCTTCTGTCGGATTCCGGCGGTCGCACAGTTCAATATAATTACTCGATCACGATTCTATACTAAGAGTATGCAAAGTTTTAATATTCGGCAGCAATTCGATAGTGCTTACGTAACGGGCTTGGGAGCCTTATTGCTGCTTGCGTTGTCTATTCAGTCGGCCTGTTGCCAGGTGAGCGACACCTACGAAAATGCGGGTTTCTACAATGGGCCCTCGAATCCGATCGTCGCTGTCAATTTTATCAATGACGATGGGGCAGTGTTCAATATTGATTTTCCGGCGGTAACGGGTACCAGCTTGCTGACTGAGTTGTTCGACGGCTGGTCGAACGTGGAGAATTATACAAACAACGGCACCATGAACTGCAATACGGGTTTTCGCTTCGATACCCAGACTACGGGGCATGTCGGGGCGATGAATTTTAACAATGCCGGCTTTATAAATTGCGGGTTGGATCCGGATGCGATAGCGCTGTTTCAGTATTACTTATTCACCGAGTCAACGTTTTATGCCTTTGGCGGGATTTACGGCTTCTTCGGCAATGTCGGCCTGGTCGGAAACGGCGGCTTTGGTACGTTTTATACCGGCCATGGATATGGCAGCCTCTACGCTTTTGGCGGAGTATATGTGCTGGCGACGAACGTGGTGAATTCCGGCAGCATTTTGAGCGGTTACTCGAGTTTCATGAATATTCGCGGGAACAGCGTGGATTTAACCTACGGCAACGTCGGGATGACGACCAATTTTTATACGGGTCTTTTCGGCGTAGGACAACCGGCATATGGCAAATATGAGGACATCGGACTGAACACTAATTTTTGGGACGTTACGGCTGATTTGACTCCCAATTTTGCAATTACGTCCCTTCCGTTTGGCCGCCTGGTTTTTGGGTCCACGCCCTATATCAATATCACAACCAACTACCTTGGTACCAATACGCTGATTCAGGCAGTTTTTCTGCTCAACGAGCAATCCAACACCACTGCAACCGTCAATTTTCAGACCGACGGTTTTGGCAACGATTTCGCTTATATTCAATGGGCGGGATCCTATTTTAACCCGGCAACGGGGCTTGAAAGCAGCAATTATCTGGAGCTCATCGATGATTATACCCTGGCCATTTCAACTAATGTGCTGCTGACGTTGAACAATGTTCCGGATAATTTTGTTTTTGAAAGTCAGGTGGGTACGCCCTATTTAACGACAAGCTACCCCAGTGGGTTCCCGGCTGGATTTACCTTTCTACCGACCACCGGCGTAACCAATCGGTATTCCGATGTCATTGCCGAGTTGGAACCCACCACGGTGGGGACGAATTTGGTCCCGGGCGGGGCGCTAACGAACATCGCCGGCCGGGTTCAAATTTCGGCTTCGGGCACACTTAATATTTCCAGTGCAATCATTTCGGGAATGAATTATTTAAACCTAACTGCCACCAACCAGCTCGTTAATGATGGGCAGGCGCAAATCTCGGCGCCTTATTCTGATTTATATTTAGGATCAACCAATGGCAATCTAGTCATGACGAATGTATTGGTATCTTCAGTTCCGAAGTGGAATGGCACGGTTACGGCATGGAGTTCAGGTTGGCAAGCCCCCAATGCTACCGGCGCAACAAATTATTATGAGGTTTTAGTGGTCGATTCCACGCTGAATCCAATATTCCAGGCCCAACAGCAGGACGTCATTTTATATGCTTCAAACAATCTTGTGATTAGTGATCTCTTGGGAGTCATGCGGAATTTTTATACGACGGCCACGAATTTATTGATAACCACCAACATCCCGGGGAACGGCTCGTACGCCTTGGATGGAGAACTGAATGTGGCGCCTCCGGGCTTCTCGTGGGCTTCGGCCACTCCCAATCTGCGCACTTTAACCAATAACGGGGCGATTAGGACTGCCAATTTGACCGCTTTCGGTTCGGCTGCTATTCCTTACCTCTCGTTTGTCAATAATGGGTTGATTAGCAATGCTTTCGGGGCAAAAATATTTACTGGCGATTTTGAGAATTCGGGGAATTTTATCGCCGGGAACGTTTTGTTGGGCAACGGCCAGTTTAATCTGCAAGCAAGCGGTACGGCTTTGTTTACCAACGGTACGATCTCGGCCGGGGCCACGATGTCGCTCGCGGCGAACACCTTGATTTTGAGCAACCAAAATCTAACGGCGGGTGATGGTATAACACTCTCTGCGGTAAAACTTTTGACAGACACCGGTGTCACCAATGGCAACAATTGGACACTTGGCAGCGCTTACGGCGGTTTCGGCAACCTGCCAGGATTTAGCTTGCTTTCAAAACCTGTGTCCGGCGACCTATTGGGGACGACCATTGACGCCATTTCGCCGGGAGGAAGGTTAGTTAATACCTGGGCGGGAATTGATTATGGTCTGTCGAATCAAGGTTTTACCAATAATGAGGCTATTGGGCGGTTGATACTTGATTCGACCACAAATAGCGGTCATTACGGCAAGTTTAATTTCACCGGCGTCGGCATAAGTAATGCCATTTATATCGATTATCTGGAATTTGCTGATACTGCCACAAACGGGGTGAACAACAGCTACGACTTTACCAATTTTGTGACGATCGACACCAATATGGTAGTTTATTTTGCCCAGGCAGTTGCACTGGGAACATCCATCGCGGAGAAGCTGGATAAGGCCAGCCGGGCGGGCGCCAACGGGGGCCGACTGCGGTGGATTCCCACTTACAGCGGTTATTTCAGCGGGACCAATCTTGTCTCTCCGAACGGAACCACCAATTTCGTCAACGTGGCGCTGGCCCAAAGCACCTTGATTGATTCTGATGGCAATGGGATCGTGAACGCAAATGACCCGAACCCATTTTATACGGCATCGGAAGTTGATTTGAACGTGCAGGTTACGAATGCTCCAACACTCGAGACCTTGATTAGCTGGCACAGCATTCCGGCTTCCACCAATTTTGTGTATTACACCACGGATATTGGCGGCACGAATTGGAGTGTCTTGACAAATTTTGTCAGTCCGGCGACGGTGCCACCCGTGGGCGGGTGGCCGATTACGAATTTAGTAGCGGATCCCGTGAATTTGGTGCAACCTCATTATTATAAAGTTGGGGTTACGCCGAATAACCAACTACTTTACGGCCATTGAAATACCGCCTTTAATCGGCGGTAATTTGGATGTTGTCGTTCAGGCTGACCGTTGAGAAACGGCCACTGTGGGTTCAGGAAGGGTTAACAGAACGTGAAGAATTTCGTTTGGCGGAAATAAACAGAACTTTTTTGGTTTCAGAGATTATGCGTAAATTGATTAGCTTCGGCAGGTCAGGTAATGGTGCCGGATCGGTAACCGGGGCCAGATATTTCTATTCAATTTTGGCCAGCTTGGTTTTATTGGTGGGGGGCAAGGCCGAAGCACAAACAAACTTTGCGAACGCGCAAATTTTGCCAGGCACGGTGTATGGATCGGTGACCAACGACAATAGTCTCTCGGTGCCGGATGCCGGAGTGACCATTGGTGGTTTTGCCGCTACCGCGCCGCTCTGGTATCAATGGACGGCGCCGCAGGACGGCGAAGTGACGCTTGATACGCTGGGAAACCAATTGAGTGACTCGGGTTTATTCTTTCTGCAGGCAATCGATACGGTGGTCGGCGTATACTCGGGTGGCAGTTTATCCAGCTTGGTGCAAATCTCCGCCAACGACGACGCTTTCCCAGTGAACAGCAGTTTGGCCAGCGAAACGATCGGATCCGGATCGGGATTTTTGGCCAGCGGCAGTGGGGAAGGTGTTTTAGCTTTTGGCCTGCAGCCGAACGAATCGCCGGACAATTTTTATCCTTATCCTTTTTACGGTCCCAGCGAACTTCACTTCACGGCGAAGATGGGAACTACGTATTATTTTGCCGTGGACACCAAAGGAACCAATCGCGGTCCGGTTGCCCTGAATTGGGCCTATAAGCCGTCGGGTGTGTTTCGATTTGCCAGCGAAAATGTAGATCCCATCTCCGGCCTTCTATTATATGAAGCCGCCCAGACTGAGAGTGCTTATCCCAACGGCACGTCGGACGACGCGAATTCGGTGGTGCTCACGTATTATTCCTTTAATGCTCCCGGGGTCCTGGTTACTGTCACCCGGGTGGGCGGAGCGGTTGGACGGGCGACGGTCAATTATTCTACTTTTGATGGAACCAACTTATTGGCTGATTCGGCTTTCGATTCTCCTGGCGTTGCCGGGGTGGATTACTCTCCCGTCACAAACACGCTGGTGTTTGACGACTTCGAAATGAGCAAGACGATCTTGGTTCCTTTGAACAGATTTAGTTCCTTCCAGAGTGGCAACTACACCAATAACACGGCTTTTGGGATTCAACTGTCGAATCCGCAACTCGACGGGTACGAGGATTCGAGTTCGGTTGCTCCACCCCGGATTGACCCGCTCTTCAGCACGGCGGTGGTTCGCATTTTGAATATTAACGCGGATCCTTATGGTCCCGACTTGAGTCCGCTGGTGGTCACGAACCCGCCCACGGGCACGAATACGACTCCGAGTTATACCACGAATTACGTGGCGGGCTTTCCGACGAATGCCTTGTTTAACTTCGAAAAAGCCAATTATCGGGTGCCGGCAGACGTGAATGGGACCAATAGTCCATGGACCCAGGTGGTCATCTACGTGCAACGTTCCGGGACCAACACGAGTGCACAGACCATCAATTACCGGGTCAACAATTACCTGGTTGATGACCAGGACGCCAGCGAGGAAATGAATAACCGGTTTCCGCTGCAGGCGGCCTCCGACTACGCCACGCCCACCCCAGCCACCTGGAGCCCAATTCGAGGGACCAATTCGGATTTTAACCTCACGCAAGGCACACTTTCCTGGGGCCAGAACGACTTTCACCCGAAACCGATTTCCTTTACCGTAACCAATTCCGCGCTGACGAAGTTTAACAAGGATTTTAAGATTCAGTTATACCAGGAAATCTCCTACAACAATCAGACCGTGCCGGCCCTGGTCGGCATGGTGAATGAAACGACCGTGACGATCTTATTTAATGATGAGAATCCTCCGGCGGGATCGGTGGACGAATTTTACAATGCGGATTTTAACCGCAGTCTGGCCTTGTTTCCGGAGCTGGTCCCGGACACGCCGGATCAGGAAAACAACCCGAACCCGGGAGCGAACGGCGATGTTTATGCCGTTGCCAGCCTGACCAATAACGAAATGCTGGTCGCGGGAGCCTTCTCAGCCTATAACGCCGTTTCCCGTGATGGCGTGGTGGTCACACATGCCGACGGTTCCGTGGATGCTACGTTTAATCCGGGAATCGGTGTCGGAGTCGAGGCGGGCAATTTTGTCGATGCCGTGGCGGTCGCTCCGGACGGACGATACATTTTGGGTGGCAGTTTCACATCTTATAACGGCAATCCCCGCAACAATATTGTCCGGTTAAACCCGGATGGCTCAGTGGATGCCACGTTCACACCGAACATTTATGGAACAGTTTTGGCGTTGGCGGTGCAGCCAGACGGAGGAATTGTGCTGGGCGGTTCTTTTACCAACATCAATGGCATTGTCCGCAACTATGTTGCGCGGTTAAATGTGGACGGTTCTTTGGACACCACGTTCGACGCGGGAACCTTGCTGGACGGTCCGGTCAATGCGGTGGCGCTTCCCGCCAGCGGCAATCAGAGTTTCAGCGCCAGCGCCGCGAACAGCACGAATGAATTTGACCAATCGCTTAGTATTGGCGGGGCGACCTCGGGAAATATTACGCTGTTCTCGACCAGTCTCCAAGGGACGACGAATGATTTTCAAATCTATTATGGTGGCACGAATGGAGTGCTGATTTATGATTCCCTTCCGAACCCTTCGGCCGCCTACGTGAGCATGCCGTTCGGGCCGACGAACGGATTGGTGACCAACGTGATTACGGTCGTGGCCAACTATGGCGGCGCGGCCGCGCCAGGCACCTGGAATTATAACGGTACCATCACCACGGGAAGTTCCTTGTCGGGCATTTTCGTGGGTGGTGATTTCATTGTGTCTGGCTCTCGCATTAAAGGAATTGCCAAACTGACCACCACCGGCGTCTTGGATACGAGCTTTAACCCCGTTTCCGGCGTGGATAATTCAATTCTTTCCCTTTGCTGGCAACCCGACGATAAAGTTTTGGTGGGTGGAGCTTTTGGCGAATACGACGGGGTTGCGGCCAATCACATTGTACGCGTGAACCAGGATGGCACCGTTGACAGTACATTCTTCGCTGGATCTGGCGCCGATGGTTCGGTGTATTGCATTCAGGATTCCCCCGTCTTCCCCAATATCAATTCGATCTATATTGGCGGCGATTTCTCGAGCTACAATGGCACCCGCCGGGCCGGATTCGCCCGGCTCTATGATGACGGCACTTTGGATACCACCTTCCTGGACACCAGCTACAATCAATTCGCCGGTCTCAAGAAGATTTATTCGTATGACACCCCTGCTGTCTATGCTGCTGGCATCATGAGCGATGGCGGCGTTCTGATTGGCGGCCAATTCTCCCAGGTTGGCGGTGGTGAGGCAAATACCAATGTATGTAACACCATTGATACCGAGTTCGGTTACCCCCTCAGTTATAGTGATACGAATTTGTGGGTTGAACCGAAGGTGCGTGACGGTGTGCGCAATCGCAGCAACGTCGCCCGATTGATCGGTGGTTCCACTCCCGGACCTGGAAACATTGGTTTGGCGTCCTCCAGCTATTCGGGAAATCGCAGTCAAAGCGCCATGTCCGTTGGGTTGAGCCGCTACAATGGAACTTTGGGTCCGATCTCGGCCAATTTTTCCGTTCAGCCCGGCTTAGCGCTCAGTGGGCAGGATTACCTTTTCGGCAATCTGCCGCCGCTTTATTGGCTGTGCTGCCGCTATATTACCCATCCCACCCGCGAATTGGAGGATGGCTTGAGCGGCACGAGCGGTTTTGCGCAGGATGTCTACGGACTGTTCCTGACCCTGGCTGACGCACAAATCAATAATCTTTCGGGCGTTACGGTGACCGTATTGAAAGATGCGAATGTTTCCGGCAACCTGTCCGCGAATTTCCAACTGGCGAACCCGGTCGGATCGGATTTGTTTTATCTGGGCAGCCAGCCTATACCCGTGGGCGGCGCATTGGGCCGTTCTTCCGCCACGCTCAGTTTGCTCGATGATAGTCAGACCGTCGGGACTTTAGGATTCTCACAAGACACTTACATCGCGACCAATCTGACCACCGCCATCACGCTGGTGAGAAGCAACGGATTCTACGGTAAAGTGACGGTATATGCCTCGACGACGAATGGAACGGCGTTGGTCGGCACTGATTACAAGCTTTTGGCCAATTGGCCCGTAACCTTGATTCAGAATGCGCAGACCAACATCTTCACCGTTACCAACATTAACAGTGGCATTAATTACACAAACTATAACGAAAAATATTATAGCTTGCGGTTGAACCGGCTGACCACCGGAGTGGCTTATGGAATTTCAAATGCCATTGTCCGGCTGGTAAATCCCAATTTTCAAGGTTACCTGACCTTAAGCGCCAGCAATTATGTTGGCACGCAAAGCTCGGGTTCGATCACCTTTGTTGTCAACCGTGTTTCGGGTGATTTGGGGACATTGAAGATATCCTATGCCACGGTCAACGGGACCGCAGTCAGCGGGATTGACTACATTGGCGCCACCAACCAGCTCGTTTGGAACAGTGGTGACGCATCCCCGCGCTCCATCACCATTCCGTTGCTGAATCCCGGGTTGATTGGCACCAACCGCCAGTTTGCGGTCAATCTTTCCCAGCCGATCCTGAATGGCGTCGGTGCCCCAGCCTTGTTGGGTCTGATTACAAACGCCATGCTGACCATACTGGATGACAATAGTTATGGCACCCTTCACCTAAGCGCACCCATTTACAACGTTGATGAAAATGGCGGGTA
>Ga0302320_10018716_pt1 | contig 13949 bp, 9 predicted proteins | sample Bog_T0_3_FD_202130 | JGI IMG/M metagenome (GOLD analysis project Ga0302320, IMG submission 202130) | Peat permafrost microbial communities from Stordalen Mire near Abisko, Sweden - Bog_T0_3 | ecosystem: Environmental > Terrestrial > Soil > Wetlands > Peat | place: Sweden: Abisko, Stordalen Mire... | reverse complement strand
TCAAGGAGGGGCTCGTGGAGGAAGCGCTCGCGGCGGCGTTTGACCGGCCGCTCGAGGCGATCCGCGAGGCGAACATGCTCAGCGGCGATCTCGGCGCGACGGCCCGCGCCGCGCGCGAGGAGACGCCAGAGAAACTGGAACTGCGCACGTTTAACCCAATCCACTTCATGCTCGCGAGTCCCGAGCCGACGGCCGAGGCGATCGTCGAGCGGCTGGGCGACCCGATCTGGGTCGAGGAAAAGTACGATGGGATCCGCTGCCAGGTGCACAAGGAGGGTGAGCGCGTGGAATTCTATTCGCGCGAGCTGCGACGCATCACGGGCCAGTTCCCCGACCTCGCCGCGCTGGTGCAGGAAATCCCGGCCGACTTCATCGCGGATGGCGAGCTGCTGGCGTGGCAGGCGGGTCGCGCCCTGCCGTTCGCGGAATTGCAAAAGCGGCTCGGGCGCAAGGGCGACGATTTTTTCCTTGGCGCAGAAGTGCCCGTCTCGCTCTGGCTCTACGACCTGATTGGCGTGGACGGGAAAAGCCTGCTCAAGCTTCCCCTGCGCGAACGCCGCGCGCGGCTTGACGCGCTGCCGCTCATCCCGCGCATTGAGCGTGCGCCGTACCAGCAGGTCAGGGGCGCAGCCGCCGTCGAGGCGGCGTTTCTCCAGGCGCGGAAACGTGGTAACGAGGGGCTCATGGCCAAGGACCCGGAATCGATTTACCTGCCCGGCCGGCGCGGGCTGGCGTGGCTGAAATTGAAGAAAGCCTACGCCACGCTCGACGTCGTGGTGGTGGGCGTCGAGTGGGGCCACGGCAAGCGGCGCAACGTGCTTTCCGATTACACCTTCGCGGTGCGCGATGAGGCGACCGGCGCGCTGCTGCCGGTGGGCAAGGCCTATTCGGGCCTGACCGATGCGGAGATCGCGCAGTACACCGATTTTTTCCTGCAGCACACGCTCGAGGAGCAGGGCCGCTACCGCCTCGTGCAGCCAGTCGTGGTGCTGGAAGTCGCGTTCGACACGATACAGAAAAGCGACCGGCACGCGTCGGGTTACGCGCTGCGCTTCCCGCGCATCCTGCGCATCCGCGACGACAAGCCGGTGAGCGAGATCGACACGCTGGCCTGGTGTCGCGAACTTGCCGAGCAGGCGCTGCATGGCTGGAAGACCGAGGCGCCCGCATCATGATCGATCCCACCGAAAGCGACGCCGGCCTGCTGGCCTATGAGCAGGTGCAGGCCTTCGCGTCGGTGCGGCGCAGGCGGCTGCCGCTGATTTACGTGCTCTTTCCCATCGTGCTGGTGAGCGCGGGCGTCGGCGCGATGCGCGGCGGCGTGGAGAATCTTGGCGCCATCTGTTTTCTCAGCGCGGTGATGTTCGCGTTCATCGCGATCGGCAACTGGCGTTGGCTGAAGGCGCGCGATGTGCGCAACCGCGCGCTGCTGGCGGACCTGCAGGCGAAATACGGCGACGATCTCCCGTGGCTGCAGGTGGAGCGGCAACTGGCCGAGATCGAGAAGCTGAAGACGGAAATGGCAAACGGCAATCTGCCGCCGGAAGAGCCTAAATAATCGGGCTGAAAATCCAGCGGATGAGCGCCCAGGCGATGCCGGCGGCGTTCATCAACACGGGTCCGAAGACGAACATGCTGAGCAGGATCAGGCCGACGACGATCGAAAGCAAGGTCCAGGCCTTGCCGAAGAACGGGGCAAAGACGGGCGCGGTGTCCTGATCGGTGCTCATGCGGATTTGTTTATACACCGCACGCGGCGCCGCGCAACCCCGCAACAAACTGTTCCATCCAGAGCGAATACTACGCCACCGCGGCCTGCGGGTGAATGCTCTGCCTTCCGGCCATGGCGGTGAAGAGGCCGCCGCGCGCGACAAGCTCGTCGAATCCGCCGCTCTCCACGATCCGGCCGCTTTGCAGCACCACGATCCGGTCCATGCCCCGCAGCGTGGAGAGCCGGTGCGCGACGCAGATCACCGTGCGGTTCTCCACGAGATGATCGATCGCCTTCTGCACCTCGGCCTCGGACTGCGAATCGAGCGACGCCGTCGCCTCGTCGAGCACGAGGATCGGCGCGTTGCGAACGAAGGCGCGCGCGATGGCGATGCGCTGGCGCTGGCCGCCGGAAAGGCGCAGCCCGCGCTCGCCCAGCGGCGTGTCGTAGCCCTGGGGCAGCGCCGTGATGAAGTCGTGCGCGTGGGCCTCCTTCGCCGCGGCGATGATTTCCTCGCGCGTCGCACCCGTCTTCCCGTAGCCGATATTCTCGGCGACGGTTGTGTTGAAGAGCAGCACGTCCTGGCTGACCAGCGCGAACTGGCTGCGCAGGTCGGCGAACCGGCATTCGTCGATCGACACGCCGTCGAGCGTGATGCTGCCGGCGGTGGGGTCGTAAAAGCGAAAAAGCAAATTCAGCAGTGAGCTTTTGCCCGAGCCGCTCTCGCCCGCAAGCCCGAGCCGCATCCCGCGCGGCACGGACAGGCTGATGTTCTCCAGCACGGGCCCGTCGCCGTATGAGAAACCGACATGGTTGAAATCGAGGCTGCGCGCGAACGGCGCCAGGGGCTTCGGGTTCGCCGGCTCGCGCACCGTCGGCTCCTCGGCCAGCAGCGCCATGAGCCGCTCGATCGCGAGGCCGGCCTGCGTGAAATAGACCTGAATGGTGCTGAGCTTCTTGAAGGGCGTGAAGAAGAACAGCAGCGCAACCAGGAACGTGCTCAATTTCTCGATGTCGATGCCCCGCCAGATCGCGTAGAGGACGACGAGGCCCAGGCCGAAGGCATTAAGCGTCTCGATGATCGGGTTGAGCATCGCGCGGGCCTGCGTGGTCTTCATCATGAAGTGGCTGGCGCGGTTGCCCCACTTGCGAAACAGGCCGGCCTGCGCGTCGGCCAGCTCATAGGCCTTCGTCACGCGCACATTTTGAAACGCCTCCATCGCCGCGCCGGACTGCTGTATCCACGCCAGGTTATCCTGCCGGCCCTGCGACTTGATCCGCCGGCTGATGGTGCGCGTGGGGATGACGCAAAGCGGAATGAAAGCCAGCGCCAGCAGCGTCAACTGCCAGTCGATCTTGAGCAGCCCGCAAAAGAGCACGATGATCGTCGACGGCTCCTTGATCATGTCGGAAAGCCCGAGCTTGAGGCAGGCGTTGACCGCGCCCGGATCGTCGCCGATGCGGCTCATCAACTCGGCGGTGGTGTGCCGGTGAAAGAAATCGAGCGAGAAGGAGGAGATTTTGCGGAAGACATCCTCGCGGATGTCATTGGAGATCCGCTGGCCGGCCCACGCCATGCAGTAGGTCGTGGCGTAATTCATCAGGCCGCGAAACGCCGCGATGAGGGGGAAAAGCAGGAGGCCTCCGAGAATCTGCCGCCAATCCACCGCACGGCCCGCCAGCGGCAGCCAGGGATCAATCTCCTGGTAGAGTTCGCGGCCCAGATTGCGCGTCGATCCGTTGAAATCGCGAAAAATGGACGTCTGCTTCGACTCGCTCTGCTGCGCGTCGAGTTGCTTGAGATTTTGCGTCAGCTTGTCCTGCTGGTCATCGATCTGGCGCTGTTGCGTGGCAAGCTGCGCGTGTGCGGCGTCGACTTTCGCCTCCTTGATCGCCTGCTCGCTATGGTTCGAGTGTCCGAGCCGCCCCAGCACCAGATAGACGCCGCCCAGGGTCAGGCCGTTGGAGAGACCGAACAGGACGCCGAAGACGATGCCGAGCACGAACCGCAGCCAGTACCGCCGCAGGTACGGCATGCCGAAGCGCATGATCTTGAAGAAGTCGCCCATTAAAAGGACAAGGTTACCAAAGCCGCCCCCCAGCGCGAGCGCGAAGTCGGCGCGACCGCGGGACTTGGCTTCGCCGTCGCTTTTGCCATACTGCCCGCTTCCACGATGGCCGAAAATTCCACGCCCCAGAAAATCCTCGTCACCGGCGCCGCCGGCTTCATCGGCTCGCGCGTGTGCGCGCTGCTGGCGCAGGAGGGTCGCACCGTTGTTGGCTTCGACAGCTTCAACGACGCCTACGACGGGCGGCTCAAGGAGTGGCGCTGGGCGCAGCTGGAAAAATTGAAGGGCCTCGCGCTAACCCGGCTCGATCTCGTCGATTCCGCCGGCCTGAAGGCGCTTTTCGAAAAGCATGCGCCGCAGCCGTTCGATGCGGTGATCAATCTCGCGGCGCGCGCGGGCGTGCGGGCGTCGGTGGAAAATCCGGGCGTCTATGTCGAGACGAACGTCACCGGCACGCTGAATCTGCTCGAGCTCTGCCGCCAATTCGGCACGAAGAAATTCGTCCTCGCCTCCAGCTCGAGCCTTTACGGTGCGGGCCTGCCCACGCCCTATCACGAGGATCTCAACACGGATCATCCGCTCTCGCCCTACGCGGCAACGAAGAAGGCGGCCGAGCTGATGGCCTACTCGTACCATTTCCTGCACGGGATCGACGTCAGCGCCTTGCGCTACTTCACCGTGTACGGCCCCGCCGGCCGGCCCGACATGGCGCCTCTGCGCTTCGTGCAGCGCATCCGGGAGGGCCGGCCGATCACGGTCTTCGGCGACGGCTCGCAGTCGCGCGACTTCACCTACGTTGACGACATCGCGCGCGGCACGATCGCGGCGCTGAAGCCGGTCGGCTACGAGGTTTTCAATCTCGGCTCGGACGAGCCGCTAAAGCTTTCCGCGATGATCGGCGTGGTGGAAAAACTGACCGGCTGCCAGGCGATCCAAATCCAGAAGCCCGGCCATCCCGCCGACGTGCCCGCGACGTGGGCTGACGTCAGCAAGGCGCGCCGCGTGCTGGGGTGGTCCACCCAGATCGGCTTCGAGCAAGGCATGCGCAACCTCGTCGAGTGGTACGAGGCCAATCGCAGCTGGGCGAAGGATATTGATACGGATTAACCGTCATCCTGAGCGAAGGCGAGCCGGTTGATGTTGATCGGGGCTTGCTTCTAATCGAGCCGCAGTGGAAGGACCTAGCCTTCTTCCCGAGGCGCATCACCGTTCAGGATTCAATGTCTCTCGCGAGATTTAACTAGGTCCTTCGACTGCGGCTCGAGCGGGCCATTTGCTTGACCCCACTGTTTCGAGTCGCCTCCGCTCAGGATGACAACATTTTTTGCAGCCTAATGCGCCTCGAGCCAATGCGCGCCAATGCCGGTCTCGGTCACAATCGGCACCTTGAGCTCGGGCAGCGCATTCTTCATCGCCTCGCGCACGACCTCGATCACGCGCTTCTCTTCCTTGCGGAAGAGATCGAAGACGAGCTCGTCGTGGACGGTGAGGAGCAGCCTCGTGCGCCAGTTTTCCTTCCGTGCGATTTCCGCGATTTTCACCATCGCGATCTTGATCAGGTCGGCGGACGAGCCCTGGATCGGCATGTTGACCGCGTTGCGTTCGGCACCGGCGCGGACCGCGGCGTTGGCCGAGCGCAGGTCGGGAAGGTAGCGCCGCCGGCCCGTGATCGTCTCGACGTAGCCCTTGATGCGCGCCTGCTCGACCGTCTCGGTCATGTAATTGCGGATGCCCGGGTACTGCGCGAAATAGCCGTCGATGAGCAGCTTCGCCTCGCCGCGCGGAATGCCGAGCCGCTGCGACAGGCCGAACGCGGAAATGCCGTAGCTGATCCCGTAGTTCACCATCTTTGCCTGGTTGCGCTGGTCCTTGCTGACCTGGTCGAGCGGCAGGCCGAAGACTTTCGCGGCGGTGGCGCGGTGGATGTCCTCGCCGCTGGTCAGGCCGTCCAGCAGGCCGGGGTCCTGCGTCAGCGCGGCGAGGATGCGCAGCTCGATCTGCGAGTAGTCGGCCGACAGCAGCCGGTACTCGTCGCTGCGCGGGATGAACGCGCGGCGAATCTCGCGGCCCTGCGCGGTGCGGATCGGGATGTTCTGCAGATTCGGGTCCTGCGAATTGAGCCGGCCCGTCGTCGTGGCGAGCTGGTTGAAGGTGGTGTGGATGCGGCCGTCCTCGGGCGAGACCGACGCGGGCAGCGCGCTGATATACGTGGAAAGAAGCTTGCTCGCCTCGCGATGCGCGAGGATTTCCGCAACGATCGGATGCAGCGGCGCGAGCGCGGTCAGCGTCTGCTCGTCGGTGGCGTACTGGCCGGTCTTGGTCTTCTTCGCGTCCTTCATCAGCGCGAGTTTGCCGAAAAGGATTTCGCCGAGCTGGCGCGGCGAGCCGATGTTGAACGGCGCGCCCGCGTGCGCGTAGATCGAAGCCTCCAGCCGCGACTGCTCCGCGCGCAGTTTCTGGCCGACTTCGTCGAGCGCAACCGGATCGAGCCGGATGCCCTCGTTTTCCATCGCGGCGAGCACCGGCATGAGCGGCGCCTCGATCTCGTAAAACACGCGCTCCTGCGCCGATTCCTTCAGCTTCGGCTCGAGCGCGGCGTGCAGCTGCAGCGCCAGGTCGGCCCGCTCCATCGCACGGCGCGTGGACTGTTCGTCGGTGCTCGACGATTCGAGCGTGGCGAGGAAATCCTGCTGGCCGCTGGCCGCTGGCGCAGCGAGCGGCGTATAGCCGAGCATCGACTCGGCGACATACTCGAGCGTGTGGCGCAGGTCGGGATAAACGAGCGAGTGGGCGAGCGCGGTGTCGAAAAAGAGCGGGATTTTTGGGCCGGTCTGGTTCTGCGGTAGCCGCAGCCAGGCGCGCACGCCGAGCTTGAGATCATGGCCGGTGAGCGGCGGTTTATCCGACGCGAAGATTGGCGCGAGCTTGTCGCTCCATGGAAGAAAACGGGCCTGGCCCGTCTTCGTGGAAACGGCGAGGCCGCGCAGGATTCCCTTCGGATCGACGTCGAACGCGAGGCCGACAATTTTCTCCGCGAGGATTTGCTTCAGCCATTTCGCCGCGGCGGCATCCGCAAGGATTTCATAATCCGGCTTCGTATCCTCGATTGTGCGTAGCGGCCCAACCGGCGCGGGCGGCATCGGCAGGGAGGTTGGAGTCGGCGGCGGCACAAAGGCAGGACGCTTGGCGGCAAGTTGCGCATCGGCGGAAGGTCCGGGTGACGCAGCAGCCGCGAATCCCCTGCCCGCCTTGAAATCCTCGCCAAACAACCGGCGCCCAAGCGAATTGAACTCGAACTCGGCGAAGAGCGCCTTCAGCGTTTCATCATCGCGTGGGCCGACGAGCAGCTTGTCCGCCTCAAAGGCGATCGGCGCGGCCGTGTCGATGGTCACGAGCCTCTTCGACAGCAGCGCTTGGTCGCGGAATTTCACCAGCGATTCGCCCAGCTTGCCCTTTTGCTCCGACGCGTGGTCGAGCGCGTTTTCCAGCGTGCCGTATTGCGCGACGAGCTTGAGCGCCGTCTTCGGACCCACGCCCGGCACGCCCGGTATGTTGTCCGACGTGTCGCCCGAAAATCCAAGGATGTCGCGCACCTGGTCGACGTTCGCGATGCCCCATTTCGCGAGCACTTCTTTCACGCCAAGGGTCTCCGGATTGTCGCCCATGCGCGAGGGCCGGTACTGCAGGATGTGCTCGCTCACGAGCTGCCCGAAATCCTTGTCCGGCGTCACCATGTAGGTGGTGAAACCGGCCGTTTCCGCCTTGCGCGCGAGCGTGCCGATCAGGTCGTCGGCCTCGTAGCCGTCGAGCTCGAGGACGGGAAAGTTGAACGCGCGGATCATGCGCTTGATGTCGGGGAGCGCCTGGCTGAGCTCCTCCGGCATCACATTGCGCTGCGCCTTGTAGGCCTCGAATTCCTTGTGCCGCGCGGTCGGCGCGTCGGTGTCGAAAACGACGGCGAGATGGGTCGGGTTGAAGCGGTTGAGCAGGTCGAGCAGCGTGTTGGTGAATCCGTAGATGCCCGAGGTCACGCGGCCGGTCGACGTACGGATCGGATTGGTCGCGAGGGCGAAATGGGCGCGATAGGCGAGCGCCATGCCGTCGAGCAGAAAGAGCGTATGCTCGCGGTCGATGCGCACGGAACCGGACGGCGGCGCGGGTGAAGAGCTCACGGTACAATCTCTGACAGATGCCGCGCGATTTGCAACGCAATGGCGTGCGGCGAGAGCTCATGCGCGAGGCGCGGCGCAGACATCCGCGCGTTTTCCATGAAATGCCCCAAGCCGCCCAGCACCTGCCGGATGCCCTGCGCAAGCGCGTCGGCATCGCCTGGTGGCACGACGACGCCCGCCTGCGCGTTGCGGGCCAGCGCGGCCGCGCCGACCGTCTTGGTCGTGACGACCGGCCGTCCCAGTACGAGCGCCTCGGCTAGTGCGCGGGAAAATTCATCGTAAAGTGACGGCAACACGACGACCGACGCGCGCCGGATTTGCGCTATGACCTCGGCAGGCGAAATCTTGCCCAGCAGTTCCAGCGTCGCACCGCTGGATCGTGCCGTCGCCAGCCGTGTCGCCCACGCGCGATCGAACGCGGAGTTGCGCTCGGTTGTACCGCCAATCACGGCGAAGGTGGCGGCGAGTGAATCGGCCAATTTTCCGACCGCATCCAGAAAGACCAGCGCACCCTTCTTTTCGTTGAGCGCGCCAAGGAACAGCACGCGCCCCGGTTCCGGGGTGACGCCGTCGGCCGGAATCGTGGAAAGAAACTCGCTTTGCAGGTTGTGATAAACCACGCGGGTCTTCGCCCGCAATTGCTCCACGCTTACCGCGGAACTCGCGTAGGCTTCCAAATCGAGCGCGACCATTTCCGAGTCCGCGAGGATCCGGGCGGCATGCGCGAAGGCTGCGCCCAGGGAGGCCTGCCCGGTAAAACCGTCCACCGTTCCTTTGTCCGGGCTAAACCGGTACCGCAGCGCATAAATCTGCGTCAGCGTCGGCGGCAAAAACCCGCCCATATCCGCCGCCATGGCCGCAACCAGCCCGTCCGGCTCCTCGCATTGCGCCCACAGCGCGTCGAACGGCCCGCGCGCGGCAAGGAAATCGCGCAGGTCGAGCGCGTCGGAGATCACCTTGCGATGGCCATACCGCCGCTTGGCCAGGCGGTCGCGCAGGCCGGTCCAGCCCCCGCGCCGCTTCTCGCGCGGCGAGAGCCAGACTTCCAGGCTGCCGAACTCGCCGGGCTTCGCTTTTTCCAGCGCCGGGACGCTCTTGTTCTGGCTGAGCACCACCACCTCGTGCCCGAGCGCGGCCACGGCCTCGGCCAGCTCCTGCACCGTGCCCGTGCCGCCGGTGCGCCGGTGCTCCTCCGCGTACCAGCGGGAAAGCAGGGCAATCTTGAGCGCGCGCATGGGAATTTTTAGCCTAGCGCCAGCCGCTTCCGGGGGCGAGAACACACCGCGCAACCCGGGTTCGCAGGGACGCGTGTCACGCTTGCCCGCAGTCATGGCACACGGTACACTTCCGGCTTGGACATCCCGCCCCCTTCCCGGCTCAAAACCGAGCTTGGGCCACCCCCAGCATGACGACGATGTCTCCTGACCCCCTGCGTCGATTGTTCGAGAGCTCGTGCGAGGTCTGCCTTCTCCTCGTCGACGATAAGATCGTCGATTGCAACGCCGCCGCGGCCGGGGAGCTGGGCCGCCCGCGCGAGGAATTGCTCAAGTCGAAGCCCTCGGCCATCGGACTGACGTCGCCCGGCGTCGATGGCAACTCCGCCTCGGTTCGGCATGAGTGGACTTACCAGCATCCCGACGGCCGCGAACTGCATTTCGACGTTTCCTCCACCTTCGTGGAGCTCGACGGCAAGCGCACGCAACTGGTGATGGGGCGCGACCTGACGCAGATGCACCGGACGCAGGAACATCTCATCAGCCGCCACGAGGTGCTTCACGACGCCCTGGAAAACTGCGCCGACGGCATCAGCGCCTACGAGGCAATCCGCGACCGCGTGGGCCGGATCATCGATTTCCAGTGCATCCTGGCCAACCCGGCCTCGATCCGGCTGGCGCAGGCGCCCGACGGCTGGCATCTCGGCACGTTGATGGCCTTTTTCCCAAGTGCCAAGGAGGACGGCACGTTCACCCGCATGGTTCATGCGGTCGAGACGGGTGAATCGGTCACCCACGAGCGGCGCCGCGAGCTGCCCGAGGGAGACCAGTGGCTGCAGGTCACCTTCACCCAGCTCCAGAACGGGGTACTGCTGACCTTCAGCGACATCACCGCCCGCAAGCGGATGGAACGGGAGCTCGACGAAAGCCGCGGCCAGCAGGCCAGCCTCTTCCATAACTCGATCGACGGCGTCATCGCCTTCTCCGCCGTGCGCGACGACAAGGGCGAGGTGCGCGACCTGCGCTTCGACCATATCAATCCCGCCGCCGAGAAGCTGCTGCAGGAGGACGCCAACGAGCTGATTGGCCGCTACATGTTCGCCACCTACCCGCAGATCCGCGAGGACGGCCTGCTCGACAAACTGCGGCCCGTCATCGAGTCGGGCCAGCCGGCCGAGTTCGAGTTCTTTTCCACCCGGTGGGAGACGCCGCGCTGGTTCCGCGTGGCGGGCTCGAAGCTGGGCGACGGCGTGGCCATCAACTACGCCGACATCACCGCGCGCAAGCAGACCGAGCAGGAAATGCAGAAGGCCAAGGAGGCCGCCGAGCAGGCCGACCGCTCCAAGAGCGCGTTCCTGGCCATGATCAGCCACGAGCTGCGCACGCCCATGAACGGCGTCATCGGCTTCACCAACCTGCTGCTCGACACCGAGCTCACCGCCACGCAGAAGGATTTCACGCAGACCATCCAACAGAGCAGCAACGCGCTGCTGGTGCTCATCGACGACATCCTCGACTTCTCCAAGATCGAGGCCGGCAAGCTGGAGCTGGAGATCCATCCCTTCGACATCCGCCACTGCATGCACGACGCCACCGTGCTCCTGAGCCCGCAGGCGGCGGCCAAGGGCATCTCGATCGCCGAGGTCATCGACGAGAACGTGCCGAAGATGATCTTCAGCGACGCCACGCGGCTGCGCCAGGTCGTGGTCAACCTCATGGGCAACGCGATCAAGTTCACCTCGCAGGGCAAGATCGAGCTCAGTGTGCAGGCCACCGGCGAGATGCTGCGCTTCGAGGTGCGCGACACCGGCATCGGCATGACGCCCGAGGTCGTGGCGCGTCTCTTCCAGCCGTTCGCGCAGGGGGACTCGTCGACCACGCGCCGATTCGGCGGCACGGGGCTGGGCCTCGCGATCTGCAAGCGGCTGATCGAGCTGATGGGCGGCGAAATCCGCGTCGACTCGATACCCGGCGAGGGCAGCATTTTCAGCTTCACGATCCCGCTGGCCGAGCTGCCGCCCGCACGCTACGTCCCGCGGCCCGAGATGCAGACCATGACATTGCCGACCAATCTCATCAAGAACGAGAAGCGGCCCGAATCGTTCGCGGAGGAATATCCGCTGCGCATTCTCGTGGCGGAGGACAATTCCACGAACATGAAGGTGGCCCTGCTGCTGCTGCAGCGGCTCGGCTATCGCGGCGACCCGGTGCGCAACGGCGTCGAGTGCCTCGAGGCGGTCAACCGCATCAAGTACGACGTCATCCTGATGGACATGCAGATGCCCGAGATGGACGGCATCGAGTGCACGCGCCAGTTGCGCGCCGCGGGCAACAACGTGCGCGTCATCGCGCTGACCGCCGATGCGCTGATCGACGCGCAGAGCCGCTGCCTGGCGGCGGGCATGAATGATTACGTCACCAAGCCGATCGCCCGCGACAAGCTCGAGCGCGCGCTGCGCCGCGCCAACCGCGCCCTGCCCAAGCCGAAAACCGGCACCACGCAGCCGCTCGTTAATCCCAGCCCCGCGGCCCTGGCCGCCGCCAACTCGGCGGCCGCAGGCATCAAGCCCCCGCCGGGCAAGGCCGCCAAGTCCATGGGCATCATCAGCACCACCGGCGAGCTCAAGGCCGCCGTCGAGGCGGCCAAGGCCTCCAATCCCCTGCCGGCGAAGAAGAAGGACGACAATCCCCTGCCCATCCCCCCGCCGCTCAAGCCCGAGGACGATGACTCGACGCAGGGCTCGCTGCTCTAAACCGCGACCGCCACAGAAATCTTCCCCTGCCCGCCCCTTCGGGTAAACTCGCTCTCCTATGGGTCGTCAATGGTTGCTCGCGAAACGCGAGGTCGCTTCACTCCGTAAATCGCAGGCGAGCGGAAAGCTCCTGCGCGAAATCTCGGTCGCCGCCAAGCAGGGCGGCCCTGACCCCACCGGCAACGCGCGGCTGTATGCCGCCCTGGAAAAAGCGCGCAGGGAAAGCGTCTCGCGCGACGCCATCCAGCGCGCCGTCAACAAGGGCGCCGGCATCGGCAGCGAAAAACTCGTGCTCGAGCACCTGAACTTCGAGGGCTATGCGCCGCACAAGGTGCCCGTCATCGTCGAGGTGATGACCGACAATCACAACCGCACCGCGCCCGAGATCCGCGTGCTTTTCAAGAAGGGCGTCCTGGGCTCGGCCGGCAGCAACAAGTTTCTCTTCGACCACGTCGGGCTCGTCGAGGCGTATCATCCCGACGCCGGCGCGGACATCGAGGCCGCGGCAATCGAGGCGGGCGCGAACGAGGTCACGCCACTGGGCCACGCGCAGAACGACGATATTCCCGAGGGCGCGGCCGGCGCGCGTTTCCAGGTCGACCGAACCGCCGTGCACGCGGTCTCGCAATGGCTCTCGCAAAACGGCTGGACCGTGGTGACGAGCGAAATGGGTTACCTGCCAAAAACCATCCCCACGCTCACGCCCGAGCAGCAGGCCGAGGTCGGCGAATTTCTCCAGCACCTCGACGACCACGACGACGTCCACCGCGTCTGGGCCGCCGTGGCGGGGAGTTGAGTTTGTAGAAGATATTCTTCTCAGATAAGCACCCTCCATGAACCGGAATCAGATCGCATGGTGGTTCTGGGCCGTCGGGACGATCCTGATTGTCTTGAGCTGGACGAACGTCGTGACCAACACGATCGGATGGTGCGGCCTTGGCCTCGGCCTCTTTGGAAGCTGCCTCGGCTGGGGCCTTCGTCCGCCCGCGAACGGTCCGCAACCCAAAGGGGACGACGACGCCAATCGCCGGTCCTGATTCGTTTCGCGTCGCATGCCGGTGAGGAGCTTTGCACTTCCCCTGTACTTGTGTCAGGGTAGGGCGATGACCTTGTCGCCCGTCCAACCGGAGATGTGTCCGTGAGCCGCGGATTGCGCCGTGAATTGGCGCTGCTCGCCGGAGCCGGCGCGCTGGCGCTGTTCGCGCGGCGGGACCGGATATTCGGCACCGTGCTCGGCCTTGGCGCGCTGGCGCTGGCGGCATTTCCCGGCGGTTACTCATTCCGCAATCGCGCGGTCGTCATCACCGGCGGGTCGCGCGGGCTCGGCCTGGCGCTGGGCGAGGAATTCCTCCGCGCGGGTGCGCGCGTGGCGCTGCTGGCCCGCGATTCGGACGAGCTCGACCAGGCGCGCGCGCTGCTGCAAGAGCGGGTCACCGGCGAGGTCATCACCCTCACCTGCGACGTGACGCAGCGCACCGAGCTCGCCCGCTCCTTCGAACAGGTGCAGGGCGTCTTCGGCGAGATCGACATTTTGGTCAACAACGCGGGCGCGATCACGGTTGGCCCGTTCGAGACGATGGACCGCGATGATTTCGCCAGCATTCTGGAATTGCAGGTGCACAGCGTCGTGAACTCGGTGCAGCTGCTCCTGCCGCAGCTCCGTTCCGGCCGCGGGCGCGTGGTGAACATCTGCTCGATCGGCGGGAAGATTCCCGTGCCGCACATGTCCTCGTACTGCGCAGCCAAGTTCGCGCTCGCCGGCCTGTCCGCGTCGCTGCACGCGGAACTCGGCGCGCAGGGCGTCACCGTCACGACCGTTTTCCCGGGCCTGATGCGCACCGGCTCGGTCATCCAGGCCGTGGTCAAGGGCGACCATGAAAAGGAATTCGCCTGGTTCGCCGCGGGCGACTCGATTCCCGTTCTCTCCGTCTCCGCGCGCTACGCCGCACAACGCATCCTGGCCGGCATTCGCGACGGCGACGCCGAGGTCGTTTTCCCCGCCACCTCGCGGCTTGCCGAATTGGCGCGTG
>Ga0302320_10018715_pt1 | contig 13949 bp, 13 predicted proteins | sample Bog_T0_3_FD_202130 | JGI IMG/M metagenome (GOLD analysis project Ga0302320, IMG submission 202130) | Peat permafrost microbial communities from Stordalen Mire near Abisko, Sweden - Bog_T0_3 | ecosystem: Environmental > Terrestrial > Soil > Wetlands > Peat | place: Sweden: Abisko, Stordalen Mire... | reverse complement strand
AAATCGCTATGTTTTGAACAACTTCTGAGAGTATTCTACCACGAAGAATGACCCTATGTCGTTGAGTCTTTAATGCGTTATGCGTTTTTCGGGATCGACTAGCTACCATGACGTTTACTGAGTTGAGGCCGGGCCGCTTGCTTGAAAAAGCTCAAACCGGGCGTATGATCTCTAGAACGCCATTGAACGAGCAGATGAATGATTACAGATTGCAATTGGGGTCCGGATTGTTGAATTGCGCGGCGTGAACTTGCCGGTCCAGTCATGCGTCTAGGAGAGTATGTCCGAAGAGACTGCCAAGCCAAAGGTACTGGTTGCCGACGACGAACAGGTGATCGCCGATACGCTGGTCATGATCCTGAACCAGAGCGGCTTCGATGCGCGCGCGGTTTATTCCGGTGAGAAGGCGGTTGAGGTGGCTGCGGCCTTTGAGCCGGATATGCTCATCTCCGATGTGATTATGGCCGACCTGACCGGAATCGATGCGGCGATCCGCATGCGCGCTCTGCTGCCGAAGATCAAGATACTGCTCTTCAGTGGCCAGGCGGCCACGGCCGATTTGCTGGAAAAGGCTCGCGCCAAGGGGTACGAGTTCGAGATTCTGGCCAAGCCGGTTTATCCGCAGGATTTGCTGGCGAAGCTGCGCGGGTGATCAAGCCAGTTCAAGAGCGTTTCCCCACGGAACCAAAGAGGCCGTCAACCCGTATACGCTCCCAAGTGAACGATACTGCCACATTGGCCGACCCGCCAAGCGACTTCCTCACGAAGCGCCTTTTCGACTTTACCAGCCGGCTCGAAGGGATCGACCGGCGGCTCCTGCGTATTTTCGTTCCCTGGGTTGCGCGGCATCCACGCTACCTGCCCGGACTCATCCGCCTTGCAAGGACGCATACGCAGTCGCGGCGCGTTCGAGCCCACACGCTTGCCGATGGGGTACAGGTGCCACCGTTTCTTGTTCTCAGCGTCACCTCCAAATGCAATTTGCGCTGCGCGGGCTGCTTTGCCGGGGACATAGGGACCGTGAGCGCCGCTCCTGCGCAGCCGGGATTGAGCGTCGGCGATTGGTCGAGAGTGGTGGACGAAGCGGTTCGGCTGGGTGTGATCGCTTTCGTGATTGCGGGCGGCGAGCCATTCCTGCTGCCAGGAATTGTGAATCTGTTTCGAGATCATCCCGACAGGCTCTTTGTTGTCTTTACCAACGGGACGGCTTTGCAGGCCAGCGATTATCAGGTTTTGAAAAGCTGCTCGAATACAGCGGTTGTAGTAAGCCTGGAGGGCGATCGCGATCTAACCGACCAGCGCAGGGGCCGGGGCGTCTTCGAGAAGGCTCTCGGCTCCCTGGACCGGCTTCGGGATGCGGGCGTTTTGACCGGAATCTCCGTCACGGCTGGGAGCGCCAATGTCGAGTACTGGTCTCAGCCCGAAAACATCGACGGTCTGCTTGCCCACAGCGGACCGCTGGCCTTCTTCATCGAGGAGATTCCCACAGGCAAAGACAAGAGTGAGGCACTGCTCACGCCGGAGCAGCGGGCGCGCTTCCGCGAGACCATTGTCCAGTATCGGAATCGGACGATTGGATGCGCTTACATCATCCAGTCGCCCGACGATGAAGAGGAACTTGGAGGTTGCGTCTCGGCTGGACGCGGCTTTGCCCATGTCAATCCCGGCGGCGACGTGACCCCCTGTCCCATCTCGGCGATCGCGACACACAACGTGAGAAGCTCAAATCTTCATGAGGCCTTAGCCAGCCCGCTCTTCGCAATGATCCGGCGGAATGGGCATCTGCTTGAGACCGAGGGGCATCCTTGCGGTCTGTCGGCGCACGCAGCAGAGTTGGAGCGCATGACGCAGGGGCTGGGCGCTTACCGCACCGGCGCGCAAGCATCTGCGGTGGGAAATGCGGAATGGCCGGTAGCGATCCGTTGACCGAGCACTGCCGTTAGAGCTCGCGGCGGCCTTCCATGGCGCGTGCCATGGTGACTTCGTCGGCATACTCGATGTCGCTGCCGGCGGGAACGCCTGTGGCAATGCGCGTGATCTTGACCGAAGGGCCGCGCAACGCGGTTGCCAGCCAGTGGGCGGTGGCTTCACCTTCGAGGGTGGGGCTGGTGGCCAGGATGACCTCGTCCACTTCGCCGCGCTCGACGCGGGCGATCAGCGTGCCGGTGCGCAATTGGTCGGGGCCTACTCCGTGCAGCGGCGAGAGGGTTCCGTGCAGCACATGGTAGACGCCCTGGTAGCCGCCCTGGGAGCTTCGGGTGCGCTCGACCGCGGCGATGCTGGTCGGCTCCTCGACCACGCAGACGAGACGCTGGTTGCGGGTGGGGCTGGCGCAGTAGGCGCAGGGATCGACATCGGTGACGTTGTTGCAGACGGAGCACAGACGCAGATTGGCCTTGAGGCCGCGCACCGCCTCGGCCAGCGCCGCCGCATCGTCGTCGGTGGAGCGCAGGATATGGAAGGCGAAGCGCTGGGCGCTCTTGGTGCCCACGCCGGGCAGCTTCTTCAACTCTTCAATGAGCCGCGCCATGGGCTCGGCATATCGTGACACGTTGCTGCCTCCGTGGAGGGATTACTCCGAAGCACTTCGATCAGGATACTGGATTGGCCGCTGCGGGCGGTCATTCTCTTACGAGGCAATAACGCTTATCGGGGCCAGGTACTTGATTTGTTCATAACCAATAGCGCCTTCGGCCCTCTTTGAGGATTTCTTTCGAGACAAACCCCTTGCCACAGCTATCGCAGTAGAATCCATCGATGAACTGCTCAAGAGGACGCTCGCGAACATTCTGAGCCTGAACGTCGTCCACCCGAAGGGATGCGAAGTAGGCAAGCCGAGCATCCTTGCCTGACGCCGGAACCCACGCTTCGTCAATGAGCAGAAGTTTCGGCCGAAGCGCCGACGAACCGCCACATTTGGGACAGGTTTCTGTGTGAATCGTCATCATAGCCATTGTCTCGGTGTGTTGGCATTGCGAGTTTGCACGTTGGGCAACGTATGGTTCTTGTCCCGGAGCCAAAGAGAAAAGCCCGTGGCTAAAGCCACTTGGATTGCTGGCCTGCTTCAGAGGCCTGAAGGCCTCTGCTCCCTCCGATGAAAAAATCGAGCGTTAAGAAACCTAGTCATGGTTCAGGCGAGCAGGCGGGCTCGCTTGCCCTGCAGCTTCAGGAGGGAAACAGCTTGCTTGTCGAAGCTGACAAACTCCTCTCCGCCCAGCCAGCGGCCTTCGTACGCGATGGCGCCGTCGGCAAAGTCTCCGCCCTTATCGAGAAGGTCCAAGCCCGCTTCAATGGCCGGCTGGTTTGTCACTACGCTGGCGCTGCGCAGAAGCCTGCGAATGGCGTCTGCAACTTCCGCGGCGGGCGTCTTGTACCCTTGCCGCAAGACCCAAACGAATTCACAAAAAACGGCCACGGGTATGGCGACGAGTTCAGCGCTCTCCAGAACCTTTGTCGCAGTCCGTGCCTGAATGGGGTCATCGTGGAGCGCATCGCGTAGCAGAACATTCGTGTCCGCGACGATCTTCATCGTTTGCCCGCCCAGGCGTCTTCTGTAATCTTCTTGATTTGCGCGATGGTGAGCCTGGGGGTGCCCTTTTTGGCCAGGCAGCCGCTGAATTCGGCAATCGAACCGGTCTTCGCGGCGGGCTGCACCACGAGCCGCCCGTCCGGCAGCTTGTCCACGTCAACTTTTTGGCCGGGAGTGACGTTCAAGTGCCGGAGCAGTTCCTGCTTCAACGTGATCTGGCCTTTTGCGGTAACGGTTAGCGTCGCCATGTGAAACCCTCATACCTCACTGTAAGGAAAATATGCCTTACTGTCCAGGAATTTTGACTTCGTCAATTCGTATAGAAGTGGTTGCATCAATCATGTCCGGCAAAGGCGGTCCTATCCCTCAGGGGCTAAAGCCGGCGATTTTCCTGGTCCCCCTCGGCACGGCTGAAGCCGTGCCCTTTCAAAGCTGCAAGTTGCCGCTGAGCCAGTTGCCGAGCTTATCGATGGGCAGACGCACGCCAATATAGAACTGGCCGAAGAGGGCGTAGACGGCGCTGACTTCGTCGAAGCGCATCTCGTAGATGAGCTTCTTGAAGACCACCGGATCTTCGGCGAAGAGATCGACGCCCCACTCCCAATCATCCATTCCAATCGACCCGGAGATGATTTGCTTGACCACGTCGCCGTAGCGGCGGCCAATGAGGCCGTGCTCGTGCATCATGCGCTGGCGCTCGGCAAAGGGCACGGTATACCAGTTGACGTGTTCGCCGCGCTTGCGGTCCATGGGATAGAAACAAAGGTATTTGGCTTCGGGAACGGCAGGGAAGAGCCGGGAAGCCATGGCGTCGGAACCACGTTTGAGGGATGCGGCGATCTCGGCGTTCCACTCCGGCGAGTGCGGCGCCAAGCTGGCGGCGGCTTCATAAGTCTTGCGGCTGGACTCGTAGAGGCCGAGCTCGACGACCGAGACATAGGAGTGGCGCAGGTCAAGATAATCGTAGAGTTCAGTTTGCGCCAGGTCCAGCTCAACCTGATTGAGCGCCTCAAACGAGTCGCGGAAATGAATCAGAATGAGGTCGCCTTTGTGGCCGAGTTCCGAGAAGAGAGCGGTCTGGATTGGCGCGTCCGGGGCTTTACGCTCCAAGTGTTGAAGTGCGGTTACGGCTTGGGCGGCAATGCGCTCGCGGTCGGCGGGCGGAGTGGCGCGCCAGGCCTTCCAGTCGAAGCGGAAGAACTCATGGAGCAGGCTGGAGCCTTCAAGAGTGAGCGGTACAGGCGGGAAGCTGGCCAAGGGGAACACCTTTCGATTGAATACCCCCTCATCGTAGCAAAACAGGGTGAGTCGGTGGGCTCCCACACTAGGCGCAAAGCAAATACGCTCCGAGGGTGGGGAGCCCGCGAGTTGGCGCGTTTCCGCGGCAAGCGCGATCTCGGCCGGACGGGAACCGTGGCGGCTGACGCCAGTCCACATCGGCCCTATATACTGAAATCGCTCATGAATGAAAGAATCCTGATCTTCCTGGTAGTCTTCGTAACCCACGTTATCCAAATGGGCGGCTATGCCGGCATTGCAGCGCTGATGGGAATTGAGTCGGCGTGCATTCCTCTGCCCTCCGAGATCATCATGCCGTTTGCCGGCTTTGTGGTGTACCAGGGCCACTTGAATCTGTTTTGGGCCGCGACGGCTGGCGCGGTGGGCTGCAATCTGGGCTCGGTTATTGCGTATTGGATCGGGGCCAAGGGCGGGCGGCCGCTGGTGGAGCGCTACGGCAAATGGGTTCTGATGAGCCGCCACGACCTGGACCGGATGACGGAATTCTTTGACAGGCACGGAGCGATTACGGTGCTGGTGGGGCGGCTGCTGCCGGTGGTCAGGACCTTCATCGCTTTCCCGGCGGGGATTGCCAGGATGCCGCAACTGCGCTTTCACATCTATACTTTTCTGGGTTCCTGGCCGTGGTGTTTCGCGCTGACCTACGTGGGCATGAAGCTGGGGGAGAAGTGGCAGACGGACCCGCGCTTTCACGAGGCCTTCCACCGCTTTCATCTGGTTGTCGAGATTGCGCTGGTGGCGGGGATCGTATGGTTTGTATGGTCGCATTTGAAGCGCGGCAGGCAGGCGGAGGCCGCGTAGTACGACGAATGGGATGAAGGCACACCGCGAGGTGTACACTGTTCCATTCGCCGCAAGATGAGTTGGAAATGCCCGGAATATCCGGAATTAAAAGGAAGGTTAGGAGAAGCAATGTCAACTGAAGAGCAAGACGGCCGGAAGACCGCCGCGGAGTCAAAGATTGCGCCCGCCACGGGCAAACTGGGAGTGATGGTGGTCGGCCTGGGCGCCGTTGCCACCACAATGATCGCCGGTGTAGAGGCCGTACGCCGCGGACTGGCCAAGCCGATCGGGTCGCTCACGCAAATGGGCACTATCCGCCTGGGCAAGCGTACCGATAACAAGTCTCCCCTGGTCAGGGACTTTGTGCCGCTGGCGAAGCTGGAGGATATCGTCTTCACCGGCTGGGACATCTTCGAGGACAACGTCTACGAGTCCGCCGCCCATGCCAAGGTGCTGGACAAGGAGATGCTGGAGCAGCTCAAGCCCTACCTGGAGACCATCAAGCCGCTGCCTGCCGTCTTCGACCAGTACTATGTGAAGCGCCTGCACGGCACGCACGTAAAGACCGGCAAGAACAAACGCGATCTGGCCGATCAAATCATCGCTGACATCCGGGACTTCAAGAAGACCGTGGACCGTGTAGTGGTGATCTGGGCCGCATCCACCGAGATATTCCTGGAGCCGAGCGCGGTGCATGAAACCATCGAGGCCTTTGAAGCGGGTCTTGAGAACAACGATGTGAACATTGCGCCCTCGCAGATCTATGCCTACGCCGCTCTAAGCGAAGGTGTTCCGTTCGCCAATGGCGCGCCGAACCTTACGGTAGACACCAAGGCAATGATCGAGTTGTCGAAGCGCAACGCCGCGCCCATCTGCGGCAAGGACTTCAAGACCGGCCAGACGTTTATGAAGACGGTGCTGGCACCGGCCTTCAAGGCGCGCTACCTAGGCGTTTCCGGCTGGTTCTCGACGAACATTCTGGGGAACCGCGACGGAGAAGTGCTGGACGATCCGCAATCGTTCAAGACCAAGGAAGAGTCGAAGCTAGGATCGCTGGAATACATCTTCCAGCCGGAGCTATACCCCGATCTCTACAAGAATCTCTACCACAAGATTCGCATCAACTATTACCCGCCCCGCGGCGACGACAAGGAAGCCTGGGACAACATCGACATCTTCGGCTGGCTGGGCTACCCGATGCAGATCAAGGTGAACTTCCTGTGCCGCGATTCCATTCTGGCCGCGCCCATCGCGCTGGATCTGGTGCTCTTTCTCGATCTGGCCAAGCGCACGCCATCGCTGCGCTCCATCGGTATTCAGGAGTGGCTGAGCTTCTATCTGAAAGCGCCGCAGACCGCCGAAGGCCTGTATCCCGAGCACGATCTCTTCATCCAGTCCATGAAGCTGAAGAACACCCTGCGCCACATCATGGGCGCTGACCTGATCACACACCTCGGCCTCGAATACTACGACTAGGACTGGCCGTCCAGGCGGACGCTCCCGTCGGTCGCAAGAGCAAAAGCCCCATCCGCAAGGGTGGGGCTTTTGTATCTGGAAAAAATCATCTGCCTTGGTTGTGCGCCAAGGCTCTAGTGAATCAGCAATTGGTCGTTGTCTGGAATAGCTACATTCCCCAGTGAGCTGGCGGGCGATCCAAAACCGGTCGCCGAGAGCGGTATCACCACCAGAGCTTTGTTGGTGGAGTCGCCTGCTGCAACATATTTGCCGTCCAAAGTGATTCCCAGCGTGGTGATACTTCCCAAAGTCACCGTATTTCCGCCAAGGGAGTAGTTCGGGGCGTAGGCCGAGGAGCCAACCTCCACCAGCGTTCCAGTATCGACTCCGCTATAGAGGATCAGACCGCTGTTGGTTCCCACGACAGCTAGTTTGCCGTCGGGGCTAATGGCTACGGAGTAGGCAATAGAAACTCCGGATGGTAAGTTGACGGGAGTTCCTACGATCGGAGTGCCGGGCAGGCCTGTCAGGAGCAGGATCGTCCTTGCGGAGGGATTAATAACCGCGGCACGGGTCGCGTCCGCCAGGCTGATCGCCATGCCTTCCCGTCCATCCTCAATGTAATTATTCGATCCGAGGGCGGGCAAGTCGACGATCTGCGTGTATTGGTTGGAGACGGTTCCTCCCAGCGAACCCGCGACCGGCGTTTTCGGGGTTACCGAGAAGACCGTCAGGCCCGAGGGACCGCGCGCCAGCAGCACTGTGCCATCCCACGAAATTACGACTCCATCGCGGGTGGCGGGAACGGTGATCAAATCTGCCGCGGCGGCATTGCCGGAGAGAATGCCGGAGACGATAAGCAGATTCGCGGGACTGCTGGTGTCTTCCGAGACGACCGATTCATCTCCGTTGGGAAGAATAGCGACAGAGTCGCCGTCCGAGCCCCAGGCAGAGATATCGAGCGGCGTCGAGGAGGCCACCGGGATCCCGGTCTGCACCGCCGAGAGGAAGCTCAAGTCGTTGTTGCCATCGACCACAATGCCCTGCGAACCATCGGGCGTGAGCGCAGCGCCGTCGATGTCAGATTCGCCCGAGTAGTCGAGGTAGGCGATCGTCGGGGTGGTCAGCAGATTTCCTTTGGCATCGTAGAGGTGAATCACCTGTACGCCATTGGAATTGTCCGCCATGGTATAGCCATCGTCGGCCATCAGCACAACGCCCAGGTTGGAGACCGAGAGATTGCTGCCGGTGGCTGGTTCATAGAGCAGATAAGTTCCCGGATTGAGCAATCCCGGCAGGGACAGCGAAGCCAGATTCTCTGTGAAAGCGCCGTTGGCGCCCACGACGAATGTCGCCACATCGACCCAAGCTCCGTTTTTGTAGTAGGCCAGATTCAGTGTCGTGCCGGAGTGGATGTTTGAGGCCACATTGCCCCACATGCCAATCGGAACATTGAATGCACTAAGCGACGGATCGAGGCCGATGCTGAAGGATGCGAAAAAGATACTCGTAGACTTCGTCATGGGCGCGGGCATGGCGCTCTGGTCAATCGGCAAGACGGTAACGGTCTCGGGCTGGCTGACGGCGTTTTCGTAAAAGTCCCAGGTCAGCTCAGTCGTGGTCGAGTACTGTATGGAAATGATCGTATCCGTACCCGGAGTCAGGTTCGCAATCACGCCATTGGTTGGGGTAGCAGTGACCTGGTTGCTGGCAGGCGATTCGCCTCCCACGTCCAAACCGGTCACGATGAAGTAATACTTAGTCTGATTGGTCAGGCCGGTCACTGTGTACGAAGTGCCCGCAGGAATGGCAACCTTGGTTCCGTTGGCCGGGGTGACTCCGGCGGTGGTCGAGTAGTAGATGTTATAGGAAGTGGCATGGGCCGCGGCCGCCCAGGTGAGGCCTACCATTCCTTTGCCGGCGACCGCTGCAAGGCCGGCGGGGGCCGGCGGGGGCGCCTCGGGCGTCGCTGTAACCTGGCTGGTAGGAACCGATTCCTGCGCGCCGAGGACCGAGGTCACGATGTAATAGTAGGTTGTGTCGTTGGTCAGGCCGGTGTGGTTCAACGAAGTTGTCGCCACTCCGCCGATCTTGGTTCCGTTGGCTGGTGTGACTCCAGTGGTGGTGGAATAGTAGATGTTATACGAAGTTGCGCCGAGCGCCGCGGTCCATGAAAGAGCGACCTTGGCGTTGCCGGGATTGGCGGCCAAGTTGGCTGGAGGCAGAAGGACGGGTATACCCGCAACCGCGCCGGAGGCAGCAACCGATTCGCCGCCGGTGTTGACCGCGGTCACGATGAAATAGTACGTGACGCCGTTGGTCAGCCCCGTCAGCGTGAATGTTGGCGAAGTCAGGCCGCTGACTTTGGTTCCGTTGGCCGTAGTGACTCCGGGGCTCAGCGAATAATAGACATTGTAAGTAACGGCGCCGGGGACCGGCGACCATGAGAGTGTTACCTGCTGATTGTTGGGCGAGGCGGTAACGCCGGTGGGAACCCCTGGTATTTGCGCCACAGGAGTGGCATAGGCCTCGTTTGAAATTGCCGACTCGCCTGACTTGTTCACCGCGGTAACCACGACATAATAAGTCTGACCGTTGGTGAGCCCGGGCAGCTGAAATAGGGGCAAGGATACGCCTGTGATCTTGGTCCCAGAGGATTTAGTAACCCCTTTGCTCGTCGAATAATAGATATTGAAAGTCGTCGATCCGGGAGGCGCAGTCCAGAAAAGAGATACTTGTGCATTTCCGGCGGTCGCGACCAGGCTGCTGGGCGCCGAAGGCGTAATCGACAAGACGCCGTTAGAAATGGAGGTGGATGTTCCGCAACCAACGGCAAAAAAGGTGATCGCCAAGACCAGCCCAAACAGTGTTTTCTTCATAAGAATCTCCTTACGCGCGTATCCCGTCGCATCAAACTCAAGGCAATCCCCCAAGATAGTTAAAGTGGAATCGCTTCCCTTGTGGTGGATCGGATCTCGCTGAAAACACAGACCCAAGTATCGAGTGACCGCGCAGGTTCCGGTAACTGCCGCGCAAATCGTTTACGCCGATTCACTCCGATTCATCACGAGGGGAGTTTGACATCCACATTATCCCCTTTTTCGCCCTAAGGAAAGGAAAATCGGGTCATTACCACGAAAGTGTCATCCTGCATGATTTGGTTCGTATCGCGACGGAGGACGGGGGGCAACAGTCAGAAGAGTCTTTGTCGAGCTCGGGTCGACCTAAACGAATGACGATTGGACGTTGGTTGCCTGCTACGCAGCCACGGCAGCGATGCCAGGAACTCGCGCAGAAGCGAAGTCAATGGCTGCGCCGTGGAATTATTCTCCCGCATTGTTGCCAAAAGAGCGGATACTAACGTCTAAACAATGGAGCGAAGCGGCGCAGTCCCGGAGGGCCGCCTTCGCGCTGGAGGTGAGGTCATGAAGGCAGATTTCAAGGGCTCGACAGCAGGTGCGCTGGCCGGATTGGCGTTGGCGCTGACCACCACGGTGTGGGCACAATCGACGCCCCAGGCGTCTCCTCCCACAGCTCCGTCCAATCCATCCAAATCTTCCCCAAGCGGCGCGCCCGCTGCCCAACCTGGGCCTGGTGCAGCGCCGGTTGGCGGCAACGATGCTTCCACATCCCCCTCGAATTTGCCGGCAGCCAACGGGGCCTCATCCAGCGCAGGTCCATCCAACGCGGCTCCAGCCAATGCCGCGCAGACCGGCCCTGCGCCAAGCGGCGCGCCTACGGCCCAGCCGGCTCCCGGCACGGCTCCGGTAGGCGGCGACACCCCACCTCTCGCTCCCGGCAAGAAGCCCGCGCCCGGAACGACTCCCGTCGGCGGCGATACCGCTGCTACCAACGTCAATCCGGACAAGGTGATCGAGCCCGGCAGCGAGAAGATCAACGTGAAGGCAGGGAGTATCCAGGACGTGAGCGCCGTAGGCAATCGAGATATTGGCGCGCGCGGCCTTGGCAACTGGTACTCCGTGGACACCGAGATCAAGATGGGCAAGATGTACGCCATGGAGATCGAGAAGAGCACCAAGTTCATCACGGATCCGGTGGTGCTTGAGTATGTGAACCGCGTTGGCCAGAACATCGTAAAGAACTCCGACTGCAAGGTTCCGTTCACCATCAAGATCATCGATTCGGACGTGATCAACGCCATGGCGCTGCCGGGCGGATTCTTCTATGTCAATTCGGGGTTGATTTTGAACGCCGACGAAGAGGCGGAACTTGCCGGGGTGATGGCCCATGAGACGGCCCACGTGTGCGCCCACCATGCGGTTCGCGAGCAGACGCGCATGAACTACGCGCAGTTGAGCACCATTCCGATTATTTTTATCGGCGGCTGGACGGGCTACGGAATCTACGAGGCCGCATCGCTCGCCGTGCCCATGACCTTTTTGAAATTCTCGCGCGATTTCGAGGCGCAGGCCGACTACCTGGGCGTGCAGTATATGTATCGAGCCGGCTATGATCCACAGGCCTTCATCAGTTTCTTTGAGAAGATTCAAGCCCTGGAGAAGCGCAAGCCAGGGATGGTGGAAAAGGCCTTTGCCGACCACCCGCAAACCCCGGAACGCATCCTGCACTCGCAGGAAGAGATTGCCCGCATTCTCCCAGCGCGGGATCAATACACGGTGACCACCTCGGAGTTTGACGACATCAAGGCGCGGCTGGCCCGGATTGAGAACAAGCGCCGCCTGACCGACACGAAGGGCGCGCCGAAGCCCTCGCTACGCCGCTCGGGCACCAGTACCGGCGACCCAACGGGTTCTTCTAGCTCAGGTGGGAGCACTGGGAGCGGAAGCAGTTCGACGCCCCCGGACGACGCCCCGCCCACGCTGCACAGGCGCGACGACCAGAACTGACGCTTCCTCATAGTTTCTGCTATGCGAGCATCGAGATATCCCACCCTAGCCGCAAAAACAGAGGGGCGGCGAGGGTGGGGCACCCGGCACTAGGGCGGAAGCGCACCATCTGTTTCAACATCCCAAGGGCTTGGGGATGGAGTACGCCATGGCACAACTGGCTGGGTTGGAGGGGGAAGCCGGCCTCCTGGGTGGTCCAGATTCGCGGACGAGAAGAGTATGAATTTCCTGCAACTCCCTGAAAAACCTTGAAATGACGGGTGAAACCGCGTTATATACAAGACAACCGGCAGACAACCGGAATTCGCCCTGAGGCATCCCCTGTCTCCAGGAGGCAAATATGCGTAGTGCCGCCCGCTCCAACCTGCTGGTTCCCGAAGTGCGCGAGGTCATGGACATTCGCCAGGCCTCGGACTACCTGGCCATCTCGCCCGACACGCTCTACAAATATGCGTCGGAGGGCTTTGTGCCCGCCTTCAAGCTGGGCAACCGCTGGCGCTTCAAGCGTTCCCGGCTGGACGAGTGGATGGATCGGCAGTCCGACCTCCAGGCTGCCGAGGCGGAGATTGACCCACACGAGAAAAAGCCGGTGCGACCGGCGTTTTAAAAGCAGAGATCAGAGGTCAGGGGTCAGAGATCAGTATGGCGCTTCAGCATTCGAACGGAGGAGGCCGTTTACTACGGGATCTTTCGGCTAGCCGTTAGGTCTGTTTCAAACCAATGGATAATGACGATCTCTATGACGAAGAACTTGTGAATGACATTACCCCCAATGTACTGGCGGTCCTTGGGAGAGAAGGCTTTTTTCAGCGACTTGATGATCATTTTTGCCCCGCCGAGGCATCGCAGAAACGTGTGCGGTGCCAGGGTTCCTTTGAGATCTCAATCGGTATTCTCCGCGATATTGGAGTTGACGAGGAACACATTCAGGATGTAATTGAGGTATTGCACGCAAACGGCGCCTGCTGCGACTGCGAAGTGCTGTACAACGTCGCAGAGGAAAGTCGCCTCAAGTCTGAATACTGGATTGCTCGCGCATCAAAGGCTGAACCTGTTGATCGGCACTCTCACTCATAGAAAGACCGAACTCTAATCCCTGATCTCTACCCCCTGTTATTCTTACCCAGTGGACCACTTTCGCCGTATCGGGCTGTTACGCCGCCGTTTGACCAAAGCTGGGCTTTCCGGGCTGCTGGTCACCCATCTGCCGGATCTTCGCTATCTCTCGGGCTTCACAGGCTCCAGCGCAGCGCTGGCCATCACCCGCCGTTCTGCCCGCCTGTTTACCGATGGACGCTATGTGACGCAGGCCGCGGAAGAAGTGCAGGCGGCGCAGGTGCAGATTGTGGCAAGCTCGCCGGCAGTGGCCGCCGTGGAGTGGCTGGCTGCGCAGCCGGGAGTGGAGTGCGCGGGGTTCGACCCTGGCAAAACTACCGTAGCAAACCTGGCCCGCTATCGGGCGGCTTTGCCGTCTCGGTTTCGGCGTAACTTTCTCTCCGCTTTGCCTGCCCCGCTGGTTGAGCCCTTGCGCTGGGTAAAGGACGAGGACGAGCTGGCGCTGATGGCGGAAGCGGCGCTGGTGGGGTGCAAGCTCTTCGAGCATATTCTTGGCTTCATACGGCCCGGCCTTGCGGAGTTTGAAGTGGCCGCGGAGCTGGAGCACAGGGCACGCCTGCTGGGCGCGGAGGGCATGTCGTTTGAGACCATCGATGCCTCGGGCGCGCGCTCGGCCCTGCCGCATGGACGAGCGACCACCGCACGCCTGCCCCGTAGGGGATTCCTGACCCTCGACTTCGGTGTTATTCTCAATGGTTACTGCTCCGATATGACGCGAACCGTGTACCTGGGAAGGCCCAAGGTCAAGGAGCGGAATGCCTATCAGGCAGTGCTCGAAGCCCAGGAGGCGGGGGTTGCCGCAGTTGCCGCGGGGGCGCGCTGCGGAGATGTGGATGAGGCCGCGCGCGGCGTGCTGCGCAGGGCGGGATTGGCAGAGGCTTTTACTCACTCCACAGGCC
>Ga0302320_10018714_pt1 | contig 13951 bp, 10 predicted proteins | sample Bog_T0_3_FD_202130 | JGI IMG/M metagenome (GOLD analysis project Ga0302320, IMG submission 202130) | Peat permafrost microbial communities from Stordalen Mire near Abisko, Sweden - Bog_T0_3 | ecosystem: Environmental > Terrestrial > Soil > Wetlands > Peat | place: Sweden: Abisko, Stordalen Mire... | reverse complement strand
TGCATGGCCTGCAAATAGTCGTGGACATCCTGGCCCACATGATCCGCCGCCAGGCGCAACGCCATTTCCCGCAGCGCGTTGAGGTTGCCTTCGCGGAAGAAGTTCATCATCGCCAGTTCGGCGCGTTCCGGCAGATACACTTTTCCCTCGTCCAGCCGTTTGAGCAATTCATCAGGCGGCAGATCAATCAGCTCAATGTCCGCGCCATCAAGCACGCTGTCGGGAACGGTCTCATAGACGGTGGAGCCGGTGATCTGGCGGACTGTGTCAACACGACTTTCCGCGTGCTGCACGTTCATCGTCGTAAAAACATCAATGCCCGCATCGAGCAGTTCGATGACATCCTGATAACGTTTGGCGTGGCGCGAACCGGGAATGTTGGTGTGGGCCAGTTCATCCACTATGGCCAATTGCGGGTGGCGGGCGAGAATGGCATCGAGGTCCATGTCCTCGAGCATCACCCCGCGGTATTCCGCCTGGCGGCGCGGGATGACCGGCAGGCCGGCCACGAGCGCGTCGGTTTCCTTGCGGCCGTGGGTTTCGACGTAGCCGATGACGACGTCGCGTCCCTCGCGCAAGGCGCGTTGGGCGGCGCGGAGCATGGCGTAAGTTTTGCCGACGCCGGCGGCCATGCCGAGAAACACCTTGAACTTCCCCCGTTTGGTGGCGGCCTCGGTTTTCTGAATGGCGGCCAGCAGCGCATCCGGGTCAGGACGATGATCGTCTGCCATGAGGACAAATTATCACCGCCGGCCCGGAATGGCGAGCTAAAGCGCGGTTAATGCGTCAAACTGACAAACCCCCAATTCGGCGCAAATGAAGCACCGGTTCCTTCGCCGCGCGGGATTGCGCCAGATCCACTTCAAATTCGGCCACCCAGTCGTTGTGTTCCTCCGGGTCCACCAACATTTGTTGCACGCGCCACTGCTTCTTGTCTTCGGACGGGAGGACGTAGGTATGGCGCAGGTTGCGGGCATTTGGGTCGAGACAGATGCGCTGGTGGTCGGCGTGATAACTGTCAACAAGATCGCGTAAACGGATGGAGGTCCACGGTTCGCCGCCGGGTTGATTGGGGGAGGAGAGCGCCGCCAGCGCGGCTTCGTAATCGCCGATGACCAATCCGCGCAGGAAGGTGAAAATGCGGTTGCGCACCAGGCTGGTGAAGGCTTTCGCATCGCGCGTGATGTCCTGCTCCGCTTCCTCCGCGCCGGGCGGGCGGACTTCCTTTGTTTCCGCGCGCTGGTAATTGGGGTCGCGCATTTTTTCCCATTCATCCAGCAGGCTGGAATCCACCTGCTGGATCATCGTGCCAAGATAGATTTCCATTTCCCGCACCGCGTCGTTTTTGGCGGCGTCGGGGACGCCTTGCGTGAGGGTTTTATGGACGCGCGAGAGGTAGCGCAAAAGCAGACCTTCGGAGCGCGGCAATTCGTAGTCGCGGATGTAATCGGAAAAAGTCCGGAACGACTCGAACATCTCGCGGGCAATGGATTTGGGCTGGATGTTGTCCTGGCCGACCCACGGGTGGCGGTCGGCGAAGGCGTTGAAGCTCGAATAGATGAACTCGCGGTTTGGCTTCGGGTATTCCAGTTTTTCCAACTCCTCCATCCTTTGCTCGTACTCGATTCCCTCCATTTTCATCTCCGCCATTTTTTGGTCCTTCACCCGATCCAGCTGCTTGCGCAAAATCATCTCGGGATTTTCCAGAATGGATTCGACCATTGTCAATAAAACCAGCGCGTAATCCGGCGCCTGCGGATCCATTAACGGGATGGTCTCGTGCAGGTAAAGCGAAAGCGCCTGGTCCATCGAGAAATCGTCCTGCAACGCCACGTTCACGCGCAGGTAGGCGCCTTCGGGTGTCGGCGGAATGAACTCGATGATATTGCGTTCGACGAGCGAGCGAAACAATTGCCACGCGCGTTTGCGAAGCTGCTCTTTGGCGCGCGGCGTTTCGTGGCAATCGCGCAGGAGCCTTTGCATGGCGCGGCAGCCGTCGCCGGCGCGGCTGAGCACGTTGAGCAACATGCCGTGCGTCACCTGGAAGCGGGACGCCAGGCGTTCCGGCGGGGCCTGCATCAGGCGCACGAAGGTCTGCTTGTCCCAGTTGACAAAGTTCTTTTCCGGTGGTTTCCGTTTGACCGATTTTTTGCCGCCTTTGGCTTCCTTCTCTTCGAGCTTGAGATTCTCGACCATGTGCTCCGGCGCCTGTGCCACCACCCAGCCGCGGTCGTCAAAACCCTTGCGACCGGCCCGCCCGGAAATTTGATGAAAATCGCGCGCGCTCAAGATGCCGGTCTTTTGCCCGTCAAACTTGCACAGGCGTGTAAATAGCACGGTGCGGATGGGCATGTTGATTCCGGCGCCCAAAGTGTCGGTTCCGCAAATCACCTTCAGGAGACCGCGCTGCGTCAGTTGCTCGGCCAGGACGCGGTATTTGGGGAGAATTCCGGCGTGATGCAGGCCGATGCCGTGCTTGAGCCAGCGGCGGATGTCCGGTCCGTACGGGCTGGTGAATTTGAATCCCTCCAAGGCGGAACCGAGAGCGGCCTTTTCGTCGCGCGAACAGACGTTGATGCTGGTAAAATCCTGCGCGCTCTGCGCGGCTTCGAGTTGCGTGAAATGAACCACATAAACCGGCCCTTTGCCTTCGCTGATGAGCCGCTCCAGAGTTTGCGCCAGCGGAATTTCCGAATAGGCATACTCCAGCGGCACCGGACGGATTTGCGACGAGACTGTCGCGGTCGGCCGCCCGTTCAAGCGCGTCAATGCCTCCTCGAAAAAGGCGGTGTCTCCCAGCGTGGCCGACATCAACAGGAACCGCGCCTGCGGCATCGTCAACAATGGAATTTGCCAGGCGGCGCCGCGTTCGCGATCCGCGTAATAATGGAATTCGTCCATGATCACTTCGCGGACATTGGCCTGCGCGCCTTCGCGCAAGGCGATGTTGGCAAGGATTTCGGCGGTGCAACAAAGGACGGGGGCGTCGCGATTGACCGTGGCGTCGCCTGTGCTCAGACCGACATTGTCCGGTCCGAATTCGCGGCACAGCGCCATCCACTTTTCATTGACCAGCGCCTTGATGGGACAGGTATAGACGGAGCGTTGTCCCTGCGCCAAAGCTTTGAATTGCACGGCTGACGCCACCAGTGATTTGCCGGAGCCGGTCGGGGTGTTGAGAATAACATTTTTTTCCTCGAACAATTCCAACACCGCCGTTTCCTGCGCGGCGTAAAGCTGCAAGTGCCGGCTCTCGACGTACTCGAGGAATCGGCCCAGCAGCATATCGTTGCCGCAGTTGCCGTCGCGCGGAATGACATCGTAGAGAGTGGTAGCCACAGTTCCAATCGTAGGAGACGACGTGAGGAGTCTCAAACTTCTTATTCAGGTTCAGTTTGGATGGAGACTCCTTACGTCGTCTCCTACGAGGATGGTTTTATATTTTACACAGGTGGGCGCGGATCGTGGCGGGATCGGCGGTGGGGGCCTGGCAGGCCGACCCGGTGCATATATATGCCAGCGGCGCGTCGCCCGACGGGAGCGTCTTGGCGAAGGGCTCGACGGGGCCGGCGCAGCCCAAAACCACTTTGTTTGGTTGAAATACCGAATGAACGGCCCGCAGCAGGGCGGCGGTTTCGGGGTGATGTGGGTCGCCGGTGATAATCACGTGATGCGGTTCGGTCAAATAGAAGTCCAGCGCCAGCAGCAGGTGCGGGACGGCTTGCGGCAGTTCCTGGAGACGTCGGGCCAGCAGTTTGAAAGTTGATTCCGCGGCCGCCTTGAATTCCGGTCGCCCGGTAATCGCGCCCAGCCGCAGCAGCGCCAGCGCGGCGACGGCGTTGCCGGAGGGCTCGGCTCCGTCGTAATCCTCTTTCACCCGGAAAATCAGATCTTGCGTCCCGGCGGCACTCTCGAAAAAGCCGCCGTCCACGGGATCGTGGAATCGGGCCAGCATCCCTTCGGCCAGCGCCAGCGCGAATTCCAAATGCTCCGGCAAAAGCGTCGTTTCGTAGAGATCAAGCGTGCCCGCCAGCAATTCGGCGTAGGCCCGCAGCAATTGCACCGAATCGCGTTCGTCGTCGCGCCAGCGGTGGTAAAGCGTCTTCCCGTCCCACAGTTTTTCCTTGAGGAAATTCAGATTCATCACGGCGGTCTGGCTTGCTTCCTCGTCGCCGAGGATTGCGCCCGCCCGGGCCAGCGCTCCCAGCATCATGCCGTTCCAGGACGCCAGAATTTTGTCGTCCAAATGCGGCCGGACGCGGCGGCTGCGGACCGTGAACATTTTTTCCCGGGCGGAAGCCAGAACGCTTTCGTCGGCGGGAGCAATGTCCGGATGGACAACGCTCAAGACATTCTGGTTCGGCAACGGGTCGGGATCGCTGTGATCCACGAAATTGCCCTTTTCGGTCACGCCAAAGTAACGCGTGGCGGCGCGGAATTCGTCCGGAGTCAATAGTTCTGACAATTCCGCCGTGGTCCAACAATAGAATTTGCCCTCCTTGCCCTCGCTGTCGGCGTCCTCGGCGGAGTAGAAACCGCCTTGCGGATGGGTCATGTCGCGCAGGAGGTAGCGGATGATGGCGCGGGCGGTTTCGGCGTGTTGCGGCGCTCCGCTCACCAGCCAGGCGTCGAGGTAAAGGTTCAGCAACTGCGCGTTGTCATAGAGCATCTTCTCGAAATGCGGCACCAGCCAGCGGGCATCCACCGAGTAGCGGGCGAAACCCCCGCCGAGCTGGTCGTTCATGCCGCCCGCCGCCATGGCGTCGCAGGTGTGCAGCACCATTTTGACCGCGTCTTCATCGTGGGTGCGCACGCCGTGACGCAAGAGAAAAAGCGGCAGGCTCGGCCGCGGAAACTTGGGCGCTGCGCCGAAACCGCCGAATTGCGGGTCGTATTCCTCCTTGAACTTTTCCGCGGCGAGCTCGAGCAGGCGCGGCGTCAAAACATCGCCGCCGCCGGATCGGGGTGAGACGAAATCCTTCAACCGCCCATGAAAATCCTCCGCCGAATCCAGAACCTTTTGGCGATCCGATTCCCAGATGCGGGCGATCTGCTGCAGGACTTGCAGGAAACCGGGACGCCCGAACCGGCCATCCGGCGGAAAATAGGTGCCGGCGTAAAAGGGTTTGAGGTCGGGCGTGAGAAAACAATTGAGCGGCCAGCCACCCTGGCCAGTCATGGCCTGCACGGCAGTCATGTAGATTTTGTCCACGTCGGGACGTTCCTCGCGGTCCACCTTGATACTGATATAGTGTTCCTTGAGGAACGCCGCGACCTGCTCGTCCTCGAACGATTCGCGTTCCATGACGTGGCACCAGTGGCAGGTCGAGTAACCGATGCTGAGGAAAATCGGTTTAGACTCCTGCCGCGCGCGCGCGAAGGCTTCGTCGCCCCAGGCAAACCAGTCCACGGGGTTGTGCTGGTGTTGCAGCAGATAGGGCGATTTTTCGCGCGCCAGCCGGTTGGATTTCTTCTCGGACATGGTTTCAGGGTAGATTAATGGTGCGAGCGCTTCAATGGCGGCGTGGAATTTTTGCGCCGGAAGATCATGGCCGTCCCCTTCACCTGCATTCTGAGAGTCTCCCGGAGTTTTGAAACAAACTCTGGCGAACGCCGCTACAGCAACGTCACGCATAGATGACATTGCGGGCAGTCTGGCTGACCTGCGTTCATTATCCATAAATCTTTGAAGGATAGGTGGATGAGATCATCTCGAGGTGGGCCGGACGTGTGACCGGCATCGAGAATCAACCGGATGCAAAACAGGCGAACGAAAGGCGGAATGGAGTGCGAAAATCGTACTAAACTCCTTGTGCGGAACCGCCGATAAAGAGGTGATGATTTCGCTTTCGCCTAGACCGAAGTGCGGGTGCAGCCCGTTGGAATATAAACAAATTGAAAATCGGCTGAACGGGGCCGCGTGTCTTCCGTCGTTGGGCAGCATTGAAAGCGCCCTCAAGGAACTCCTTAGCGCCGACCAGCGTTACACCACGCAAATCGCCGAAATCATCCGCCGCGACCCCAGCCTCACTTCCCGGCTTTTGCATCTGGTCAATTCCGTTTATTACGGCCTGGCCAATCCGATCAAGAACATCGAGGAAGCCGTCTTTTTCCTGGGGGTGCGTCAAATCCGCCAACTGGCGATGGTGACTCCCATTATTGAAGAATTTCAAAACCTGACCAAGGACCGGCGGTTCCCCTGGCGGCAGTTCTGGCGGCACTGCATCGGCACGGCGTTGATGACCCGGGAATTGGTGGACCTGGTGAAATCCCCGGACGGGGAAAGCGATTACGTCTCCGGCCTGATCCACGATGTGGGCAAAATCGTGATGTCGTCGGTCTTTCCGGATCATTTCAAGGCGATTTATTATGCGCAGCAGGACCCGTCCCGCGACCTGATTGACATCGAAAAGGAGATTCTCGGCATGGACCATGCGGAACTGGGCGGCCTCTATCTCAAAAAGCAGCGGCTCCCGGAAATTTTTATCGAAGTCGCGCAGTTTCATCACGACCCCACTGAGGCGGTGCATCATCGCAAGACGGTGGCGGCGGTGCAGGTGGCGGATCTGATGATCCGGCACACCAAGATCGGCGACAGCGGCAACCGCCAGGAAGTGCCAACGGACGGTTGGAAAAGCTCGGCCGGGTGGGAAATTCTATTTGACGGCCAGTCGGACGGCGAGCAAATCATTGCCGTCGCCAGCCTGAGCCGCAGCCTCAACCGGGTGCCGGCCATCCTGGAAAGCCTGCTCTAGCCGCGATGCGCGAGGTGCCAGCCGTGAGCGCCACTCATCCTTACCGGATTCTGATCATCGACGATGATGTGTGCGTGCATCAGGTCTTTGCGAACATGCTGTCGCGGGATCTTGAACTTCCCTTCCTGGCCAGCACGACCGAGACGTCTCAATTTCGCCGGGCCGATTTTCCTGTTTTCACCCTGGACTCCGCCTTTAACGGGGAGCAGGGGCTGGCGGCGGTGCGACGGGCGCGGGAGGAGAATCAGCCCTACACCATGGCGTTCGTCGATATGCGGATGAAGTCCGGCTGGAACGGCATTGACACCATCGGGCATCTCTGGCGCGAATGTTCCGACCTCCAAATCATCATCTGCACCGGTCATTCGGACGTTACCTGGCACGACATCATCAAACGCTTCGGCCACACCGACCGCCTGCTGATGTTGAAAAAACCCTTCGAGGTGATGGATGTGCGGCAGATCGCATACGCCCTCTCTGAAAAATGGAATCTATTTAACCAGGCCAAATGCCACCTGGAGCATTTGCAAAAACTGGTGGCGGAGCGCACCGGCAAATTGCAGGAAAGCAACCAGCGCCTGGAACAAACCATCATCGAACAGCGCCAGGCGGAACGGGAACGGCGCAACATGGAAATTCAGCTCCACCACGCGCAAAAGCTGGAATCGGTCGGCCAACTCGCCGCCGGCATCGCCCACGAGGTCAACACCCCGAATCAATACATCGGCGATAATATTCGTTTTCTCCAAAAGTCCTTTTCCCAGATCGCGCCGCTCCTGCAACAATACGAGCAACTGCTCCGCGCGGTCCGCCTGAATGCGGTCCCGCCGGAACTGATCGGCCAGTGCGAAAAGTCGTTCTGGGATTGCGATCTTGATTTTCTGCTGGCGGAGATTCCGCGCGCCATCGAGCAATCCCTGGAAGGCGTCAACAGCGTCACCCGCATCGTTCATTCCATGCGCGATTTTTCCCATCCCGGCCGGGGGGAAAAAATTCCGGTGGACCTCAATCAAACCGTGGAAAGCACGCTGGTGGTGGCGGCGCACGAATGGAAATACGTCGCCAATTTGGTGAAGGATTTTCAGCCCGACATGCCGCGGGTCTTGTGTCTGCCCGGCGAATTGAACCAGGTGATCCTCAACCTGGTGGTCAACGCCGCCCACGCCGTGGCCGCGGCCAACAGCGGCGATTCCAGCCACAAAGGCACCATCACCGTCTCCACCCGGCATGACGGCGAGTGGGCCGAGATCAAAGTGCGCGACACCGGCACCGGAATTCCGGAGGAAATCCGGGACAAGGTTTTCGAGCCGTTTTTCACCACCCGCGAAGTCGGCAAGGGGACCGGCCAGGGGCTGGCCATCGCCCGTAACGTCATTGTCGGGCGCCATCACGGCACGCTGACCTTCGAGACGCAGGAAGGCGTCGGCACGGTCTTTACCATCCGGCTGCCGACCCGCCCCGCGCCAACTCCCGTGGCGGAGGAAAAGGCCGCATGAAAAAAATCCTCTTCGTGGACGACGAGCCGAACGTGCTTTCCGCCATTCAGCGGCAGCTCCACCAAAAATTCCAGGTGGTTACGGCGGCCGGTCCGACGGAAGGCCTGGAGGCCATGCGCAACTGGCAGGAGTATGCCGTGGTCGTCGCGGACATGGGCATGCCGAAAATGAGCGGCGTTGAGTTCCTCGCCAAGGCAGCTCAAATGGCGCCCGACGTCGTGCGCATCATGCTCACGGGTTATGTCAATCAAGCGACCGCGGTCGAGGCGATCAATCAGGGCGCGATCTTCCGATTTCTGAGCAAGCCGTGCTCGACCGAAAAACTGGTGCAGGCGCTGGAGGCGGCCGTGGCGCAACACCAATTAATCACGAGCGAGCGCGATCTGCTCGAAAACACCCTCGGCGGCAGTCTCAAGGTTCTAAGCGAGATTCTGGCGCTGTCGGATCCGAAGATGTTCGGCCAGGCGGAAGCCTTGCGCGACTCCATCCGGCTCATGGCCACCGCCTTGAATGTGACCCCGACCTGGGACCTCGAAGCGGCCGCCTTGCTCTCCCAGGTCGGCACGGTGACGCTTCCGCCGGAACTAATTCTTAAGGCGCGCCTTGGTCATACGTTGAGCCCCGGCGAAAAGGAAGTTTTTGAACGCGTGCCGTCGGTGGGAAGCAGCCTGATCTCGCAAATCCCGCGCCTGGAGGGCGTGGCCCGGATGATTCTCTATCAGCACAAACACTTCGATGGCGGCGGCTTTCCGCAGGATTCGGTGGCGGGGGAAGCGGTTCCGCAGGGCGCGCGGATGCTGAAAGTTTTGATTGACTTGGCGCAGCTCGAGGCCAACGGGTTCTCCCGGGTCGCCGCCCTCGAGCAAATGCGCACCCGCGTTGGCTGGTATGACCCGCGGATTGTGGCCGCGGTGGAAAACAGCCCGCATGCCGACGTGGCCGTGCCTGGGGGGGACACGGCCCGTTCGGCAGTGAGTTTCGCGGAACTGCGCGTCGGCCACGTGCTGGTCAGCAATCTGGAAACCAGAGGCAACATGCTCCTGGTGGCGGCAGGCAACAAGATCACGCCCATGCTGCTGCACCGCCTCCGCAACTTTTCCTCACTCTATGGCATCCGTGAACCGATCTTCGTGGAAGAGACGGGGACCGCGTTCTACACCCGGAGCGAACAGAAGAGCGCAGCCTAGAACCTGTTAATGATGTTGTGGCCGAAAGAAAACACTGATGATCAGGCGGTGCTGCTGGGCCGCCCCGCCACGTGATCGGTTTCACCGTTGCGACGAGTTTTTCTTAACCGCTCGGCACAAGCCAAACCACGGAAGCCCCGGAAGCTTTTTTAGCAGCTAATTTTCACAACAATGGCATGATCGATGGCTCGATGAAGATCAGCAATAATTTGCGAGTCCAGATTCTGATCATCTTGGCTGCCATCGCGCTGACCTCGATTCCTTTTCCGGCGGGTTGGGTGGAAAGCTATTACTCCTCGGGGCTCTATCCGCATTTGTCAAGCATAGTTAAACCGCTTGCCGCCTCGTCCCCGGTTGCGCTTTCGGATGTTTTCCTGGTGGCGCTCGTGGCCGGGCTTCCCCTTTGGTGGACTTGGCGCATCCGCGCGGCTGGCGTCGGGAAAAAATGGGCCGCCGCCGGGCGGGCCGCTCTCGCCACCCTGACCCTCGCCGCTTTCCTGATTTGCGGCTTTGAATTGCTTTGGGGACTCAACTACCAGCGCGTCAGGCTTTCCGCCAAACTGGATTGGAGCGCCAACAGAGTCACTCCTGCCGCCGCCCTGGCGCTGGCCCGGACCAACATCCTGCAATTAAACGCCGCCGCCGCCACAGCCCACGCGCAAGAAATGCCCCCGGCGGAAAAATGGCGAGATGACCTTGAATTCTCCTTCCGGCAAGTCGTAGCCAAAGTGGGAGGGCCGGCGGATTTTCGCGGAGTCGCGCCACGCCGCTCGCTTCTCGCGCCCCTCCTGGCGGCGGAAGGCTGTGATGGCTTCATCAATCCGTTCGGCTACGAAGTGATTCTTGACAACGAGACGCTGTCTTTCGAACAACCCTTTCTGCTGGCGCACGAGTGGGCGCATCTGGCCGGATTCGCCGATGAATCCGAGGCCAACTTCATCGGCATTCTTGCCTGTCTGCGCAGCGACGTGCCGGTCATCCGTTATTCCGGTCGCTTGAACCTGTCATTCTATCTGCCGCGGCGGAGCCCCAATACCAACGAACCGTTGCCCGCGCTTTCTCCGCGGGTCGCCAACGATATTGCTGCCATGCACGCGCGCGTGCAAAAACACTATCAACCCGCCGTGGCCAATCTGCAGTCGGGAATATACAACCAATTCCTCAAAGCCAACCGCGTCCAAGCCGGCATCCGCAGCTACGGCCAGGTGGCGCAACTCGTGGTTGGCACCCGTTTCGAAACAAACTGGACCCCCGTCCTGCGCGGCAGCGGGGAGGCGCCCGCCAGTCGCGCGATTGTCGGAGAGTAACGGAGATTTTTGTCTCCCCCTCTGTTCTCTCCGCGCTCTCCGGTTCATTCAAGGCCGCACCTAATTGGTTCGAGGACGCCGCGACCTCCGTCCGCCGCGGAACAGGTCCAATTGCGGTTCCTTGAACAAATCGTAGTTCTTGAGCACGCGAATCGTCTGCAACAAATCGGATTTGTCGTAGTTGCGATTGACCTCGGTGTGCGCCACCAGTTCCAGCAACATGGTGCGAAACGGGATGACGGCGTCCACGCCCTTGCCTCGAAGTATCGCTATGCTCTGCTCCCGCGCGGCCGCCGTTTGCGGGAGCGCGGGCACGATCAGAATTTTCAACGGCGCCACGTCCGGACTGAAGGCGCGCGCCGCCTGCTGGAAAAAAGTCGGCTCCACGAATCGGTAAATTTCCGGCGAACTTTCCAGCACGCCCGGCCCAAAGGACTCCGTATGCCAGCCGCGCACTACCACCAGCGCCCGCGTCACCGCGGGCAGCGCTGTGGCGTTCAGGACGAACACCAACTCCTTGCCGGTTTGGACCGGCCTCGGATTCCAGACCTGGAAATCAACCCCGTCCAGATCCTGCTTGCCGCGCGCCTCGTGTTTGCGGTCCTGCCGCACCAGGAAGCCGTGCATCTCAAAGTATTCGCGAACAATGGATTCGTTGACGCTGGCCATGGCGGTTGCTCAATTTCCGGGTGCCGGTGTTGTCAATACTGTTTCAATGAGAGCCTCCGGCACCTTGTGGCCCGGCTCCACCTCGCCCAGCCGGCGGGCCAGCACAAATTTGATTTCGCCGCCGCTGACCTTTTTGTCCAATCGCATCGCTGCCAGCAGGCGCGTGTGCGCCGCCGGGCGGAGCTTGATTTCGACCGGCAAACCCGCGCGCAAAAAAATCTCCTTGATGCGCCCGGCGACCGTCGGCGGCAGGCCGGTCAGTTCGGTGGAAAGACGGGCCGCGGCCACCTGTCCGATGGCAATGGCTTCGCCGTGCAAATATTTTCCGTAACCGGAACTGTTCTCGATGGCGTGGCCGATGGTATGGCCAAAATTCAAAATGGCGCGCAGGCCGGTTTCGGTTTCGTCCTGGCCGACGACCTCGGCTTTGATCTCGCAACAACGGGCCACCACTTCCGCCAGCACCTTGGATTCCCGGCGCAGCAACCGCGGCAAATCCCGTTCCAGCCGCGCGAAAAGCGGCGCATCGTAAATAATGCCGTATTTGATCACCTCAGCGAGACCGGCGCGGAACTCGCGGTCCGGCAACGTGTCCAGGGTCTGTAAATCACACAGCACGAGCCGCGGTTGATGGAATGAACCCACCAAATTTTTGCCGGCGGGCAAATTCACCCCGACCTTGCCGCCGACCGAGCTGTCCACTTGCGCCAGCAAGGTCGTCGCCACCTGCACAAAGGGAACGCCGCGCAAATAAATCGCCGCCAGAAACCCGGCCAGATCCCCGACCACTCCCCCGCCGAGCGCAACAATAAAGGACTTCCGCTCCAGGCGGTGCGCCGCCAGTTGGTCGCACGCATTCATCACCGTTTTGAGACTTTTGGAAGTTTCGCCCTGCGGCACCGTCAAGAGGATTGGTTCAAATCCGGAGGAACGGAGCGCGGCCATGGCCGCCTCGGCGTAAACCGGCGCCACGCAGTCATCCGAAACCACCGCACAACGGCGCCCGAGTTCCAGGCGTTTGCAATGCTTTCCCAATTTCGGCAACAAGCCGTTGCCCACGTATATTGGATAAGTTCGGTCGCCCAACGGAACAGTAACAGTGCGCATCGTTGACAGAATAAACAGTCCACCGCCACGCGCGAGAGTAAAATCGATTCTCCATTTCGGTAAGAGACGACGTAAGGAGTCTCAAACTTCCTCCGGCCTCCCCTGCAAATGCCGGCAAGGATGCGCCTATCCTGCTTTGCAAACCGGCCAAAATCGATTAAGATTCTGATATGAAAGGGAATCTGCCAATCGAGATCGATGCGGAAATCATGAGCGGGGCTCCTGTTTTCCGGGGAACCCGGGTGCCCGTGCAATCCCTCTTCGAATACCTGGAGGATAATGTGCCGCTCGGCGAGTTCTTGGCCTGTTTTCCGACGGTCAGACGCGAAGATGCCATTGCGGTGTTGGAGCACAGCAAAGCTGAATTACTGGTCAACGGGTGAAAATACTTTTTGACGAGTGCATGCCGCAGCCATCGATTTTGTAATTTGTTTGGAAAACTCTGCTCCTGTAGTGTCGTCCCATGCTTTATCGAATTCTCGGAAAAACCGGCCTGCGCGTCTCGGTCATCGGCGTTGGCACGTGGCAGTTTGGCGGCGAATGGGGGCGGGCTTTTGCCCAGGCGGAAGTGGACGCCATCCTGGACCAGGCCGCCGCTGTCGGTATAAATTTAATTGACACTGCCGAGTGCTACGGCGATCACCTCGCCGAAAGCCTCGTCGGCGATTACCTTTCGCGCCGGGACCGGGACCGCTGGATCATCGCGACCAAGTTCGGCCACCACTTCAACAAGTTCATGGACCGCACCGACGCCTTTTCTCCGGAGGAAGTCCGCCCACAACTGGAGGCTTCCCTGCGCGCGCTGCGCGTCGAAACCATCGACCTCTACCAGTTCCATTCCGGCTCGGACGCGCATTTTTTGAACCAGGAATTGTGGGACTTCCTGGCGGAGGAAAAGCGCACGGGAAAAATCGGCCACCTTGGCGTCTCGATCATGCAGAAGGGCAGTGAAACCCAGGCGCGCGAAGCCGGACGCCTCGGAGTGGAGGCGGTGCAGGTTTTCTACAACCGGCTCGACCGCCGCGCCGAGCAAATGTACTTCCCGCACGCGCGCCAGGATAACCTTGGCGTCCTGGCCCGGGTGCCATTGGCCAGCGGCATGTTGACCGGCAAATACCGTGCCGGCGTCACCTTCCCGGCCAACGATGTCCGTGCCACCTTCAATCAGGAAAAGTTGCAAAAGGATCTGGCGGAAGTTGAGAACATCCGGGCCAACGAAGTGCCCGACGGAGTTCCCATGTCGCAATGGGCCATCGCCTGGTGCCTGAAAGACCCGGTCGTGGCGGCAACCATTCCCGGCAGCAAGGACCCCGCGCAAGTCAAAGCCAACGCGGCCGCGGCGGACTTGGTGGCGCCTTCCCCGTAGCGGCGTCTCGGCAGAGCGCCGCCATTATTCCGACCGGAACAGGCGAAGATACCAAGATGGCGGC
>Ga0302320_10018713_pt1 | contig 13951 bp, 14 predicted proteins | sample Bog_T0_3_FD_202130 | JGI IMG/M metagenome (GOLD analysis project Ga0302320, IMG submission 202130) | Peat permafrost microbial communities from Stordalen Mire near Abisko, Sweden - Bog_T0_3 | ecosystem: Environmental > Terrestrial > Soil > Wetlands > Peat | place: Sweden: Abisko, Stordalen Mire... | reverse complement strand
CCCGCGCCGGCTTCTTCAGCCCATCGCTCGACGGCGGCTTGCCGCTGTTGGAGCTGTTCAACCCGAGCCGGCGTTCGAGTTCGTCGATCCGCGCTTTCAGAGACGCAATCTCGCTCGCTTGCGCCCTGACCAGCGCAATCAGTTCTTCCCGCGAAGGCTCGTTCGGTGATTCGAGAACCATCTGATTCTTGAATCCGAAACGGACTCCGCCGTCGAGAAAAATCTGCTCCGCCAACGCAAAGCCCAATCGCCGAACCTGGGCAGTTACGTTATTTCTTGACCTTGCACTTGCTCGTGTTGTCGTTGAATACCCAGCCGATCACCGGCAGGACCGCCGACGTCAGCACTTCGCGGGCGTTCAATTCGCGGCACTGAGTGGCCTGAACGAAGGCGGCGTCGCCGATAATGCTGCCTGCGCCGGCCACGATCCACACCGCCGGCCAGGAGCCGTTCGGGAACCACGCATTCACGCCGGAAGCCGCGTTGGCGCCGCCGACCGTGCCCAAGGACAGAACGCCGGCGACGGCGATCGCCGCGGCCGTCTTGCAGATTCGATTGTTCATGATGTGCCCCGTGTTCAGGATGAGGTCACGCTCTCGACCCAGCCGCACGCCTCGTTCCTTTCGGTTCGATGGCTCTCGAGCGCGCGCCGAGTTCAGATCCAATCCGCAGATTCGTCAAGCCTTCGGTTTCCATAACCCCGTCGCCCGTGCTAACGAGCCGCGCCATGACGACACGCATCGACGAACGCTTCGCCCAACTGCGCGCCGAGCAGCGCGCCGCCCTCGTCACTTTCGTGATGGCGGGCGACCCGGATCTGGCCACTTCGCTCGACATTCTGCGCAGCCTGCCGAAGGCCGGCGCCGATGTGATCGAGATCGGCATGCCCTTCACCGATCCGATGGCGGACGGACCGGCGATCCAGGCCGCGGGTTTGCGGGCGCTGAAGGCGGGAACGACGCTGAAGAAGACGCTGGCGCTGGTCGGCGAATTCCGCGCCTCCGACGCGACGACGCCCATCGTGCTGATGGGCTATTACAATCCGATCTACGTCTATGGCGTGCCGGCGTTCCTCGCCGACGCCAGGACGGCGGGGGTCGACGGGCTCATCGTCGTCGACCTGCCGCCGGAGGAAGACGACGAATTGTGCCTGCCGGCGCTCCAGGCCGGGCTCAACTTCATCCGCCTTGCGACGCCGACCACCGACGACCGGCGGCTGCCCGCCGTGCTCGAGAACACCTCCGGCTTCGTCTATTACGTGTCGATTACCGGCGTCACCGGCGCGGCGGCGCCCAAGCCGGCCGCGGTCGGCGCGGCGGTGCAACGCATCCAGCGCCACACCCGCCTGCCGGTCGCCGTCGGTTTCGGCGTGCGCGACGCGGCGAGCGCGGCGGGAATCGCCGAATGCGGCGACGGCGTGGTCGTCGGCTCCGCTTTGGTCGAGGCTTTGCGCAAGTCGCTGGTCGAGGGCAAGGCGAGCGCGAGCACGGTCGACGCCGTGGCCGGCCTGGTCGGCGAACTCGCAACCGGCGTGCGCGGCGTCGTCAAGGTCGGGCGCTGAGGGAGATACGGCGATGAACTGGATCTCGAATGTCGTGCCGCCGAAAATCCGCTCGCTGCTCCGGCGCGACACCCCGGAAAATCTTTGGGCGAAGTGCCCGGAGAGCGGGGAACTGGTGTTTCACAAGGATCTCGAAAGCAATCTGATGGTGGTGCCGGGCTCCGGCTACCACATGCCGATCGGCTCGCGCGAGCGGCTGGCGGCGCTGTTCGACGACGGCAAGTTCGACGAGATCGCGGTCCCCGAGGTGGTGCAGGATCCGCTCAAGTTCCGCGACATCAAACGCTACGCCGATCGGCTGAAGGAACACCGCGCCAAAACCGGCGCGCAGGATTCGATTCTGGTCGCGAGCGGCAAGCTCGAAGCGCAGGACATCGTCGCCGCGGTGCACGATTTCGGTTTCCAAGGCGGCACGCTCGGCATCGCCGCGGGCGAGGCGATCGTCGAAGGCATGAACGTCGCCGCCGAGCGGCATACGCCCTTCGTCGTCTTCACCGCCTCCGGCGGCGCCCGCATGCAGGAGGGCATGTACTCGCTGATGCAGATGGTGCGCACCACCGTGGCGGTGCAGCGTCTGCGCGCGGCGAAACTGCCCTATATCGTCGTGCTCACCAATCCCACCACCGGCGGCGTCACCGCGTCCTACGCGATGCTCGGCGACGTCCATATCGCCGAACCCGGCGCGGTGATCGGCTTCGCCGGCGCCCGCGTGATCGAACAGACCGTGCGCGAACGCCTGCCCGAAGGTTTTCAGCGCGCCGAGTTCCTGAAGAAGCATGGCATGGTCGATATGGTGGTTCCGCGCACCGAAATGCGCGCGACGCTGGCGCGCCTGTGCAAGATGTTGACGAAAATGCCGGCCGTTGCGGCCTGACGCCGTGAGCCCGCCCCGCGAGTCGATTTCGTGAACGCACCCGACTCCATCACGGCGCGCTTCGCGCCGCTCCATCCCCGCCGCATCGACCTGTCGCTCGGGCGCATCGAACGGCTGCTCGCCGAACTCGGGTCGCCGCATCGCCGGTTGCCGACGACGATCCATGTCGCCGGCACCAACGGCAAGGGCTCGACCGTCGCTTTCATGCGCGCGATCCTGGAAGCGGCGGGTCTTTCGGTTCACGTCTATACCTCGCCGCATCTGGTGCGCTTCAACGAGCGCTTCCGACTCGCCGGCGAAATCGTCGACGACGCCAGGCTCGGCGCGGCGCTCGACGAATGCGAGCGCGTCAACGCGGGACAGTCGATCTCGGTGTTCGAAATCACCACGGCCGCCGCGTTCCTGCTGTTCAGCCGCACGCCCGCCGACTTCCTGCTGCTCGAAGTCGGTCTGGGCGGACGCTACGACGCGACCAACGTGATCGACGCGCCGGCGGCCTGCGTCATCACCCCCGTGTCGATGGATCATCCCGAATTTCTGGGCGCAACCGTCGACAAGATCGCCTTCGAGAAGGCGGGCATCCTGAAGGCGAAGGTCCCGGTGATCGTCGCCGAGCAGACACCCGAAGCATTGCGCGTGATCGAACGCGAGGCTTTACGCGCGAGAGCGCCGCTGACCTTGGCCGAACGTGACTTCTTCATCCGCGAGGAGCACGGCCGTCTGGTGTTCGAGGACCGTTACGGCCTGCTCGATCTGCCGTTGCCGCGGTTGGCCGGCCGTCACCAATATTTCAACGCCGCCAACGCTATCGCGACGTTGCGAGCCTTGCGGCCGGATCTGCCGACGCGGGCGTTCGAGCGCGGCCTCGTCGGCGCCGAATGGCCGGCGCGGCTGCAGCGATTGCGCTCGGGACCGCTGGTGACCCGCGCGCCGCCCCGCGCGGAAATCTGGCTCGACGGCGCCCATAACGAAGCGGGCGGGCGCGTGCTCTCCGAAGCGATGGCCGATTTCGAGGAGGCCGCGCCGCGACCGCTGGCGCTCGTCTGCGGCACGTTGAACACCAAGGACACGGCCGGGTTCCTGTCCCATTTCAAGGGCCTGGCGCGCGAGGCGATCGCCGTGCCGATATCGGGAGAACATGCGGCGCGCTCCGCTGAGGAAGTGGCGGAAATCGCCCGTTCAGTCGGTCTCACGGCGAGTGCGGCCGCCAGCGTCGGCGATGCGCTCGACGAACTCACGCGCCGGACCTGGGAAAAGCCGCCGCGCATTCTCATTGCCGGGTCGCTGTATCTGGCTGGGGCTGTGCTGGAGCAGAACGGCGATGCGCCGCGGTGACGGTTTGGCCGCGGCGCCGGCGGGCGCCAGGGTGACCAGTGAAAAGACCACCCTGCGTCTTTTCGGTGGCGTGGCGTCAATATCCGCTGAACTTGAAAACGTCGCTGGCCATCGACAGCACGCCCTCGCTCGCCGAGCCGAGCCCCGGCATCTGGATGCCGGCGCCGCCCTCGATCGGAATATTGCCTGGATGGGTTCCGATATACCCGAGGTCGTCGTGAATGTCCTTGATCGCCAGACGCATCGTCCCGCCGACGCTGTACGGACCCAGGGTCGCTCCCGCATCCTGATACAGCGCGGCTCGGGAGTTGAACATATACAATTGCGCCTCTCGCGAGGTGGTGAACTTCGTCGGAGGTCCGATTTTGGTGACCGAGCCTGGGCCGGGAATCTTCGGAATCGAGATGCCGAGCCCCGCGCCGGTGTAGAAGAAGAAGGCGGTTTGGAAACGTAAGAGATCGACAATCTGAAAGAAATAATTGTCGAATTGCACGCCCGCAGAGGCCGATCCGCCGCCGACCACACGGATCTCGAACAATCGGGATTCGGGTCGAGGCGGCTTGGGCAGCGGCGGCGGCCTATCCGCTTTGGAGGCGTAAACGTATATTTCGACGGCGCGGTCGTAGCCGTCGTCGGGATTGGGCATCTGCGATTCCGCATCGCCTTTGCCGAATTCGATGTTGAAAGTCGATGTGGGATTGAACCCCAGGACGACGCTCTTGACCGACGTGCAACGCGCGATCGAAAGATCCGTGTTGAGTTGGTGAGAGTTCTGACCCTGCGTGTGTTTCCACTGCCGCGAGGCGTATCCGAGCAGGTCGATCCAGGCGTTGCTCTTGGAGGCGAGGATCGGTTTCACGTTTTGGCTGAGCCATTGCGTGTGCGAGGGCAGAGGTTGCGCCGATCCGGTCTCGAAGTTGCACAGTCGCGCCGCCACGAGCGCCGTCGTGCCGCTTATCGGTTGAACGTCTTGCGCCATTCGACTGGCCTCCCGACACTCAGTTGATCGCCCGGTAGCACGCGGCGGTTTCGCCGTGCTGGCGACGGCCCCCGTGTCCGCAATTCCCACTGTTGCGCAGTTACGGTCTGCGGGGAAATGCTTCTCGACAAAAAAAGCCCGCGGCTCGCGCCGCGGGCACAATTATGTCGGGGAATCGCCGAGACCCCTGGTCCTCGCGGAAACGGATTACAGCTTCTTGCCGTCGGGGCCGATCGACTTGAGGTACGCGATGACATTGTCGATGTCGTCGTCGCTCTGCAGGCCCGGGAACGTCATCTTGGTGCCGGGGACCTTGGCCTTGGGGTCATGCAGGTAGACCTTGAGGGTCGCCTCGTCCCAGGTGATGCCTGAGTTCTTGTTGGCGTCGGAGTAGCTGTAGTTTTCATAGGTGCCGGCCTTTCGGCCGACGACGCCGTTGAGAACCGGACCGACCATGTTCTTCGCGGTTTCGCCGATCTGATGGCAAACCTTGCACTTCTTGAATACTTGCTCGCCCGCCGTGGCGTCGCCGGCATAGGCCGCGCCCGAAAGCGAAACTAGGGCCGCTGCCCCGAGCACCGCACTGATGATAACCTTCACTGAACACCTCCTAGTCAAAGCCGCCCCACATTCGCCTCGCGGATCGCGCGCCGATGAGGCTAGTTAGCAACAAGTCCGGGGCGGGAAAAGGGCTGCTTTCGAACAGGGTCGCAATTTCTGCCCGGACGCCGCGACCCCGGGTCGCGTAAGCCAAACTGGCTTAACGCGCGCTCAACGGCTATGGTCGCGCCGCCTGGAGACCCAAATGTCCGTTGACGCTCAGCAAACCCACTTTGGCGACCGCAAGGTCCGGTTCGACGAGAAGCAGGGCCTCGTTGACGACGTATTCCATAAGGTCGCCGACCGCTACGACGTGATGAACGACCTGATGTCGGCGGGATTGCACCGGGTCTGGAAGGACGTGTTCGTCGCCAAGCTCAATCCGTCGCGGCGACGGCCGTTTCATCATCTCGATGTCGCCGGCGGCACGGGGGACATCGCGTTCCGAGTCGCCAATGCCGGTGGACCGGACACGCGAGTGACCGTGCTCGACGTCAATTCGGACATGCTGAGGGTCGGGGCGGATCGCGCGGCCGCGCGCCGCAACGGCGACAAGGTGACCTTCGTCGAGGGCAACGCCGAATCGCTGCCGTTCGCAAGCGACACTTTCGACGGCTATACGATCGCCTTCGGCATCCGCAACGTGCCGCGTATCGATCGGGCCCTCGCCGAAGCCCATCGCGTGCTCAAGCGCGGCGCGCGGTTCCTGTGCCTCGAATTCTCCGAGGTCGATCTGCCCGTGCTCGATCGCATCTACGATTTCTATTCAAGCACCGCGATTCCGGCGATCGGCAAGGTGGTGGCCGGCGACGGCGCGCCCTACCGTTATCTCGTCGAATCGATCCGGCAGTTCCCGCCGCCGGACACGTTTGCGGGCATGATCGAGACGGCGGGATTCCGCCGCGTCGATTTCGTCCGTCTCACCGGCGGGGTGGTCGCGATTCATTCGGGCTGGAAGCTCTGACCTTGGGCGCTCTGACGTTCCTGGGCCACGCCGCGCGGCTGGCGCGCGCCGGATTCGTGATGGCGCGCGAAGGCGCCTTCGTCGAGATCGAGGTGCGTGGCCTGCCCGACAACGCGCAGCTTCCGGTGCGCTTGGCCAATCTGGTCGCGCGCCGCGGCGTCAAGGGCTCCGACGGGCTTTCGGCGGCGATCGCCAAGCTCGGCCCGTCCTATGTCAAGCTCGGCCAGTTCCTCGCCACGCGCCCGGACGTCGTGGGCGCCCGGATCGCCCATGAATTGGAGCGCTTGCAGGACCGAATGGAGCCGGCGCCGCGCGAATTCGCGGTGCGGCGCGTCGAGGCGGCGTTCGAGCAGCCGATCGGCGAAGTATTCGTCGAGTTCGGCGACGCGGTGGCGGCCGCCTCCGTCGCCCAGGTGCATCGCGCCAAGGTGCGCGACGACAAGGGCGAGCGCGACGTGGCGGTGAAAATCCTGCGTCCCGGCGTGGAGCGGCGTTTCCAGCGCGATCTCAATGACATGTTCTTCGCCGCCCGCCTTGCCGAGCGTTTCGTGCCTGAGGCCAAGCGGCTGCGGATGGTGGAGGTCGTCGAGACGCTCGCGCGCTCGGTGCGCATGGAGATGGACTTCCGTCTGGAAGCGGCGGCGGCGGGGGAATTCGCCGAGAACCTCGAAAATGACCCGGACTTCCGCGCCCCCGGCATCGACTGGGACCGCACCACCCGCGAAGTGTTGACGATGGAATGGATCGACGGTCATCCCGCCGCCGACCCGGCCGAGGTGGCAAAACTCGGCTTCGACGCGCCGGACCTGGGGCGCAAGATCATCCAGTCGTTTCTGCGTCAGGCTTTATACAACGGCTTTTTCCACGCCGACATGCACCCCGGCAATTTCCTCGTCGACACGCGAGGCAAGCTGGTCGCCCTCGATTTCGGCATCATGGGACGGCTGGGCTTGAAAGAGCGCAGGTTCCTCGCCGAGATCCTGTTCGGCTTCATTCGCCGCGATTATGTGCGCGTCGCCGAAGTGCATTTCGAAGCCGGTTATGTGCCGCGCCACTATCGTATCGACGATTTCGCCCAGGCGATCCGCGCCATCGGCGAGCCGATCCACGCCCGTCCGGCCGATCAGATCTCGATGGCGAAGCTGCTGACGCTGCTGTTCGAGGTGACGGCGCTGTTCGACATGCGGACCCGCGTCGAACTGGTGATGCTGCAAAAGACCATGGTCGTCGTCGAAGGCGTCGCGCGCAAGCTCGATCCTCGGCTCGATATGTGGAAGACCGCAGAACCTGTGGTCGGCGCCTGGATCGCCGAAAACCTGGGGCCGCAAGGCCGGCTGGAAGACGCCAGCCGCGCCAGCGCGCTGCTCGCCCGTCAGGCGCTGGACGCGCCGGAACGGCTCGCCAAGCTCGGCCGCTGGATCGACGCGCTGCCCGAAGGGTCCGAGTCGTGGCGGCACGGCGGCGGCCGGGTCGGGGGCGCCGCGCTGTGGTGGATCGCCTTCGCGCTGCTGTGGATTGCGGCGCGGCTGACTTTTTGGGGGTAACTCGCCTTTCGATTCCCGTCGGTCGCTGTGATTTAGCGCTTGCGATTCGGAAAAGAACGCGTCAATGTTGTGTTAACCATATGAGTCAGCAGACGCCGCCTCTCTCTAGGCGAGGGTATTGACAGTTCTCTTTCCGGTAGCCCGGGAAACTCAATTGTCGGCGGCGAAGCGCCCAGTGGTGAAGAATCGATCGCCCGCGGCGTTGGCGCCGGCGCGGGTGGGTAAATGGCGCCGCGGTAAGTTGCGATGTCTCAACAGTCCCTCGCGGCGCGCCGCATTCTCCTCGTCATCGCTGGGGGCGTTGCGGCCTATAAATCCCTCGAACTGATCCGCCGCCTCAAAGAGCGGAGCGCCGAGGTGCGGGTGGTGATGACGGAAGCGGCCAAGCGCTTCATCTCGCCAATGACCGCCGCGGCGCTTGCCGGTACGCCGGCGCGCGACGATCTGTTCAATCTCACCGACGAAGCCGAGATGGGCCACATCGAGCTGTCGCGGTGGGCGGATTTGCTCGTGGTCGCTCCGGCGACCGCGGATCTGCTGGCGCGCATGGCCCAGGGCCTGGCCAACGACCTCGCCTCGACGACGCTGCTGGCGACCGACAAGCGCGTGCTCGTCGCGCCGGCGATGAATGTGCGGATGTGGCTGCATCCGGCCACTCAGCGCAACGTGGCGACACTGAGAGGCGACGGCGTCGCTTTCGTCGGCCCGGCCGCGGGCGAAATGGCGTGCGGCGAGTTTGGGCCGGGGCGGATGTCGGAACCCATGGAAATCGTCGCCGCGGTCGAACAGCAGTTGAAGACGCCGACCGCCCTGCCGTTGCCCGGGGGCGCCGGCGCGCTTGTCGGCCGCCACGTTCTGGTCACGGCGGGTCCGACCTTCGAGGCCATCGACCCCGTACGCTTCATCGGCAACCGCTCCTCCGGGATTCAAGGCTACGCGATCGCCGAGGCCGCGCGCGACGCCGGCGCCCGGGTGACGCTGGTTGCCGGCCCGACCCGATTGACCGATCCGCGTGGGCTGACGGCCGTGCATATCGAAAGCGCGCGCGAAATGCTGGCCGCGGCCGCGGCGGCGTTGCCCGCCGACGCGTTCATTTCGGCCGCCGCCGTCGCCGACTGGCGGGTCGCCAGCGCGGGCGAACAGAAGCTCAAGAAGGGCGCCGGCGGGCCGCCGAACCTTTCGCTGGTCGAGAACCCGGACATTCTCGCGACCCTGGCCAAGGCGTCGACGCATCGCCCGAAGGTGGTGGTCGGCTTCGCCGCAGAAACCGAGAACGTGGTCGCCAACGCGCGAGCGAAACTCGCGCGCAAGGGTTGCGACCTGATCGTCGCCAACGACGTCTCCGAGGGGACGGGAACCTTCGGCGGCGCGCTGAACCAGGTCCATCTCGTGACGTCCTCGGGCGTCGAGAGCTGGCCGCGGATGTCGAAGACGGACGTCGCGCAGCAAATTATCGCAAGAATCGTGGCCATGTTGGATTGAAACGCGTGACAGTTGTGTTAATCAAACATTTACCGTCTGCCGACGGACTTCCGGAGCCCCGCTACCAGAGCGACGGGGCCGCGGGGCTGGATTTGATTGCGGCGACGCCCGAGGGCGAACCCGTGGTCCTGGAGCCGGGCGGACGGGCGGGAATTCCGACGGGCCTCATTCTCGAATTGCCCGAAGGATTCGAGGCGCAAGTGCGGCCCCGTTCGGGATTGGCGTTGCGCGACGGTGTCACCGTGCTCAACAGCCCGGGGACGATCGACTCGGACTATCGTGGCGAAGTTGTTGTCATACTTATCAATTTGGGGACGGAGCCCTTCGCTGTTGCGAGGGGCGCGCGGATCGCTCAACTGGTAGTCAAACGAGTGGAGCGGGTGGAGTTGGCGTTCCGTGAAGAGCTCAATCAAACCGTTCGGGGCCCGAAGGGATTCGGGTCGACAGGCGGAAGGAACGAAAGTGAGGCATGAAATGAACTTGCTGTCTCGGCGAAGCGTTCTCGCCATCGCGGCGGTCGTCGACGTCGCGTTGAATTCGCGTCCGTCGCCCGTGGCCGCCAAAGCCCTCGCGGCCCGGCACAAGCTGCCCCCGCGTCATCTCGAGACCCTGCTGCAAGGCCTCGTCCACGCCAAGATCCTCAAGGGCGTGCGCGGTCCGCGCGGCGGCTACGAACTCGCGCGAGAGCGGCGCAAGATCTCGGTCGGCGAAATCGTGCGCACGGCGGCGAGCCTCAGCACGGCCGATCCCGACGATTTCGGCGCCCATTCGCCGTTGCTCGAGCAGGTGATCGAACCGGCCGTTCGCAAGGCCGGGGAGCCGTTCATGGTTCAACTCGATCTGGTGACCGTCGAGGAATTGTGCGACGCGGCCGAGCGGCTGCATGTGCAGGACGAGGAAAAAGTCGGCGCGGATTTCGCGCTCTGAGCGGCGCGAAGCCCTCTCTGTACAAAATCGCTGGAGCGGGTGTATTCGAAGGCGCGCGCTTGCCGGCGCGGCGGCGGAGGAGAGGACATGACGGATTCCAGTGGGGCCAAGGCTCCGGGACGCGGGCGCGTCTACGATTCGATCACCCAGACGGTCGGCGACACGCCGCTCGTGCGGCTGCGGCGATTGGAAAAGGAAAAGGGCGTCAACGCCCGCCTGCTCGCCAAGCTGGAATTCTTCAACCCCATCGCCAGCGTCAAGGATCGCATCGGCGTCGCGATGATCGACGCGCTCGAGGCGCAGGGGCGTCTCTCCCCGGGACGCGGCGTGCTCGTCGAGCCGACCTCCGGCAACACCGGCATCGCGCTCGCCTTCGTGGCGGCCGCGCGCGGCTACAAGCTGATTCTCGTCATGCCCGAGTCGATGTCGATCGAGCGCCGCAAGATGCTGGCGCTGCTCGGCGCCGAACTGGTGCTGACTCCCGCGCCGCTCGGCATGAAGGGCGCGATAGCCAAAGCCAACGAGATCGTGGCGGCGACGCCGGGCGCGATCATTCCCCAGCAGTTCGAGAATCCCGCCAATCCGGAGATCCATCGCCGCACCACCGCGGAAGAAATCTGGAACGACACCCAAGGCGAAGTCGACATCTTCGTCTCCGGCGTCGGCACCGGCGGCACCATCACCGGCGTGGGTCAGGTGCTCAAAGCCCGCAAGCCCAGCGTCAGGGTGGTCGCGGTCGAGCCGGAAGACTCGCCGGTGCTGTCGGGCGGCGCGCCCGGCCCGCACAAGATCCAGGGCATCGGCGCCGGCTTCGTGCCGCCGGTGCTGGATCGCAGCGTGATCGACGAAGTGCTCACGGTCGGCAACCAGACGGCGTTCGACACCGCGCGCCTCGTCGCGCGGCTCGAAGGCGTGCCGGTCGGCATTTCCTCGGGCGCCGCGCTCGCCGCTTCGATCGAATTGGGACGTCGCCCGGAAAACGCCGGCAAGACGATCGTCGCGATCATCCCCTCGTTCGCGGAGCGCTATCTGTCGACCGCGCTGTTCGAAGGCCTCTGACCTGGAGCGGCGGCGTTCCCGCCGCCGACCCCGCCTCAAGCCAACCGGAAATCTTTCACAAAGGCGAACAGAACCGCCAAGGCGGTCTCGCAATCGGCCGTCGTGATCGATTCCAGCGGGTTGTGGCTGATTCCGCCCTGGCAGCGGACGAACAGCATTCCCGCCGGCCAGCGTCGGCCGAGGATCATCGAGTCATGACCGGCGCCTGAGGGTAAGTGAAATACGGGCTCGCCGACCGCCTGCGCTGCGGCGTCGAAACCGGCGACGATGCGGGGATCACAGACGAACGCCGGCGCCTCGTGCGTCGCACGGACCGCGATCTCGACCTTTCGACGTTCCGCGATCTCTCGCAGGCTGGCGACGATGTCGGCGACCGCCGTCTTGCGCCGCGGTTCGCTCGGGCTGCGGATGTCGATCGAGAACCGCGCCGCGCCGGGAATAACATTGACCGCGCCGGGGCGCGCTTCCATCTGGCCGACAGTCGCCACCAGATCGGGCGCGCGGGCCGCGCGGGCTTCTATGGCGAGGATCATTTCCGCCGCCGCCGTGAGCGCGTCCCGGCGCAGCGGCATCGGCACGGAGCCGGCGTGCCCGGCGTGCCCGGTCACGAGAATTTCCAGCCGCGTCGCGCCATTGATTGCGGTCACCGTCCCGACGGCGAGCCCTTCGCGTTCGAGAACCGGGCCCTGTTCGATATGCAATTCCACAAAGGCGGCGACGTCGCGCGCTTCCGCCTCTCGCCAGGCCAGCGGCGAGCCGCCGAACGCCGTCAGCGCGTCGCCGAGCTTGACGCCCTCGCGGTCCTTGGCCGCAAACGCCGTCGGGTCGAGCACGCCGGCGACCGCGCGCGAGCCGGTCATCGTGGTCGGGAAGCGCACGCCCTCCTCGTCGCCGAACGCGGCGATCTCGATGGCGAAGTCGAGCCGTTCGCGGCGCTCGATCAGCATTTCGACGATCGACAACGCGGCGAGCGCGCCCAGATTGCCGTCGTAGCGGCCGGCGTCGCGCACGGTGTCGATATGCGAACCGATCATCAGCGCGGGGGCGTTCGGACGGCGTCCCTCATAGCGGGCGCGCACGTTGCCGACGGCGTCGATATACGCCGCCAACCCCGCCTCGCGCGCCCATTCGACGAAGCGCTCGCAGGCCCGGGCGTAGGCGGGCGACAGATAGAGCCTTGTGAGCTTTCCCGGCTCGTCGGTGAAGCCGCCGAATTCGTCGAGTCGCGCCATCAGGCGGCGCGCAGCTTCGTTCGCCATCCGTAAAGCCCTCACTCCCGCCGCACGCGCGGAACGTCGAGCCACTGCGCGAGCGTCGCCCGCTCCTTGGCGGTGATTTCGGTCAGATTGTTGGGCGGCATCGCATGGGTCAAGACCGCCGCCATGCGGATAGCGGGGGCGAAGGCCGCGATATGCTCGGGCGAATCGAGCCGCACGCCCTTCGGCGCCGCCGCGAGCCCCTCCCACACGGGGTCCTGGGTGTGGCACATCGAACAGCGGGATTCGACGATCTCGACGACCGCGTCGGGCGCCTTGGGCGCCGATATCGCCGACGTCTGCGTCGGTTCGTCCGCCGAGCGCACGGCCAGAGAGCCGGCGACGCTGATGGCGAAGGCCGCGACAATCGCCAGCGCCGCGACGACCCAGGCCCACCACGGCGCCTTGCCGTGGTCGGCGTGCCAGGAATTGTAAAAATAGCGCACCAGCGCGCCGGCGATGATGACGCAGGTGACGATCGCCGGAATCCACAGCGGATTCGCGTAGGTGATCGGATAATGGTTCGACAGCATCATGAACAGCACGGGCAACGTGATGTAATTGTTGTGCGTCGAGCGCAGTTTGGATTGTTTCGCCCATTTCGGGTCCGGCAATTCCCCCGCCATCAGCCGCGCCACGGACTTGCGCTGATTGGGGGTGATGACGAGGAACACATTGGCCGTCATCATCGTCGCCATCAGCGCGCCGGTGTGGATCAGCGCGCCGCGGCCCGAAAACAATTTGGTGAACACGAAACTGGTGAGCACGACAAAGCCGAAGCCGGCGAGCGCCAGCAGCGCGTCGTTCCTGGCGAGCGGCGACTTGCAGATGAGATCGTAGACGACCCAGCCGAGCGCCAGGGCGGCGACGCCGATCAGCGCCGCCTGCCACGGCTGAAGAGGCAGGATGCCGGGATCGATCAGGAAGAAGCTCGCCTGCCCGTAATAGACCCAGCACAGCAAGCTGAACCCGGACATCCAGGTCCAATAGGACTGCCACTTATGCCAGGTCAGGTGCTCCGGCAGCTTCGGCGGCGCGAGCAGGTACTTGCTCATTTCATAGAAGCCGCCGCCATGCACTTGCCAGGCGACGCCCGCGACGCCCTCCTTGTCGTCCGCCGACTTTTTGAGCGTGGCGTCGAGATGCATGAAGAAGAACGATCCGCCGATCCAGGCGATCGCCGCTGTCACGTGCAGCCAGCGCAGCAGCATCGATCCCCATTCGAGGAGGTAGGGCCAAAGAACCGTCATATCGTCTTACCCATTTCGCTTTGCCCGCTGGAGTGGCGCCCGATGAAGTCGTCGAGGCGCCGCGTTCTCCCTCCCCCTCGATGGGGGAGGGCCGGGGTGGGAGTGAAACCCTCGTCGATT